>Ga0316628_100000005_pt1 | contig 295126 bp, 292 predicted proteins | sample OWC_Aug_M2_C1_D5_FD_207648 | JGI IMG/M metagenome (GOLD analysis project Ga0316628, IMG submission 207648) | Wetland soil microbial communities from Old Woman Creek delta, Ohio, United States - OWC_Aug_M2_C1_D5_C | ecosystem: Environmental > Terrestrial > Soil > Wetlands | place: USA: Ohio...
GAAGCCCCGGTAAACGGCGGCCGTAACTATAACGGTCCTAAGGTAGCGAAATTCCTTGTCGGGTAAGTTCCGACCCGCACGAATGGCGTAACGATGGCCACACTGTCTCCTCCTGAGACTCAGCGAAATTGAAGTGTTTGTGAAGATGCAATCTCCCCGCGGCTAGACGGAAAGACCCCATGAACCTTTACTGTAGCTTTGCATTGGACTTTGACGGGACTTGTGTAGGATAGGTGGGAGGCTGTGAAGCGGTGACGCCAGTCATCGTGGAGCCAACCTTGAAATACCACCCTGGTGTCGTTGAGGTTCTAACCTGCGCCCGTAATCCGGGCGGGGGACAGTGCATGGTAGGCAGTTTGACTGGGGCGGTCTCCTCCCAAAGTGTAACGGAGGAGTACGAAGGTTCTCTAGACACGGTCGGAAATCGTGTTGATAGTGCAAGGGCATAAGAGAGCTTAACTGCGAGACCGACAAGTCGAGCAGGTGCGAAAGCAGGTCCTAGTGATCCGGTGGTTCTGTATGGAAGGGCCATCGCTCAACGGATAAAAGGTACTCTGGGGATAACAGGCTGATTCCGCCCAAGAGTTCACATCGACGGCGGAGTTTGGCACCTCGATGTCGGCTCATCTCATCCTGGGGCTGTAGCCGGTCCCAAGGGTATGGCTGTTCGCCATTTAAAGAGGTACGTGAGCTGGGTTTAAAACGTCGTGAGACAGTTTGGTCCCTATCTGCCGTGGGCGTTGGAGATTTGACGGGGGCTGCTCCTAGTACGAGAGGACCGGAGTGGACGCATCTCTGGTGTACCGGTTATCACGCCAGTGGTATCGCCGGGTAGCTAAATGCGGAAGAGATAAACGCTGAAAGCATCTAAGCGTGAAACTTGCCTGAAGATAAGATCTCCCGGGGACTTGATCCCCCTAAAGGGTCGTCGAAGACTACGACGTTGATAGGTCGGGTGTGGAAGCGCAGTAATGCGTTAAGCTAACCGATACTAATTGCCCGTGCGGCTTGACCCTATAACCTTAAGTGGTTAGCGTGGTCTGCCACGCAATCGAACCCAACAAAACCTTCTTCCCAGCTGTTGACAACAGACAAACCGGATTGCGTCGGTCGCAAAAACGCGGCCGATCTCAGTTATGTCTGACGACCATAGCGGAGTGGTACCACGCCTTCCCATCCCGAACAGGACCGTGAAACACTCCAGCGCCGATGATAGTGCGGATTACCCGTGTGAAAGTAGGTCATCGTCAGACTCTTATTCGAAAGCCCTCTAGGATTGACCTAGAGGGCTTTTGCTTTTTTAGGGCCCCTCTTGACATGGGTGTCCATGCGCCTAGACTTGCACTAGCCCTCATAAATACCTTTATCCCTTGGACAGTATTCCCTTAAGCGCGTTGTTGATCGCGCTGCTTGTCTTGCTGGTCTGCGCAGCCTTCTTCTCCGCTTCGGAGACGGGTTTGATGGCGGTTAATCGTTATCGCCTCAAGAGTATGTCGAAGGCCGGCCATCGCGGGGCGAGGTTGGCTGAACGCTTGCTGGCGCGTACCGATAAGCTGTTGAGCGCGGTGCTGATCGGCAATAACCTGGCTAACGCGGCGGCGGCTTCCTTGGTTACGGTTATCGCATTTCGCCTGTTCGGTGAAAACGAGTATGCGCTATCGCTGGCAACCCTTACCGTTACTTTTTTGATCCTGGTGTTTGCCGAGGTGACGCCTAAGGTGCTCGGGGCTTCTTACCCTGAACGGGTGGCGCCCGCAGCCAGTTATCTGCTCGTGCCGCTGCTGAAGTTGATGCAGCCGGCAATATGGTTCATCAACTTGTTCGTCAACGGCTTGCTGCGGTTGATGCGGCTGCGCCCGCCCGACGCGGCGACGGGCAATGTCATGGGCACGGAAGAGCTGCGTACTCTATTGGCAGAGTCGGGGCATATTTTGCCGCAGGCGCATCGAAGCATACTGCTCAATCTATTTGATCTTGAAAAGATTCGCGTCGACGATGTCATGTGCCCGCGTAGCCAGATGGAGGCTATCGATCTTCAGGCCGATGCCAAATCGATTTATCAGGAATTGATCACGAGTCATCACGCGCGCCTGCCGGTGTATGAAGGCGAACTGAACAACGTCATCGGAATCGTCAAGGTGCGGCGGGCCTTGGCCCATTGCGCGGATGAGGCGATCGACCATGATGAGTTTCGTGAACAAATCAAGGCGCCCTATTTCATCCCGTCGGGTACCCCATTGCTGACACAGTTGCACGCATTTCAGGAATCGCGCCAGACCTTTGGTTTGGTGGTGGACGAGTACGGTGACCTGCAGGGGCTGGTGACGATGGAGGATATCCTCGAAGAGATCGTCGGCGAGTTCGCGGTGGCCTCGCCGCTGCGAAGCCCCATGGCCATTGCGGCGGAAGATGGTAGCTTGCTGGTCGAAGGATCCAGCAGTATTCGGGAGTTGAACCGCCGTTTGGGCCTGGAGTTGCCTCAGGATGAAATGCGTACTTTGAATGGCTTGATCCTGGAGTATTTGGAGTCCATGCCGGAAGGCGGCGTTAGCCTCATGATCGCAGGCTATCCAATGGAAGTTATTCAGGTGCAAGACCGTGTGGTAAAAACGGTGCGGATTTATCCAAAGCGCTAGCTGGTCGGGGCGGCGATGGTCTTTGACTTATTGCCCAGAGTTGCATTTAATGAGTACCATTAAATCGATTGGCCAATGGAAATCGGGAAAACTGGGTGGCTGCTGCCGATACTTCTAATATTTTGACTGGCCTATGCCGAGCCCTGGTTCAACATGGTTTGCTGAGCCCGGACGAGGGCGAGGCCCTGCAAAACCAGGCCAAGGCCGCTGAGCAGCCCTTTTTGGCCTATCTTTTGTCCAGCCGTAGATTTAGCCCTGGCGAGATCGCCAACTTCGCTTCCCAGACTTTCGGCTTTCCCGTTCTCGATCTCGATGCGATCGATTTCGAGGCTATCCCGCGTGTCATAAGCGATGTGACGGTGTTGGAAAAGCACCGCGTCATACCTTTGGCTGTGCGCGGCAACCGCCTGTTCGTCGGTATTGCCGATCCAAGCAATCTGCACGCCTTGGACGAGGTGAAGTTCCAGACCGGCATGGCGGTCGAGCCGATCATTGTCGAGGACGATAAGCTCAGTCGGCTGATCGCCAAGCTGTCCGAGGGCTCTAAGGACAATGTCCTCAAGTCGATCGAGACAGAAGACCTGAATCTCGAGTTCGCCGACGAGGAAACGCAAGCTGCAGTTATGGAAGCCGGCGGGGTGGACATCGACGATGCCCCGATCGTGAAGTACTTGCAGAAGATCATGTTGGATGCAATCAGTGCCGGCGCCTCCGATATCCACTTCGAGCCGTACGAAAAGTTTTACCGCATCCGCTACCGTCTGGATGGCATCCTCTACGAGACCGCGCAGCCGCCGCTCGCGGTGAAGGACAAGATCGCGTCGCGGATCAAGGTCATCTCCAAGCTGGATATCTCGGAAAAGCGAATACCGCAGGATGGCCGGATCAAGCTGGTGGTGTCGCGCAACAAGACCATCGACTTCCGGGTCAGCACGCTGCCTACGCTGTATGGCGAAAAGATCGTCATGCGGATTCTCGACCCCACCAGCGCGCAAAAGGGGATCGAGGCGCTCGGCTACGAGCCGCAGCAGATGGAAGTGCTGATGCAAGCGATCCAGCGGCCCTATGGCATGGTACTGGTGACCGGGCCGACCGGTAGCGGCAAGACGGTCTCGCTCTATTCTTGTCTCAACATCCTGAACAAGCCGGACATCAACATCAACACCGTTGAGGATCCGGCTGAAATCCAACTGGCCGGCATCAACCAAGTCAACGTGAACGAGAAGGCGGGACTGACCTTCGCGGCGGCGTTGAAGTCCTTCCTACGCCAAGATCCGGACATCATCATGGTCGGCGAGATCCGTGACCTGGAGACCGCGGAGATCGCGATCAAGGCGGCCCAGACCGGCCACATGGTGTTGTCCACCCTGCATACCAACGATGCGCCTTCGACCTTGACCCGTTTGGCCAATATGGGTGTGCCCACCTATAACGTGGCGGCCTCGGTGTTGCTGATTACCGCCCAGCGCCTGGGGCGGCGGCTCTGTTCGAATTGCAAGCGCCCGGTGGACATTCCGCCCGAGGCCCTGCTCAATGCCGGTTTTACCGAGGCGGACTTGGGCGGCGATTGGCAGGCCTACACCGCAGTGGGCTGCGATGCCTGCAAACATACCGGCTATAAGGGACGGGTCGGCCTGTATCAGGTCATGCCGATTTCGGACGAGATCAATCGCATGATCCTGAAGAATGCAACGACGATGGATATCGCCGACCAAGCAAAGCGCGAGGGAGTATTGGACCTGCGTCAAGCCGGCCTGTTGAAGGTCAAGGCCGGCCTGACTTCGCTGGAAGAAGTTTTGGCGGTCACTAACGAATAAGCCTGGAGACCAAACATGGCCGTTGCCAAGGCTGCTGCGAAACAATTTACCTTCCTCTACGAAGGCACCGACAAGACCGGCAAGAAGGTCAAGGGCCAATTGCTTGCCGGGGGCGAGACCATGGTGCGCGACGTCTTGCGCCGGCAGGGCGTCGTCGTGCAGAAGATCAAGAAGCAGGGCCGCCTGGCGGGTGCCGGCAAGAAGATCACCGAAAAAGACATCGCGCTGTTCACGCGGCAATTGGCAACCATGATGAAGGCGGGCGTCCCGCTCTTGCAGGCCTTCGACATCACTGCGCGCAGCCATGCCAACCCGTCGGTGCAGAAGCTGTTGGGTGAAATCAAGGCGGATATCGAGACCGGCTCCGGCTTGAGTCAATCGTTCCGCAAGCACCCCAAGTATTTCGATGGCCTGTTCTGCAATCTGGTGGCCGCCGGCGAGCAGGCCGGCATCATGGACACGGTGCTGGATCGGCTCGCCATGTACAAGGAAAAAATGCTGGCGATCAAGGGCAAGATCAAATCGGCCCTGATGTATCCGATGATCGTGATCGTGGTGGCCTTTGTCATCACCGCGGGCATTATGTTGTTCGTGATCCCGGCGTTTAAGGAGTTGTTTACCTCCAGCGGCGGCGAGTTGCCGGCACTGACGCAAATGGTGATGGATTTTTCCGATCTATTCGTCAATTACTGGTGGATCATTTTTGGCTCGATCGGCGCTGTCCTCATGGCTTTTGTCCAGGCGGTGAAGCGCTCGCCCGCATTCTCGGCTAAGGTCGACGCGCTGGTGCTCAAGCTGCCGGTGTTCGGCATGATTATCGAGAAGGCGACCATCGCCCGTTGGGCGCGAACCTTTTCCTCATTGTTCGCCGCCGGTGTGCCGATGGTCGAAGCGCTGGACTCGGTGGCCGGCGCCTCGGGCAATGCGGTGTATTACGACGCCACCATCAAGATCAAAGGCGAAGTGGCCACGGGGGCCAGTCTCACGGCTTCGCTCCAAGAGGCGAAGATATTCCCGAACATGCTGATCCAGATGGTCTCCATCGGCGAGGAATCGGGCTCGCTCGATAGCATGCTAGGCAAGGTGGCAGACTTCTACGAGCGCGAGGTGGACGAGGCGGTGGATAATCTGTCCAGTCTGATGGAACCGATGATCATGGTGGTGCTGGGTACCTTGATCGGCGGCATCGTGGTCGCCATGTATCTGCCCATTTTCAAAATGGGCAGCGCATTCTGACCCAGCCCGGCGGGGCTCGATGACCGTATCTTTATCGTGGGGCTATTTAGGGTGGATCTAGGCTTCGCTTTCCTCGCGCTGACTTTCGGTTTGGCGATAGGTAGTTTTCTGAACGTGGTCATTCACCGTTTACCGCGCATGCTGGAACGGGAATGGCGACAGTCGTGCCGTGAATTGGCTGGCGACGCGCCGGATGCGCAGCCGAGATACGACCTGTTGCTGCCGCACTCTAGCTGTCCGGCTTGTGGGCATCGCATTCCCTGGTACGAGAACATCCCCGTCCTGAGTTATATCGCCCTCAAAGGGCGGTGCAGCGCTTGCTCGGCGCCGATTCATTGGCGCTACCCGCTGGTCGAATGTCTGACCGGCGCTTTGTTCCTGGCCGCGCTGTGGCATTTCGGGCTGGGTGCTCAGGCGGGGGCTGCCGCTGTGCTGTTGGCTACTTTGTTGGCGCTGGCCTTTATCGATTTCGATACCCATCTCTTACCCGACGACTTGACCTTGCCATTGCTTTGGTCGGGTCTGTTGGTCAATTTACAGTCTCTATTCGTCCCCATCGAAGAGGCCGTCGTCGGTGCCGTGGCCGGTTATCTCGCGCTTTGGTCGGTGTATTGGCTGTTCAAGCTGACGACGGGTAAAGAAGGTATGGGCTATGGCGATTTCAAATTGCTCGCTGCCCTTGGCGCTTGGTTGGGCTGGAAGATGCTGCTACCGGTCGTGCTGCTGTCGAGCATCGTGGGTGCCGCAATCGGCATCGGTTTGATCGCGTTCCGCGGTCATGATCGCGCCAAGCCGATCCCATATGGCCCCTATTTGATCCTGGCCGGCGGTATCTGCTTGTTTTGGGGGCAGGCCTTGATCCGGTTTTATTTGCCGAACTGATATGTCTCCGATGAGGCGGCTATTCTGCATCGGCCTGACCGGTGGCATCGGCTCGGGCAAGAGCACGGTGGCCGAGATGTTCGCCGCGCTGGGTGTGCCGATCATCGATACCGATGTGATTGCGCGCGAGTTGACGCAAGCGGGCGGGGCGGCGATGCCGGCCATTCGAAAAGAATTTGGCGATACGGTGGTCGAGCCGAGTGGCGCGATGGATCGGCTGCAGATGCGCCTATGCGCCCTCTCCGACACGATGGCGCGCAGCCGGTTGGAGGCCATCCTGCACCCGATGATTCAGGCCGAGGCCAAGCGGCGCTTGGAGGCGTTGTCCGGTGCCGACTATGCCATATTGGTCGTGCCGCTGCTGGTCGAGCTGGGAACTTACCGCGGCATGGTCGATCGGGTCTTGGTTGTGGACTGCGAAGAGGCCATGCAATTGGCCCGTGCCTGTCGCCGTGACGGCCGGGACGAGGCCGAGGTGCGCGCCGTCATGGCATGGCAAGTCTCGCGCCAGGACCGTCTGGCCCAGGCCGACGACGTGCTTAACAACACCGGCGACCTGGCTGCGCTGCGCGCCGCCGTAGGCGAGCTACACCGGAAATATCAAAAAATGGCCGGCGAAGCGGTAGAAAACATTGCCTAAACCCATATCCGTCCTGCACAATGCGCAGTCAACAGGGGACATCATTCGGGCTGCCCAGCTTGCCGATTACATACGAGTTTCCGCTTCACGAGCGCATTCGCACTTGGCTCAGGCTGGAAGATCTGTTCGATAAAGCACAGTTCTTCATCGGCATGGATAGCCCACGTGCGCATCATGCTGCGCTTCTTTCTCTGCTTGAGTTGGCGGAAGTCACCACGCGTCCCGAACTGAAAAGCGAATTGATCCAGGAGTTGGAACGGCAGAAGGTTGGCCTGGAGAGCCTGTCCAACAACCCGGCGGTCGATCGTGCGCGACTGGATGCGGTGTTGGCCGAGATTGCGTCGTCGCTTGCCGATCTCCACGGCATGAGCGGCAAGGTCGGACAGCATCTGCGCGAAAACGAATGGCTGTCGAGTATCAAGAGCCGTTCCAGTTTGCCGGGCGGACTATGCGGTTTCGACGTGCCTTGTTACCAGCACTGGTTGCATCAGCCTTGGGTACGCAGGGCGACCGATCTCAATGAATGGCTGGTGCCGTTACTCCCGGTGCGCAATGCAGTCGGCCAAGTGTTGCGTATCTTGCGCGACAGCGGTCGGGCGAATCGTCAGATGGCGACAGCCGGTGCCTTTCAATTGACGCTGGGTGGGCGGACGGCGCATCTGGTTCGGGTCGAAGTGGACGAGGATGTCGTCTGCGCCCCCGAGATCAGCGCGAACAAATACGCGATCAACATCCGCTTTGTCCTGTCCGAGAAATCCCAAAAGCCGCGGCCCTGCGATCACGATGTCAGTTTCTCGCTGACACTCTGCAATCTCTGATCACGCCGGATAGATCGCGCCGAGTACGCGCCGCCCAGCGGCACCGGTCACTTCGGGCAGATTGCCCGGCTCGCCATGCAGGGTGCTTGATGCCAGCCAGGCGAAGGCCATGGCCTCGACCCAATCGGCAGGCACGCCCAATTCATCGCTGAGCCCGACATGCAGGCCGGCCAGTTTGTTGGCCAAGGTGCCGCGTAACAGCCGATTGTGGGCACCGCCACCGCACAAATAGACCTCTTGCGCGTCGCCACAGTGCCGACGGATAGCGCGTGCGATGGCCTCGGCCGTGAACTCGAGCAGGGTGCGTAGCACATCGGCCGGCACTTCCTTGCCGCTCAGCATGCTGTCGAGCCAGCTTAGATTGAATTCCTCGCGGCCGGCGCTCTTGGGCGGGGCTGCGCTCAAGAAGGGGTGGGCCAGAAGGTGTTCGAGCAAGGTGGGCAGAATCTCGCCTTGGCTGGCCAACATGCCGGCCTCATCGTAGGCTTGGTGCCAATGCCGCTGCACCCAAGCATCCATCAGCATATTGCCCGGGCCGCAGTCGAAACCGGTGACAGCCTTATTCGGCGAGAGGCAGGTCAGATTGGCGATGCCGCCGATGTTGACGATGACGCGGGCCAATCGGGCGGTGCTGAAAACTGCGGCATGGAAGGCCGGTACCAGGGGTGCGCCTTGCCCACCGGCGGCGATGTCGCGGCTGCGAAAATCGTTGATCACCGTGATCCCGGTCAGCTCGGCCAAGCGCGCGGCATTGACAAGTTGCAAGGTATAGCCGTCGGCGGGACGGTGGCGCACGGTCTGGCCGTGGCAGCCGATTGCCCGGATGGCCTTTGCCTCAATGCCTGCCTTGGCGAGCAGCTGGTTTACCGCCTCCGCGTAGATCTCGCTCAATCGATTGGCGAGGCGGGCAGCCCGATCGAGTTCGTTGTCGTCGGGCTCATGCAGGGCCAACAGGGCTTGCTTTAGGGGATCGGGATAGGGTAGCCAGTACTCGGCGACAAGCCGCGGGCCCTGCATCGATGCGATGACGGCATCGACCCCGTCCAGGCTGGTGCCTGACATGAGGCCGATATAGAGCGGGGCTTCGCTGGTCAATCCAAGGAGGCGGTGCGGCTATTGCGTGCCGTATCCAAGCGGCTCAACAAGGGTTGGGCGGAGCTTGCGAACAGGCTGCGATACTGCGGTGCCAACGGATAGGCGTTGGGCAGCTTCAAGGCCAACGGGTTTTTCTGTTCGCCGTTGACGCGGAATTCATAATGCAGATGCGGTCCGGTCGCCAAGCCGGTGCTGCCAACGTAGGCGATGACCTCACCCTGGCTGACGTGCGAGCCGCGCTTGATGCCTTTGGCGAAGCGCGAAAGATGGCCATAGGCCGTGCTGTATGGACCTTGGTGGTTGAGCACCAGCAGGTTGCCGTAACCGCCTTGGCGGCCGGCGAAACTGACCACGGCGTCGGCGATCGCGCGTACCGGCGTGCCGGTGGGTGCGGCATAGTCGATGCCCTTATGCGCGCGCCACTCTTTGAGGATCGGGTGGAAGCGGGCGCTGGAGAAGCCGGAAGAAATCCGGGTAAAGGGCATGGGCGACTTCAAGAAGGCGCGCCGCATGTTCTGGCCGCTCGGCGTGTAATAGCCGTCCCGGCCTTTGGGGTCGCGGAAATACAAAGCACGGTAGACCTGGCCGTCATTGACGAATTCGGCGGCGAGCAGACGCCCGGTCTTGATCGGGCTGCCTTGATAGAAATAGCTTTCATAGACGACCGAGAAATGGTCGCCTTGACGCAGGTCGCGGTGGAAGTCGATATCGCTGGAGAAGATCTCGGCCATTTGCGAAGCGATGCTATCCGGTACATTGGCCGCGTCCGTCGCACCGAATAAGGAGCCCTGGATGGTCCCGGCGCGGGTGACATAGCGGATATCGGGCTTGATGGCCAATTCCTGCGCCTTAAAGCCGCCTTTGACCCGCTCCAGCGTAACCATGCGGTCCTCGGTCGGCAGATAACGCAACAACATCAGCCGGCCGTTCGAGGTGACTCGAGCCAGGGCGGTGCGGCCTGCAAGCAAATGGCCCAGGGCCTTGGCTTCGTGGCCGGCGTTCACCGCAGCCGGGATTTCTTCCTGGGCGACGCCGAGCCGCTGCAACAAATGGGACAGGGTTTCGGCGGAGCCGATGCGCTCTTCACGCCAGAAGTCGAAGGTACCGCTGTCGGTCAAGGTCGGGGTCGGCAGCGCGATGGCCTGGCTTAAGGCCTGCTGTTCGATTTGTTCCGTGACGGTATCCGGGGCTAGACCGAATGCGGCCACCACGCCGAACATCGGAATCGAGGCCAGAAACAGGATCAGGCGCTTTTTTTGAAACATGGGCGGGTGCTGTCCTAAGCTTGAGCGGTTTGTCGAGGCCGGTTTGTGAGGGGAACCCAGGCCGACGTTGGGCAAGAGGTTAACAGAAACGCCGGCTATCGAAAAGCGCGGGTTTATTAAGGACTTAGCTTGACCGGGAGGCCGCTTCGGTCCTGGATTCGTCGGGCAAAATCGGTCAGCCAAGCCTCGGGCAAGACCGAAAGCCGTGGCGCTTCGGGTTGCAGCGACGGCCGGGCCAGGCCATAAAGCAGCACGCCCCGGAGCGGGAGGTCTTCCGCCCCAGCCCGTACCAGCAAGTTCAAGTAAGCGTCGAGTTCGGCTTGGCTCGGCGCTGCGCCATCCAGGGCGAACAGGCAGGTCTGTAGCCAGGTCGGGCAAAGCTGGGCGGCGATCTTGAGGTTGCTGTAGACCCGCTCCGGTTCCAATTCGGCATTGTTGATCTGGCGGATGCCTGCCCGGGTGGCGCGGTCGAGCTTGAACCAGACCTCGCCATTGAGCAGGCGCATGCGCTGCAGGCCCTCCTGGACATAAGCCTTATGCACGAGGCTGCCATTGGTGATCAGCACCAATTTGATTTGGCCGAGCAGCTTGAACTCGGCCAATACTCGACCGATCAGCGTGATGACCTCGGCGAATTCCTCCGCGCTGGTCGGCTCGCCGTTGCCGGACAGGGCGATGTCGTTCAGCCGGCGCATGCCTTCCGGGACTTGGCGGGCCATGAAGTCGCCCTGAACGATAGCGGCGAGCATATGGCGCAGTTCGGCCTCGAGCAGGGCGAGGTCGGCCGGTGGCGGTCCGCCGCGGGTGAGATCGGGCACTTGGCAATAGATGCAGCGCCAATTGCAGGCATTGTTCGGGTTGAGGTTGATCCCGACCGAAACGCCGCCGGCCCGGCGTGAAACGACCGGATAGACATAGGTCATACCGGCGCTGTCGCGGTCGTGATTCCGGGTGGTCAGGGTTTTTTCAGGCATTGCGCGATTGTGGCACACTGCCCCGATGAACGAACGCTTCGCCCCCCAACTGATAGCTTGGCAGCGCCGGCATGGCCGGCATGACCTGCCTTGGCAGGCCAGTCGCGACCCTTATGCGATCTGGGTCTCGGAGATCATGTTGCAGCAGACCCAGGTGGAAACCGCGATCCCTTTCTATCGGCGGTTCATGGCGCGTCTACCCGACGTGGCGGCCCTGGCCGCAGCCAGCGAGGACGAGGTCTTGGCCCTGTGGAGCGGTCTTGGCTACTACAGCCGGGCGCGCAATCTGCATCAGGCGGCCGGCATCGTGATGCGCGACTTCGGCGGCATCTTCCCGCGCGCGTTCGACGCGATCCAAAGCCTGCCGGGTATCGGCCGTTCCACCGCGGCGGCGATCGCTGCCTTTGCTTATGGCGAGCGGCGCGCCATCCTCGATGGCAACGTCAAACGCGTGCTCTGCCGTAGCTTCGGGGTCGACGGGTGGCCGGGTGAAAAGGCCGTGGAAAACCGGCTTTGGGCGCTGGCTGAGGCATTGCTGCCCGATGGCGACATAGCGGCTTATACCCAAGGCCTGATGGATTTGGGCGCAACCCTGTGCCGGCGCAGCAAGCCGAATTGTGTGCGGTGCCCGTTTGCCGACGATTGCGTGGCCAAGCGCCAGGGCCGGCAGTCCGAGTTGCCGGCGGCGCGACCACGCAAGGCCTTGCCCGAAAGACACACGACCATGCTCATGCTGTTGCATGCCGGCGAGATTTTGCTGGAAAAGCGGCCGCCCAGCGGGATATGGGGCGGGCTATGGAGCCTGCCCGAGTGCCCGGTCGATGCCGATCCGGGTCATTGCGCAGCCCGATTGGGTTGCGAAGCCACGGCTTTGCCGCCGCTGCCGAAGCTGACCCATACCTTCAGCCATTTTCGGCTGCACATTCAGCCGCAACCGTTATCGGTCGCCCGGTGTCCCGCCGGCTTGAATGAGCCGGGACGTTTATGGTTGCCCTTGGCCGATGCGCGCGAAGCGGCATTGCCGAGCCCGGTGCGCACCTTGCTGGAACGATTAGAGGCGGCCGGTGGCGCAGACTAAACACCATCGGGAAGATGCCGCGCAACACCTGACCGCGGCGGTCCAGCGCGCCGCGCCGACCGACAGCATCGCGGCGGTACGCCAAGCATTGGCCGGCCGGGAGTTGGACGACACCGAGATCGTTTGTGTCGTGGATGAAAACGACAAACTGCTTGGCGTGCTGAGCTTCGTCGACCTGTTTCGGCTGCCGCCTGAAACGGCGATGCGCGAGGCCATGCGCACCAGCCCGGCGGTGCTGGCCAGCGAGGACCAGGAAAAGGTCGCTTCCATCGCGCTGCATTTCAGCCTGAACAGCGTGCCCGTGGTCGACAACGGCCGCCGCCTGCTCGGTGTGGTGCCGGCCAAGGCCCTGCTGCACATCCTGCGCCACGAGCATATCGAGGACATCCATCGCCTGGCCGGCATCACGCGGGAGACCTCGATGGCGCGCCGGGCGCTGGACACCCCGCCGATGCGCCGGGCCCGCGACCGCCTGCCCTGGCTGATCGTCGGCCTGGCCGGCAGCATGCTGGCCACCTTCGTCATGAGCCGGTTCGAGGCGGCGCTTAACGAGAAACTGGCCCTGGCCTTCTTCGTGCCCGGCCTGGTCTATCTGGCCGATGCCATCGGTACCCAGACCGAGGCGGTGGCGGTGCGCGGCATTTCGCTGTCGCATATCGGCATCGCCCGCCTGCTGGCCGGCGAGTTGCGCACCGGCCTGATCATCGGCCTGGTCCTGGGCGGGCTCACCTTCCCGGCGGTCTGGCTCACCTTTCAAGACCTGCAACTCGCCTTCGCCGTCGCGACCGCGCTGTTCGTGGCCGGCGGCCTGGCCACCAGCATCGGCCTGATCCTGCCCTGGCTGCTGACCAAGCTGAAGCGCGATCCCGCCTTCGGCAGCGGCCCGCTGGCGACGGTGATCCAAGACGTGCTGACCCTGCTGACCTATTTCGCCATCGTCAGCTTCTTGTATGGCCACTGACCCGACCACGTCCGAGGTAACGAAGGCCTGGCATGGCCTGGATGTCGACGCGACCGTTCTGGAGTTGCGGTGCGATCCGGTGCAGGGCTTGAGCGCGGCGGAAGTGGCGCGACGCATGCAGCAACAGGGCCCGAACCGCTTGCCCGAGGCCAAGCGCCGCGGCCCGTTGTCGATGCTGCTCGGCCAGTTCGGCGATTTCATGATCTTGGTGCTGATCGCGGCCGCGGTGATTTCCGGTCTGGTCGGCGAGCTCACCGACGCCAGCGCGATCCTGGTCATCGTGCTGCTCAATGCGGTGATCGGTTTCGTTCAGGAATATCGTGCCGAGCGGGCGATGTCGGCATTGAAGCGGATGGCAGCGCCGTTGGCCCGCGTGCGCCGCGATGGACACACCCACACGCTCGATGCCGCCGAGCTGGTGCCCGGCGATACGGTAGTGCTGGAGGCGGGCGATCTGGTGCCGGCCGATCTGCGCTTGATCGAAACCGCCGCCTTACGTTGCGACGAGGCCGCGTTGACCGGCGAGTCGCATCCGGTGGACAAGCAGATGGCGGCCCTGGTGGACCCGCATGTCCCATTGGCCGAGCGCAGCAACATGGCCTATAAGGGCACCCTGGTCAGTCACGGCCGTGGCCTGGGCCTGGTCGTGGCGACCGGCACGGCCACCGAGTTGGGTCGTATCGCCAGCTTGCTCGGCGGCGACGAACCGCTGACCCCGCTGCAAAAACGTTTGGCCGATTTCGGCCGCAGGCTGGCCTGGGCGGTGCTCGGCCTGTGCGCGATTCTGTTCGCCGTCGGCGTTGCCCGCGGCGGCGACGTGACCCTGATGTTCCTCACCGCCGTGAGTCTGGCCGTCGCGGCGATCCCCGAGGCCTTGCCGGCCGTGGTCACCATCTCGCTCGCGCTGGGGGCCCGGCGCATGGTCAAGCAACAAACCTTGATCCGCCGGCTGCCGGCGGTGGAGACCCTGGGTTCGGTCACCTATATCTGTTCCGACAAGACCGGCACGCTGACCCAGAACAAGATGCAGCTGGCCCGCGCCTGGCGGCCGACGGCCGATGCGGCGGCGTTCTATCGCATTCTGGCGCTCAACAACGATTGCAGTCTCGATGCGCAGGGCGGCGTTCAGGGCGACCCGACCGAGGTGGCCCTGTATCGAGCGGCCTTAGCGCAAGGCCAGGACAAATATGAATTGAGCCGGGATTTTCCGCGCGTGGCCGAAATGCCATTCGATGCCGAACGCAAGTGCATGAGCACCGTGCATCGCGCCGAGGATGGCTATTGGCTTTATGTGAAGGGCGCGCCGGAGACCGTGTTGCCGCGGTGTCGCGAGTTGCCGGCCGATGTCGGGACCGTGCTCGAAGAGATGGCGGCGGCGGGCCTTAGGGTGATGGCCTTCGCCCGTCGGCGACTGGCCGCCCTGCCGAGCTCGGCCGAAGCGGCGGAACTGGAGCGTGAACTGGAATTCATCGGCCTGGCCGGCCTGCATGACCCGCCGCGGCCCGAGGCGCGGCAAGCCGTGTTGGAATGCCGTGCCGCCGGCATCACGCCGGTGATGATCACCGGCGACCACCCGATGACCGCACGGGCCATCGCGCATGAGTTGGGTATCCTCGAAGCGGGCGGCGAGGTCATGACCGGTCCGGAGTTGGCCCAATGCGCGCAAGCCGAATTCGATCGCCGTGTGGCGACCATCCGGGTCTATGCCCGGGTCGATCCCGCACAGAAGATCCGCATCGTCGAGGCCCTGCAAAAACGTGGCGAGTTCGTGGCCATGACCGGCGATGGGGTCAACGATGCGCCGGCGCTGAAAGCGGCCGATATCGGCGTGGCGATGGGCAAGATCGGCACCGACGTTGCGCGCGAGGCCGCCAGCCTGGTCTTGCTCGACGACAACTTCGCCACCATCGTCGCGGCGGTGCGCCAGGGTCGGCGCATCTACGACAACATCCGCAAGTTCGTGAAGTACAGCATGACCAGCAATTCGGGCGAGATTTGGACCTTGTTTCTCGCACCCTTTCTCGGCTTGCCGATCCCCTTGTTACCGATCCATATCCTGTGGGTCAATTTGGTGACCGATGGCCTGCCCGGACTCGCGCTCGCGGCCGAGCCGGCGGAAAAGGGCATCATGCAGCGGCCGCCGCGCCCGCCGAAGGAGAGTATCTTCGCCCACGGCATGTGGCTGCATGTGATCTGGGTCGGTCTGCTCATGGGCGGCGCGTCGATCTTCACCCAGGCCTGGGCGATAGCGCACGGCAGCGCGCATTGGCAGAGCATGGTCTTTACCGTGCTGACCTTGTCGCAGATGGGCAATGTCCTGGCCATCCGCTCCGAACGCGAGTCGCTGTTCCGGCAAGGGCTGTTTTCCAACCGGCCGTTGCTGCTCGCGGTGTCGATCACTTTCGCGCTACAGATGGCCGTGCTCTACGTGCCGGCGCTCAACCCCATCTTCAAGACAGCGCCGTTGAATGCGGCCGAGCTAGGCTTCTGTCTGGTGCTGTCGAGCGTGGTATTTGTCGCGGTGGAACTGGAAAAGTGGGGGCGTAGACAAGGCTGGGTTGGCCGCAGTCCGGCTTAATCCGGGTCCGGCCCCGTCTCATCGCCATTGGCGCCTTTCGTCCGGGCCGGGATCACGCCCAGCCGTGCCTTCAGGCTGCCGTTGGCGTCGCCGAAGCGCTGGCTATAGAACAGCGCGTTGGCCATCACCTTGCGCACGTAGTCGCGCGTTTCCAAGATCGGGATGTTGTCGATGTAGATCGCGGCTTCGAGCGGCTTTTCGCCCTGCCACTTGCGGGCGCGGCCAGGCCCGGCGTTATAGCCGGCGGTGGCGAGCACGTCGGATCGGCCGAGCGAACTGTGGATGTGCTTGAGGTAGTAGGTGCCGTAACGGATGTTCTCTTCCGGTTCCTTGATCTGGCTGGCGGCCTTGGCCTTGCTCAGTCCGAGCTGGCCGGCGATCCAGCGGGCGGTGGCCGGCATGATTTGCATCAGGCCGATGGCGCCGACGCCGGAGCGGGCGTAGTCCATGAAACGCGACTCTTGGCGCATCAGGCCGTAGACCCAGGCCGGATCGAGATCGTTGCGCTTGGCATAGGCCTCGGCGATATCGCGGTAGGGCGTCATGTAGCGCAGGTCGAAATTGTGGGTGTCGCGCGTCTTCTCGGCGGTGAGGATGGCGCGGTCATACCATTTCTCTCGCCGGGCGAGTTCGGCCGCGGCCAGGATTTGGGCATCGCTCAAACCGCGCAAGGACCAGTCCCACTCCGCGACCGCTTCGGCCTTGAGGTCGAGCTTGCGCAAGAGCAGCGCACGCTTCAGGCCGGTACGCGCCTCGGCCTCGGCCAATTCGTCCGAGGTCAGGGCATGGTCGGGTGGCCGCGATTCCAGCCGGGTAGGTAGCTCTTCCGCCGCGAGCAGGCCGTAGTAGTGATATTCGTTCGACAGCCGGGCGAAGATCGCGTTGGCGGAGGCGGTGGATTTGAGTGCCTGCAAGGCGCGTGCCTTCCAGTAGCGCCAAGTGGTTTCGTTCTGCGTGGCTTCGGGCAGGCCGTTGATGCCGTACAGCACCTCGAGCCAGTTGCCCTTCCACAAGGCCGCGCGCACCTTCCATGTGCGCTGCGCCTCGCTGATCGGCTCGCCCGCGCGGGCGTACCATTCCAGGGCGCGCGCTTCATGCTGCCGGGCCGCCGCCACCGCGATCACGCCCCAGCCGTAGCCACGTTCGTTTTCCGTATAGGCGGCCTGTTCCGCCTCCCATAATCGTGCGGCCGCCGCAGTGTCCTGCTTGGCGATTTGAGCCAGGGCATAGAGCGCCGCCTCGCGTTGGGCGCGGCGGTCCGAGCCGCCTTTGACCAAGGCGGCCGGCGATTTCTGCGCGCGCGTCAGGGCGTCGCCCTGCATGCGCTGGTCTTCGGGCAGCCGGGTATCGATCTCGCGCGCCAGCCGCAGGTTGTTGGTTTCCAGCGCATGGCGGATGCGGTCATAGCGGTCTTCGTCGGTCAGGGCGCCGCGCTCGAACAAGGCATCGAATAAGGCGTTACAGGCGCTCGGCAAGTCGCGCGCGTTGCGGTAGAAGGCGGCGCCATCTTTCTGGGCCGCCGGCTCGTTCAGTTGCAGCCGGGCGCGTAGCGTGACGCATTGGGTTTCCGCGTCGGTCCTGACCAGCTTGCCGGCCTGGCTGAGGACACTCGCCCAATCGCCGCTGTCGGCCAGTTTGCGGACCAAATCCTGGCGCATGCGATCGGACAACGGCGTATCGGCGTTTTGGCCGATGAAGGCCTGCATCGACTCGACCGACGGGTTGTTGCTTTTGAGCCGCCAATAGCGCAGATAGGGCGCGAGCAGATGGTCCTTGGGGAACTTGTCGGCCAAGCGCTCGAATTGGTCGATGCGCCCTTTGGCGTAGGCATCGCGCGCCGCGATGAAGTCTTTGTCTTGCGAGGCCTCGGCCGTCAGGGCCAAGGCCAACAGGAAAAACGCCAGTCCAAGTTTTTGCAACACGCCCACAATCGTTCTTTCTCGAATGGGGGCACTGTAGCAGCGAAGCCCCCGGCATACCAGGGGCTACGCGCTAGATCGGCGGCGCTCAGTCGTCGTAATCCGGTTCGACGTTGACGCTGACCCTGACCCGGTCGCTGGGGGGATAGCGCATGAAGGTGGTGTAGTCGCGGCCGTGGTAGCGATAGGTCACGTCATAGCCGGTCAGCCTTCGGCTTGAACGCTCGACAGTGCGGCAGCGCTCGGCATAAACCGGGCGGCTGGTATGGCGTATCGGGCCATCGTTGTCGATACCGTCGCCGACGATGGCGCCGGTAGCCGCGCCGACCGCGGTGGCAATGCTCCTGCCGCTGCCCTTGCCGACTTGATTGCCCAGGATGCCACCGGCGATGCCGCCGATGATCGCGCCGGCATAGGAGCGGTCGCGCACGGTTTCCTGGCCGACTTGTTCGTTCCAGCATTCGCGCTGGGGATTGCCGACATATTCATAGACCGGCTCGCTGGCAATGACATGGGCGTAGTCCGCGTAGCGATTCGAGGCTTGTGCCGCTTGCGTGACGGCAAACAGGCTGCCGGCGATCGTGCAGGCGATGAGGGTTCGGTTCATGTCGAGTCTCCTTTCCTAGAGAATCAGCGGCGCGGGCGAAGTGGGCGCTCGGGGCCGTCGTTTTCAATGTGGCGCTGTTCGAAGCCGGCGCCGAAGCCATCCCGCTGCAGGCGATTCGGCTGGGATTCTTGCCACAGCTCGCGTGGATTATCCCGGTCGCGCAAAGGCGTGCGGCTCAGGCGTTCCATCAGGATCAGGCGCTGCTGCTCGCGCTGTTCGGGCGGCGCTTCGTTCCAGCGCTCGCGCAGTTCCTTGCGCACCGCGGCCCGCTGTTCGGGGCTGGCGTTCTCCCAGCGTTCATGCAGCCGGTGGCGTTCCTCTGGCGTCAGCTGCGCCAGCAAGAACGGCTCGGGCATATCGGCCCATGCGCCAGCAGCCAGCAAGGGGCCGATGGATAACAACACCCAGGCCAAAATTTTGTTCATATTCCCACTCCAATCCGTATGGTGCACAGTCTAGTCCCTTGGGCTGTGCGAGTTGGTTTCCTGCCGCCGGAAATTTGTAACAATCTGTTGCGCGGGCTGGAAAAATCGGACCGTGGCGCCGACGATGGAGCCAGGCGAGTACGGAGAGAGCAATTGGCGGATAAGACACATATCCTGGTGGTGGACGACGATGCAGGCATTCGCGAACTGCTGGCGGAGTATCTGGCACAGCAAGGCTATGCCGTAAGCATGGCGGCGGACGGGGCCGAGCTGGATGCGCGGCTGCGGGAGGCCGTACCCGATTTGGTGGTGATGGACATGATGCTGCCGGGCGAAGACGGTCTGACCCTGACCCGCCGGCTCAAGGCCGCACATGGCCTGCCGGTCATCATGTTGTCGGCGCGTGGCGAGGATGTGGACCGCATCGTCGGCCTGGAAGTAGGGGCCGACGACTATCTGGCCAAGCCGTTCAATCCGCGCGAATTGCTGGCGCGCATCCGCGCCGTCATGCGGCGCGGGGAGGGGCAGGGCAATCAGGCAGCGCGGCAAGAGGGCTTGGCGAGCTTCGGCCCTTTCACACTCGACCTGTTGGCCCAGAGCCTGAGCCGGGAAGGTGTGGAGGTGGTGCTGACCCAGGCTGAGTTTGCCTTGCTCAAGGTCTTCGTCGAACACCCGAATCGTCCCTTGTCGCGCGACCAGATCGTGGAGTGGCTGAAGGGGTTCGAGCGCGACGCCTTCGACCGCTCCATCGACGTGCGCGTGACCCGCCTGCGCAAGAAGATCGAGGCGGATCCGGCAAACCCGGCCTATATCCGCACGGTATGGGGCCAGGGCTATCTATTTTCGCCAAAGGGCAAGCTTTGACCTGGACACCTCGACGAGGGCTGATGCCGGCAAAGCCGGCGTTAAGCCGCATCGCGGCGGCCGTGGCCAAACTGATGCCCCGCACCTTGTTCGGCCGTACCGCTGCCGCCCTGCTGGCAGGCTTTTCCGTTTTCCAATTGGCGGCCTTGGTGGCGGTCTGGTTTGCGGTGATCGAGCCGTTGGCCCAGCGCTCGGCCGAAGAACTGGCCGCGCGCATCGTGCTGGCCGCGCAGACCTGGGTGGAATTGCCGCCAGAAACGCGGGACGATTATGAGGTAGAGCTGGCCTTGCACCATGAGTTGGAGTTGGGCGCGGTGCGCGAACCCTTGGCCGAGTTGGAAGTGCGGAGCTTTTTCGGTGATCGCTTGGAGCCGATCTTGTCCCGGCGCACGGGTCAAACCATCCAACTCAAGCAGGGCCCCGACCCTGCTTGGTCGTGGGTAGAGGTGCGCTTGGCCGGCAATCTCTTGCGTATCGGTTTTCTGAAAGACCGCTATCAGCTGCGGGCGCCGATGATCGCGGCCGGCCTCTTGCTCATCGGGGCTTTGTTGACCGCGTTGATGGCGCTGCTGATGGTGCGCCGCACCGCCGTGCGCCTCTCACGCTTGGCCGCCTCGGCCGCCGAGGTCGGCCAGGGACGGCTTCCGGCCTTGTTGCCGGAAACCGGCGCGGAAGAATGGCAGCAGTTGACCCGCACCTTCAATCGGATGGCGGCCGAGGTGCAAGCCTTGTTGGAGAACCGGACCACCCTGCTGGCCGGTATTTCGCACGATTTGCGTACGCCCTTGACGCGTCTGCACCTGGCCTTGTCGATGCTGGAAGGAGCGGATGCCAAGCAGGTCCGGCGCATGGAGGGCGACCTGGCCGAGATCGATCGCTTGATCGGCGCAATGCTGGCCTTCGCCCGCGCGCTACAGATGGAGGCTCCGAAAGCGCTGGATTTGGCCGGGCTGCTGGCCGATTTGGCTCAAGCCGCCAGCGAGCCGGGACGGGTGCATCATTCAGCGGCCGACGCCTGTGTGGTCGAGGCCGGTGAGTTGGCCGTGCGCCGCATCGTCGGCAATCTGGTGGAAAACGCCTTGCGTTACGGCGAGGGCGGTCCGGTCGAGCTGGTATTGGCCTGCGGCGAGCGCGAGGCGATCGTGCAGGTGCTCGACCGCGGTCCGGGCATCCCGGCGGCCGAACGCGAGGCGGTGTTCCGGCCGTTCTACCGCCTGGAACATTCGCGTTCGAAGGGCAGCGGCGGCAGCGGCCTCGGCCTGGCCATCGCCAAGCAATTGGCCGATGCCCACGGTTGGCGCATCGAGTTGGCCGAACGCGAGGGCGGCGGCCTGAGCGCAAGCCTGATCATCCCGAAGGCCTGAGCGGGTTCTGCGGCGGCGGGAGATTCCCCCGGTTTCGGCGTGGGAATCCTGTAAAATCGCCGGTTCGACAACCTGCGAACGAAGTTTCATGCTTTTCTTCCAAGACATCATCCTCAAGTTGCAGGCCTATTGGGGCGACAAGGGCTGCGCCCTGCTGCAACCCTATGACATGGAGGTCGGCGCCGGCACCAGCCATACCGCGACCTTCCTCCGCGCGATCGGGCCCGAGCCGTGGAAGGCCGCCTACGTGCAACCCAGCCGCCGGCCCAAGGACGGCCGCTACGGCGACAACCCCAATCGCCTGCAGCACTACTACCAGTTCCAGGTGGTGCTGAAGCCGGCGCCGGAAAACATCCTGGAGTTGTATCTCGGTTCGCTCGAGGCGCTCGGCTTCGACCTCAAGACCAACGACATCCGCTTCGTCGAGGACGACTGGGAGAACCCGACCCTGGGCGCCTGGGGCCTGGGCTGGGAGGTCTGGCTCAACGGCATGGAGGTCACCCAGTTCACCTACTTCCAGCAGGTCGGCGGCATCGACTGCAAGCCGATTACCGGTGAGATCACCTACGGCCTGGAGCGCCTGGCCATGTACCTGCAGGGCGTCGAGAACGTATTCGACCTGCAGTGGACCGAGGGCCTGAGCTATCGCGACGTCTACCACCAGAACGAGGTCGAGCAGTCGACCTACAACTTCGAGCACAGCGACGTCGAGTTCCTGCTCGGCGCCTTCAACGCCTACGAGCGCCAGGCCAAGCATTTGATGGAGCAGCAGCTGGCGCTGCCGGCCTACGAGCAAGTGCTGAAGACCGCGCACACCTTCAACCTGCTCGACGCCCGCGGCACGATCTCGGTCACCGAACGCGCCGCCTACATCGGCCGCATCCGCAACCTGGCGCGCAGCGTGGCGCAAAGCTATCTCGACTCGCGCGCGCGGCTCGGCTTCCCGATGGCACCGAAGATTTGGGCCGACGAGGTGTTGGCGAAGTTGGAAGAAAAGGCGGTGCAGGCATGAGTACGAACAACCTGCTCGTCGAACTCTTTGTCGAAGAACTGCCGCCGAAGGCGCTGAAAAAGCTGGGCGAGGCCTTCGCCGCCACGCTGGCCGATTCGCTCAAGGCGCAAGGCCTGACCAGCGCCGATAGCGTGGTCGCGCCTTATGCCTCGCCACGCCGTTTGGCGGTGCATGTGTCAAGTGTTGCGGCTCAAGCACCTGATAGAAAAGTTCGGACTAAGTTGATGCCCCGTAATATTGGTATCGACATGTCTGGCATGCCATCTCCGGCGCTTATTAAAAGAATGCAAGCGCTCGGCGTTAAGCCTAATGCACTTGAACAACTTGTTCTTGCCCTTGAACACTCACCTGAGCAAATGATTCGAAATGCTTTGGAAGAAGCTCAGCGTCCAATGATTGAAGTTGCGAGGGCCATGGGTAAAGACCCGGAAACTCTCTATTACATTGCAATGGAGAAGGGTATTACCCTCGCGTATGGTTTGCAAAAGGCCTTGGACGAGGCGATCGCCAAGCTGCCGATCCCGAAGGTGATGACCTATCAACTGGCCGACGGCTGGGACACGGTCAACTTCGTCCGTCCGGTGCACGGCTTGGTCGCGCTGCACGGCAGCGAGGTGGTACCGGTGTCGGTGCTCGGCCTCACCGCCGGGCGTACGACCCAGGGCCATCGCTTCGAGGCCAGCGCCAGCCCGGTCGGCCTGAACGATGCCGACAGCTACGCGGCGCAGATGCAAGCCGAGGGCGCGGTGATCGCGAGCTTCGCTGCGCGCCGGGCCGAGATTGTCCGCCAGATCGCCGAGGCCACGGCCAAGCTGGGCGGCGGCGTCAGAGCCATCGAGGACGAGGCCCTGCTCGACGAGGTGACCGCCCTGGTCGAGCGGCCCAATGTGCTGGTCGGCCGCTTCGACGAGGAATTCCTCGCGGTGCCGCAGGAATGCCTGATCCTGACCATGAAGGCCAACCAAAAATATTTCCCCTTGCTCGATGCCGCCGGCAAGCTGACCAACCAGTTCCTGATCGTGTCCAACATCTCACCGGCCGATGCCTCGAAGGTGGTCGGCGGCAACGAGCGCGTGGTGCGCCCGCGCCTGGCCGACGCCAAGTTCTTCTTCGACCAGGACCGCAAGCAACCGCTGGCGGCGCGGGTGCCGCGCCTGGACAACGTGGTCTATCACAACAAACTGGGCAGCCAGGGCGAGCGGGTGAAGCGCCTGGTCAAGCTGGCCGGCGGCATCGCCCGCCTGCTCCGGGCCGACGAGGCGCTGGCCGAGCGTGCGGCGCTGTTGGCCAAGGCCGACCTATTGACCGACATGGTCGGCGAGTTCCCGGAACTGCAGGGCATCATGGGCCGCTACTATGCCGCGCACGATGCTGAGCCGGCCGAAGTGGCCGAAGCGATCGAAACCCATTACCAGCCGAAATTCGCCGGCGATGCGCTGCCGGAAGGCAACGTCGCGCTCAGTGTGGCGCTGGCGGATCGGCTCGATACCTTGGTCGGTATCTTCGGCATCGGCTTGACGCCGACCGGCGACAAGGACCCCTTCGCCTTGCGCCGCGCCGCGCTCGGCGTGCTGCGCATCCTGATGGAGCGCGCTCTGCCGCTCGACCTGATGGAACTGCTGGAACTGGCCCGTACCGGTTTCGCGCCGGGCCAGGTAGCCGACAGCGTCGCGCTCGACGTGTTCCAGTTCATGCTGGAGCGCCTGCGCGGCATGTTGCGCGAGGGGGCGGCAGTCGATGAGGTGGAGGCGGTGGTTGTCCAACAGCCCCGCCGTATCGACCATGTGCCGGCGCGACTGGCCGCGGTGCGCGAGTTCCGCGCGCTGCCCGAGGCGGAGGCCCTGGCCGCCGCCAACAAGCGGATCCAGAACATCCTGAAAAAAACGGATACCGTGGCCGATGCGGTAGAAGCGACGCTGTTGCAGGAAGGCGCCGAGCGCGCGCTGTATGAGCAACTGCTCGCGGTGCGGCCGCAAGTGCAAGCGGCGCTGGCCAACCTCGACTATGCGGCCGCGCTCAAGGCCTTGGCCGGCCTGCGTGCGGCGGTGGACCGCTTCTTCGATGAGGTGATGGTGATGGTGGACGAGCCGCTGGTACGGAACAATCGCTTGGCCTTGCTGACGGGTTTGGCCGCGACCATGAATAGCGTGGCCGATATCGGCCAATTGTCGAGTCGTTAAGCGGCCGGGCTAAGCCATGCCAGCCGAACGGGACTACCGGATATCGCGCTGGACTGCGGAGTTTGCCGACTCGGCGACCGAGGCCGATTTCCGCATGGCCATCGGGGCGGCATGGGCGCGCGCCACGCGCGTCGCGATGGCGGTGGCTGCCCTGGTCTTCTTTGCCTTCACGCTGACCGATTTCCTCAATATGGGGACGAGTCAGCAGTATGCGGCCGTCTTTTTTACCCGGCTCGGCATCAGTCTGTTCGGCCTGGCGGCGGCCTTTTATGCCAAGCGTTTCGCCGTGTGGCTGGTCAACGGGGCCATCCCGACCGTGGTCGTCTTCACGGCACTGTGCGCCTTCGTCTTGATCGCGCCCTATCGCGGCCTGACGCCCGGCTGGCTCGGCATGAGCATGATGGCCATGCTGCTGGGCATCTACGTGTTCATTCCCAACCGTTTCAGCTTGTCCATTGCAATGGGGCTGCTCGGCACGGCGGGCTTCTTGTGGCAGGTGGTCATGCGCTATCCGATGGAGTGGAATTTCGCGATGAATTACCTGCTGCTATTGGTGGTGACCAATCTGCTCGGCGGCATCACGGTCTATCGCGTGAATTGGCAGTTGCGCGAGCAATACATCGCGACCTTGACCTTGCGCGAGGCCAATACGCATTTGCAGCATGAGATCAGCACCCGTCAGGCCCTGGAGGCACGGTTGCGCGACATGGCCTCGCTCGACGAGTTGACCGGCATTGCCAATCGCCGCCAATTCTTCGAACGGGCCGAACGCGAATTGGCAGCAGCGCAGCGGCGCGGCCAAAAGCTGTCGTTGCTGTTGTTGGATATCGATCATTTCCGGCAGATCAACGACCGCTATGGCCATGTGCGCAGCGACGAGGTGTTGCGCGCCCTGGCCAGGGGCTGCCAGGGCTGGTTGCAAGAGGGCGAATGGATTGCCCGCTTCGGCGGCGAAGAGTTGGTCGCGGTGTTGCCCCGGCTTGTTCTGGCCGAGGCCATCCGGCGCGCGGAAGACTTGCGCCAAGCCGTGGAGCAGACACCGATCGAGCTGGCGGATGCCACCCTAAGGTTTACGATCAGCATCGGCGCCGCCGAACTGCGGCCGGGTGAATCGCTCGGCATGCTGCTACGCCGGGCCGATGCGGCGCTGAATACCGCGAAGGTGGACGGGCGAAATCAGGTCAATGGGACGCCGGCTGCATTTCCCGCTTGAGCCCGTGCCGTTCCGCGGCCAAAATAGGCCACATACGCTGCTCAATATCTATCGGCCATGAAACTTGTCATCCTGGATCGTGACGGGGTCATCAATTTCGACTCCGAGCAATTCATCAAGAGCCCCGATGAATGGAAACCCATTCCCGGTAGTCTCGAGGCGATCGCCGCGCTCAACCAGGCCGGCTATCGGGTGGTGGTGGCCTCCAACCAGTCCGGCATCGGCCGCGGCCTGTTCGAGATGGCGACCTTGAACGCAATCCACGCGAAGATGCATAAAATGGTGGCGCAGGCGGGCGGCCGCATCGAGGCGATTTTTTTCTGTCCGCATCCGGCCGATTCCCGTTGCGCATGCCGTAAACCCAAGGCCGGGCTATTCGAAGAGATCGCCGCGCGTTACCACATGGATTTGAGCAACGTGCCCGCCATCGGCGATTCGCCGCGCGACATCGAAGCCGCGATCGAGGCCGGGGCCAGGCCCATTCTGGTGCGCACCGGCAAGGGCGCAAAAACGTCCAGCAACGGCGATTTGCCGGCGAGTGTGCGCGTCTTCGACAACCTTGCCGCTGCCGCACGTGCGCTGATCGCCGAGCTATGATCTTTCTGCGTTGTGCCCTGTTCGCCGCGATCCAAGCGGTCACCACCGTCGTGTTCAGTTTTCTGATCTTGCTGGCAGCGCCGATCCCACGCTTGCCGCGTTATCGGCTGATTACCGTTTGGGGGCGCTTCGTCATCTGGCTGGCCCGCGTGCTCCTGGGCATACGCTATCGCATCGAGGGCCTGGAACACCTGCCCACGGTGCCGTCGGTCGTCTTGGCCAAGCACCAATCGGCTTGGGAGACCATCGCCTTCCAGCAGATCTTCCCGCCCTTGTCTTTCGTATTGAAGCGCGAGCTGTTGTTCATCCCATTCTTCGGCTGGGGCCTCGCGCTGTTCAGCCCGATCGCGATCGACCGCGCAGCCGGGCGCGAGGCCCTGAAACAGATCGAGGAACGCGGCCGGCAGCGTTTGTGCCAGGGCTTCTGGGTGCTGATCTTCCCCGAGGGCACGCGCATGTCGCCGGGCGAGCGTGGCCGTTACCAGATCGGTGGCGCCTGGCTGGCGGCCAAGGCCGGTGTGCCGGCGGTGCCGGTCGCGCACAACGCCGGCGAGTTGTGGCCCAAGCATGCCTTCATCAAGTATCCGGGCACGATCACCGTGCGCATCGGCCCACCGATCGCGACTACGGGACGCAAGCCGGCCGAGGTGCTGGCCGAGACCGAGGCTTGGATCGAGGCGCAAATGAAGCAATTGCCGGATGCGCGCTAGACCGATCCTGCGCGAGACCGAGCAATGCGAGCTGTTGTTGGGCGAGCGCCAGTTGGTCTATACCCTGAAGCGCAGTTCCGCTCGCCGTACCTTGATGCTCAAGGTGAGCGAGGCCGGCGAGGTCACGGTCAATGCGCCGCTGCGCATGGCTTGGCGCCATATCGAGGCCTTCCTGAACCAACATGCCGACTGGATCAAGCAACGCCTGGAGCGTGCGAATCAGCAGACCTTTCTCTGGCGAGACGGTATCGAGCTGCCTTATCTCGGCAGCCTGCGCCGCTTGAGCATCGAACCGGCGGCCTTGCCCTTGGTGTTTCCGCTGGCCGGCTGCATCCTGGTCGGTGGCGACGAAGGCAGTGCAGCCGTTCTGGTGACCGAGTGGTATCGCAGCGAGGCTGCCCGGTTTTTGCGCGAGCGCTTGTTTATGCACGTCGCTCGTATCGGTTACCCGATGCCGCGTTTTCGCCTGACCAACGCGACCAGCCGTTGGGGCAGCCTGTCGCCTACCGGCGTATTGAGTTTGAATTGGCGTCTGCTCAAGGCCAGCGAGGCCGAGATCGATTATGTGATCTGCCACGAACTGGCACATATGCGGGTGCCCAATCATTCCAGCCGGTTTTGGCGCGAGGTCGAGGCCTTGTATCCGGGGTTCGAGGCACCGAAGGCCAAACTTAGGCAAAACGCCGCATTGTATTTTCAATTTTAGGGGCTATTCAACAGGCCCATATAGGGAGACAACCATGCGCATGCTGCATACCATGTTGCGGGTCGGCGATTTGGCCAAGTCGATCGCTTTCTACACCGAGGTGCTGGGCATGAAGCTGCTGCGCCGCAAGGATTACCCGGACGGAAAATTCACCCTGGCCTTCGTCGGTTATGGTGGCGAGGACGACCATACCGTATTGGAACTCACCTATAACTGGGGCGTGGAAAAGTACGAATTGGGTAACGCCTTCGGTCATATCGCCATCGAAGTGGACGATGCCGACCAGGCCTGCGTTGAAGTGAGCAACAGGGGCGGCAAGGTCGTGCGCCCGGCTGGGCCGATGAAGCACGGCAGCACGGTGATCGCCTTCGTCGAAGACCCCGATGGCTACAAGATCGAGTTCATCCAGAAGGGCACGCGCGGCGGCTAGCGCTTGCCCGGGCAGGCGGCGTGAATCGCCGCATACAGGGCATCCTGGCGAATGGGCTTGGCTAGATGGCCGTCCATGCCGGCTTGTAGGCAGCGTTCGCGTTCATCCGGCGCGGTATTGGCGGTGAGCGCGATGATCGGGATGTGGCCACCCCGTTGCCGTTCGAGTTCCCTGATCCGCCGCGTGGCTTGAATGCCATCCATCCCCGGCATCTGCATATCCATCAAAATCAGATCGTATCGGCCGTCTTGCCAAGCCTGGACCGTCTTTTGACCGTCGTCGGCCAAGGTGATCGTGTGCCCGACCTTCTCGAGCAAAGTGGCGGCCAATTTCTGATTGATGGCATCGTCATCGGCCAACAGGATATGCAAGGACTGAGCTGTATTGTTCGCTGTCGTGCCGTTCGGCAGCCCTGCCAGGCTTTGTATCACCGGCCCTTGGGCCTCAAGCAAGACGGCTTGCAAGTCGGCAGCGAGGATGGGTTTGGTCGAATGGCTGGCAATGCTGTGGGTCCGGCAACGCTCGATATTGGCCTCGAGCTGGGTGACCGGCAACATCATCACCGGTTGGGCGCTGCTCAGCGCCCTCAATTTTATGGCAAGAGAAAAGCTGTCGGTGTGCCCGATGGCTGCGTCGATCAATAAGAACCGATAGGGCTGCCCCGCCGCTTGGCCGCGTCGGATTTCGGTCTGGGCTTCACTCGGATCGGTCAATACTCGGGTTTGCATCCCCCAGGACTTGAGCAGGCCGGCGAGCGCGTGGCCGGCGCTGGCGTTGTCATCGACGATCAAGGCTGAGGATCCGGCCAGCACAGGGGGCGGATCGTTCGACCAGCCGTTGTCGGCATCGAATCGGATCGTGAATTGGAATCGGCTGCCCTGCCCAAGCTGGCTGTCGACCCAGATGTTCCCTTGCATCATTTCGACTAGGCGTCGACAGATGCTCAAGCCCAGGCCGGTGCCGCCATATTTCCGAGTCGTCGAGACATCGGCCTGGCTGAACGAATCGAAGATCGTATCGATCTTGTCGGGCGCGATGCCGATGCCGGTGTCGCGCACCAGGAAATAGATTTCAGCGCCGACGCCAACCCGTTTAAGCAGATCGACTTTCAGAACGATCTCGCCCGTTTCGGTGAATTTAAGGGCATTGCCTAACAGGTTGAGCAATATCTGGCGCAGCCGGGTAGGGTCGCCAATCAGCTTGTCCGGTACGGCCGGCGAGATGTCGAGGATAAGCTCCAAGCCTTTCTGTTCGGCACGGAAGGCCAACGTTCTCATGATCTCGCCTACCATGGCGCGCAAATTGAACGAGATGTGCTCGATGTTCAGTTGTCCGGCCTCGATCTTCGAGAAATCGAGGATGTCGTTGATGATGACCAATAGCGTCTCGGCCGAACTGTTCGCGATTTCGATGTATTCGCGCTGCTCTGCGTTGAGTGGAGTGTCCAGCGCCAGCTTGGTCATGCCGATGACTCCATTCATCGGGGTGCGGATTTCGTGGCTCATCATGGCGAGAAAGCTGCTTTTGGCGCGATTGGCCTTCAACGCCTGGTCGCGTGCGGCAATCAGCTCTTGTTCGAAGCGGACGGTGTTGCTGATGTCGTCGAAGCTGAACACGCGGCCGATGGCCTGGCCGCGTAGGAGCTGCGGGCTGGATTGATACTTGAATACGCGGCCGTCGCGCAGTTCCAAGACATTGCTGAGGCTGAGATCGGGGTCGGCATAGAGCTCAACCAGTTGGATTCGATATCCGGTCGGGTCGGTCAATTGTCCCTGGATATAGGACAGGATGGCGGCGTCGCTTCGCTCCAATAGCAGTGAGTCCGGCATGTCCCACATGCGGGTGAAGCGATGGTTCATGTTGAGGATGCTGCCATCCAGGCGGGTAATCAGGATACCTTCCGCTACCGACTCGAAGGCAGCGCGCAATTGCGAGGCGAGTTGGTCGGCCGTGTCCTCCACCGCTTTGCGGTCGCTGATGTCGTACGCCGAGATGATGATGTAATTTTTACCGTCGATATCGACCCGGCGCGTGGACTTTTCCACGGCGAGGGTCTGCCCGCCTTGGCAACGATATTCGGTCTCCACGCGCTGCTGCGGGAAAAAACTGCCAAGGCTCACTTCGTTCCAGTAGATCTGGTCGGCCAGTTGGTCTGCAATCGCTTCGATGGGGATGCCTTGGAGGGTCTCGGCGGTATAGCCCAAAGCCTGGCAGGCGCGGGAGTTGGCTGCGACGATGGTGTGCGTTGCCGGATCGACCGCGATCAACAGCTCCATGGCGGTATCGGCCATGGCGCGTGCGATCGGGTCGGGTTGCTCCTTCTGCATGGCGATAGTCGTCAGTTGTTCAGCCCGTCGGCAGCCTCGTCGAAATAATAGGTGATGCGGGTGCGCGGGCTCAGGTAATCGAATACCTCGCGCGGCAACTGGGCGGGGCGAAAGGTTTTGCTGATGCTGAGATCGGGTTCGTCCTCAAGGTCGATGATGATGGGCTCTTCCTTGGGTACCGAGGCGTCGTAGACAATCACAGTCGGCCGCAGCGGACGTTTCACGTTGACCGCCGCAACGCTGCCCCACATTTCGTTCGACAGCCGGACCACGGTCCCTGGAGGATAAACGCCCATACTGCGAATGAAGACATTCATCGCTTCCTGGTCGAGTTGGTTTTTCTGTTTGGCGAACATGTAGGAGATCGCCTCGTGGGGGGTGACCGATTTCAATGGATTGACGTGGTTGCACAGATTGTCGAAGGCGTTGACGATCGCCACGATACGGGTCAACTTCGAAAGCTTCGGTTCCTTGAGTTTGTCCGGGTAGCCATTGCCATCCATCTGTTCGTGATGATGGCGGATGATGTCCAGTACCGGTGCCGCAAGTTCGAGTTGCTGTCCGATTTCCTCGCCATAGACGGGGTGTTGCATGAGGAAATTCTGCTCGGGCTTGGTCAGCGCTTCGGTCTTGCGCAGGATGATGTCGGGTATCTTGGTCTTGCCGATGTCGTGAAAGATCGCGCCCAGGCCGGCCAAATGCACTTCTTCCCGGGACAGGCCCATCTCCTTGGCGAGAATCATGGCCAGGATGGAGACATTCAGCGGGTGTAGATAGACATCTTCGCCGGCCAGTTTGTCGTTCATGACATGGATGGCGACGTCCTTATCGGTCAGCAGGGAGCTGACCATTTGGCCGACCAAACCGACCGCGGCCTCAACGCATTCCTTGGGCCGGGCGAACAGGTTCTTGTTGATGTTCTTGATGGTGCCGACGGCTTCGAGCAGTGCCTTCTCGCATTTGATTACCGATTGGCGGTGCCGCTTCAAATGTTCGATGCGGGCCTTCTTCGCCGCCATGGCGGCCTGTTCTTCTTGGCTGATCTCCGGTTCCGCTTCGGCCGTGGGCGCAGCTTCGGCCGCGCTGGCAGCCGTCGCCTTGGGCAACGGTTGATTGCTGCTTTTGGCCGGATGGTAGCGCACCTGCTTCAGGCCGAGCCGTTTGATGGTGTTGATCTGGCCGGTCGCCGAAATCTTGAAGCTGTTGCTCAGGAAAGGGTGTTCCATCCACCCCAGGTCGAGGCTGATATAGAGACCGACTCGCAGCTGGTCGACATCGATGGTGATGAATTCTTCCGGATCGTTCATGAGTTCGTTCATTGGGTTGCGTGACCCAACAGGTCAATCGAACGGTAGCATACCGTCTTTCTCCGGGAGGAGGGGGGGACTACCTAAGTAGGGTGGCGGCAAGGCAGGCGCGGTCACGCCTTGTGCTGGCTATCCGGCGCGTCGTCGAAATAATAGGTGATGCGGGTGCGCGGGCTGAGGTAGTCGAACACGTCGCGCGGCAATTGTGCCGGGCGGAAGGTTTTGCTGATGGCGATGTCCGGTTGTTCGTCGAGGTCGATGATGATGGCCTCTTGCTTCGGCACCTCGGGATCGTAGACCAGCACATTCGGTTTCAAAGGCTTTTTTACGTTCATCGAAACCACGATGCCCCAGAGATCGTTCGATAGCTTGACGATGGTGCCCGGCGGGTAGACGCCCATGCTGCGGATGAACAGTGCGAGCGCGGCGGGGTCGAATAGGGCCCGCTGCTTGGCGAACATCGTCGAGATCGCCTCATAGGGCGTCAGCGATTTGGCGATGTTGACGTGGTTGCACAGGTTGTCGAAGGTGTTGACGATGGCGACGATGCGGGTCAGCTGCGGGATACCCGCTTCGCGCAGGCCATTGGGGTAGCCGGTACCGTCCATGTGCTCGTGATGGTGCAGGATGATCTCCTGCACCGCCAGCGGCAGCTTGAGCGAGCGGCCGATCTCCTCGCCGTAGATCGGGTGCTGGGCCAGGAAGTTTTGCTCCGGCTTGGTCAACGGTTCGGTCTTGCGCAGGATGCGATCGGGAATCTGGGTCTTGCCGATATCGTGAAAAACCGCACCGAGCCCGACCAGGCTGATGTCCTCTTTGGGTAACCCGAGTTCCTTGGCCAGGATCATCGCCAGGATGGAGACGTTGAGCGAGTGGTGATACACGTCCTCGCCGGCCACCTTGTCGTTCATCGCGTGGATCGCGATGTCTTTGTCGGTCAGCAGCGAGTCGATCATCTTGTCGACCAACCCTTGCGCCGCCTTGACGCTCTCCTGCGGCCGCGAAAACAAGTTGTGGTTGACGGCCTTGAGGGCGCGCGTCGCCTCCAACAGTTGCTTCTCGCACTTCATCACCGATTGCCGGTGTTGGCTCAGGCGCTCGACCCGGGTCTTCTTGGCCTGCATGGCAGCCTGTTCTTCCGGGCTGATTTGGACCGGGGTCGAGGTCGAGGCCTGTTTGGGCGGGTCGAGCGGTTTGCCGCTGCTCTTGCTCGGGCAATAGCGGATCTTTTTCAAGCCCAGGCGGCGGATGGTCTTGATCTGGTCTTCGTCCTTGATCTTGAAGGTGTTGGTGACGAAGGGGTGGTCCATCCAATGCAGGTCGAGCGTGATATAGAGGCCGACCCGGATTTGGGCTATGTCGATGTCGAGGAATTCTTCGGTCTGGCTCATGGTCGTGGGTTCGACGGTTCGCTAGGACTGGTTATCGGCCGCGTTGCCGGAAACCTGATGCCCGGCCTGCTCGCTCAGCCGGGCGAATTCCGCGACCGACAAGGTCTCGCCGCGGCGGCCGGGATCGATGCCGAGGGCCGCCATCGCGGACGGGTCGACCAGGCCTTTCAGGGTGTTGCGCAAGGTCTTGCGCCGTTGGCCGAAAGCGCGGGCGACGACCTCGGCAAAGGCGCGGGCATCGCGGTAGGCGATGGCCGCGGCGGGCAGCGGCGCCAGGCGCACGACGGCGGAGTCCACCTTGGGCGGTGGGTTGAACGCGCCGGGCGGCACGTTGAACAGCTTGGCCACGCGAAAGCGGGCTTGCAGCATGACCGACAGCCGGCCGTAGTCGGCGCTGTCGGGCTCGGCGGCCATGCGATCGACCACCTCTTTCTGCAACATGAAGTGCATGTCCTTTATCTGGTCGGCGTAATCGGCCAGATGGAATAAGAGCGGGCTGGAGATGTTGTACGGCAGGTTGCCGACCACGCGCAGGTTCGCGCCCAGGCAGCCGAAATCGAACTTCAGCGCGTCGCGTTCGTGCACGGTCAGCCGCTCCGGCGGAAATTCGGCGCGCAGGCGCGGCACCAGGTCGCGGTCGAATTCGACGACGTGCAGGTGCTTGAGATGCTGGAGCAAGGGGCGGGTCAGGGCGCCGAGGCCGGGGCCGATCTCGACCATCAGGTCGTCCGCCTGCGGCGCGATGGCGGCGACGATCTTGTTGAGGATGTTGGGGTCGTGCAAGAAGTGCTGGCCGAGGCTCTTCTTGTGGCGATGGCCGGTGTTCTTGTCGGTGCTCACGCCCGGGACCGCCTTTGCGCCATCTGCCAGGCCAGGGCTATGGCGGCACGCAGGCTGCCGTCGTTGATTCGGCCGCTGCCGGCCAGCTCGAGCGCAGTGCCGTGATCGACCGAGGTGCGAACGATCGGCAGGCCCAGGGTGACGTTGATGCCCTCGCCGAAGCTCGCATGCTTGAGCACCGGCAGGCCCTGGTCGTGATACATCGCGAGCACGGCGTCGCAGTTTTCCAGGTATTTGCGCTGGAACAGGGTGTCGGCCGGCAAGGGACCGTCGAGCCGCATGCCGGCCGTGCGCAGTTCATGCAGCACCGGTTCGATGACTTCGATTTCTTCCCGGCCCAGGTGGCCGCCTTCGCCGGCATGGGGATTGAGCCCGGCGACCAGGATGCGCGGCTCGGCGATGCCGAAATCGCGCATGAGCGAGCGATGCAGGATCAGCAAGGTTTCGCAGAGTGCCTCGGGCGTGATCGCAGCGGCGACCTCATGCAGGGGCAGGTGGGTGGTGACCAAGGCCACGCGCATGCCGCCGCCGGTCAGCATCATCACCACGCGTGGCGTATCGGTCAGTTCGGCGAGGAATTCGGTGTGGCCGGTGAAGGCGATGCCGGCATCGTTGATGACACCTTTATGCACCGGGCCGGTGACCAGGCCGGAGAACTCGCCGTGAAGGCAGCCCTCGACCGCGCGGCGCAGGCAGGCCAGCACATAAGCGGCATTGGCCGCATCCAGCCGGCCGGCTTGGGCCGGTTCGGCCAAGGGCAGCGAGAGCAGGCTGATCGGTGCGGCGCTGCCCGGCGCATAGTCGGGCAGGGCGTAGGGCAGGCCGAGCTGGACGGCACGGCGCTCAAGCAGATCGCGGTTTGCGAGCAACACGATGGGGATGCCGGCCGGTGGCTGCTGCGCGAGCCGGAGGCAGAGATCGGGCCCGATGCCGGCCGGTTCGCCGGCGGTCAGGACGAGGGGCGCGATGCCCCCCCGTGCGTTCACCGCCTAGTCCTCGTTCCGGTATTCCACATAGGCCGTGTCGCGCAGTTGCCGTACCCAGCTCTCGAAGGCCTCGTCGCTTTTGCGCTCGCGGATGATCCGGCGGGCATCCAGGCGCTTGCGCTCCTGGGTCACGTCCTGGTCGCGGCGCTCGAGTACCTGGATCAGGTGCCAGCCGAAGGGCGACTGTACCGGCTCGGAGACCTCGCCGATTTTCAGGCCATCCATGACCCGCTCGAATTGCGGCACGGTATCGCCCGGGTTGAGCCAGCCCAGGTCACCCCCTTTGGCGGCGCTCAGGTCGTCCGAATGTAGCTTGGCGAGTTCGGCGAAGTCCTGGCCGTTGTCGATGCGTTCTTTGAGTTGGCTCAGGCGATTCTTGGCATCTTGGTCGCTGACCACCTCGTTGGTCTTGATCAGGATGTGACGGGTATGGGTCTGCCGGATCACCAGCGTCGCATTCTTGCCGCGCAGGTCGAGCAATTTGACGATATGGAAACCGTTCGGGCTGCGCAGTATGCCCGAGACCTGGCCTGGTTTCAGCGTGCGGGCGGCGTCGACATACAAGCTGGGCAGCTGGCCTTCGCTACGCCAGCCGATTTGGCCGCCTTCGATCGCGTCCTTGGCATCGGAATAGCTGGCGGCGACTTGCGCGAAATCGCTGCCTGACTTGAGTTCGGCCAGGGCCTTGTCGGCCTTGGCCTTGATGGCTTGCAGGCGGTCCGGCGCCAGCCCCTCGGGCGTTGCGACCAGGATGTGGGCCAAGAGGAACTCCGTCTGTTGGTTGTCTTTCAGCGCGGGGTTGGCCAGGAAATTGTCGATTTCGGCATCGGTGACGCTGATCCGATTATCGACCTCGCGTTCGCGCAGCCGGGCGACGATGATCTCGTTGCGAATCTGTTCGCGGAACTCGTTGAAATCGGTGCCTTCTTTTTCCACGCTGGCCTGGAAGGCGGCGAGATCCATATTGTTCTGCTGGGCGATGCGAGTAATGGCGCGGTCGAGTTGCGTGCTGTCGACCCGGATATTGATCTCTTCGGCATGCTGCAGCAGGGCGCGCTCGGTGATCATCCGTTCCAGTACCTGTTTGGACAGCGTAGCGGGCGGCGGCAGCGTGATGTTGCGCCGCGTCAATTGCCGGCTCACTTGCTCGATCTTGGCCGCGAGTTCGCGTTCGGTGATGACGCCGTTGTTGACGACGGCCACGATGCGGTCGAGCGGGATGGGGTCTTTCGCCGCGGCGGCCGGCAGGCCTTGCAGGCAGACAGCGCAGGCCAGCGTGGCTAGCAGCTTATGGCAAATTGAATTCATCGCTCTTCGCATATCCGGGGATGCTCCGTTTCAAGAGGTCCAGCGGGTTGGGCCCGAGCTTGGTCAAGTCGCGCAGTTCCAGCTGGATGAAGAAGGCATTGCTCGTTTCGGTTTGGGTCAGGGCCAGGCGATGCATGACGCTGCGCAGCGACCAGCAGCCGGCGTTGTATTCGAAGCCGCCCAGGGCCTCGATCACGCGGCTGTCGCGGAAGGAATAGTTCAAGCGGCCGATGCCATACCACTTCGGTGCCAACGGCCACTGCGCCGACAGGTCGATTTGGTCCAGGCTGTCTTGCGCATAGCGGTAGTCGGCATTGAATACCCGGCCCGGACCGTCGCGGTAGAACGCGCCGAGGCCGAAGCGCGCCGTTTCGCCGAGGTCGGCACTGTATTGCAGGTTGCCGGATAGGCGTAGTCGGTTGGTGACCTGGCCGGACAGGATGGCCAGGATGTCGCTGCTGTTGGCGCTACGCGGCATCATGCCCGGCAGGGTGACGCGCTGGTCGCTGAAGTAATAGCGCTGGCCGACCGTCAACTGAATCCGCTCGATACCGTTCAGGTTGTCGAGCAGGCGCGAGGTCAAGGCCATGGTGATCTGGTTGGCATCGTTGATGCGGTCGATGCCGGCATACTGGTTCTCGCTGAAGATCGTGTACAGGCTGGAGTCGAGCTGGGCCGAATCGAAGACCGGCAGCTTGGACTGGTCTTGATAGGGGATGCGGACGTAGTAAAGCCTCGGTTCGAGGGTCTGCACGAACTGTGTATTGGAAAAGGCGAATTCCCGCTCGAATTCAAGGCCGGCATCCAAGGTGAAGATGGGCAGGCTGCGGGTCTCCTGCAAGGTCCCGCCGGGCGCGGCGCGATCGAGATCGTAGCGGGTCAGGTGCCAACCGAATTTCGGCGTGATGTGGGCGTAACTGGTGGAGAATGGTAACTTCACGCTCGGGTAGGCGTAGAGCCGGTCGCCTTCCGGTTCGCTGGTCCAGGCATGGGTGAAGCGGACAAACTCGCTGGAGAAATCGATATCGACCGGATAGCCCTGCGGGTGCTGCTGGTTCGCCACCAAGGTGAGCTGCGGCAACCTGGAGAAGAGCGGGTTGCTGTTCAGGGTCTGGAAAGACTGCAGGCGTCCACTTGCCGCCCACCAGCCGCCGTTGTAAGAGAGCGTGCCCTCCCTGAGCAGGTTGGTCTGTGCGGTTTGCTGTACGACGCCGGACAGGTCGGTGAAGTACTTGTCGTCGGAGACCTGGCTGATGTTCAGGCTGCCGGCCAAGTTTGGACTGATCTGCTGGCTGTGCACGATATGACCGAAATAGCGGTCCCGCTCGGCGACTTTGTCGTTGGGCAGATATTCCACATCCAGCTTGCCTTGGTAGCTGTTGTCCAGATAGCGGAACTCGGTGCCCAGTTGCATACCGCGCTTGGACATATAGTGCGGGGTGAAGCTGGCGTCGCGGTTGGGCGCGATATTCCAATACCAGGGCGCGGTCACTTCGGCCCCGCGCTTGTCGGAGACGCCGACCGCGGGCGTCAGGAAACCGGATTTGCGTTTGTCGTCCAGGCCGAAATCCATCCAAGGGGCGTAGAGGATGGGCAGGCCGAGGTATTCGACCTGGACACTGCGCGCGGCGCCGATGTTGTCGGTGTAGTCCAGCTTGAGGTCGTCGGTGCGCAACACCCAATCATCGTTGCCGACCGGGCAACTGGTGTAGGTGGCCTCGCTCAGCTGATAACGGTCTTCGCCCTCGAATTGCAGTTTGGCGGCGCCGCCGCGGACATATTGGCCTTTGTCGCCCTGGCTTTCGTAGCGGATCGGCCGCATTTCGCCCAAGTGGGTGGCCAATTGCAGCTGCAACTCGTCGCCTTCGACCCGGGTGCGGCCGCGGGTCAACACGACATTGCCGCGCGCGTGCAGGCGGTCTTCGGGCTGTTCGTAGCGCATCCAGTCGGCGCTCAAGTTTTCGTCCAGCCGGCGAGCGACGACCTGGCCGCTGGCCTCGACATATTGGTCGGTCGCGCCGGTGATCAGGTCGGCATCGACGAAAACCGGCAGGGCCTTGCTGCCGGCCTCGCCCGGGGCGGCGACATACAGGGTCAGGGATTTCTTGAGGACGATGCCTTCGGGTTCGGCGGCAAGCGTCCCTATGCTGAATACCGTCAGCGGTACCGATAGGAGCAAGAGACGCTTGATCGGCATGAGGATGGGGTCGCGGGTGCTAGAATCGCTCTGGTTTGTTTGGACGGGATTATCGCCCGGAACGCATGCAATGGAAAGAACAGAACGCCTACGCCAATGGGTCGAGTCGGCCTTGCCGGCGCCTTTAGTCGCGCTGGAGGTGGCCTCGGCCGATGCCAGCTTCCGCCGTTACTTCCGGGCCAGGACGGCGGCGGGCAGCTATATCGTCATGGACGCCCCGCCCAGCCACGAGGATTGCCGGCCCTATATCCACATCGCCCGGCTGTTCCGGGCGGCCGGGGCCAATACCCCGGAAATCCTGGCCGAGAACCTGGCGGAGGGCTTCCTGCTGTTGTCCGATTTCGGCGACACCACCTATCTGGCGGCGCTGAACGACGAGACGGCCGATGGACTGTACCGGGATGCCAACGCTGCGCTGATCCAGATCCAAGCGGCCAGCCGGCCGGGCGAACTGCCCGATTACGACGAGGCCTTGCTCACGCGCGAGCTGCGCTTGTTTCCCGAGTGGTACCTGGCCAGGCACCTGCAGCTCGAATTGAGCGCCGAGCAGAGCGCGCTGCTCGACACCACCTTCCGCGCCATCCTCGACAACAACCTAGCCCAGGCCAAGGTCTATGTCCATCGCGACTGGCATTCGCGCAACCTGATGGTGACTGCACCCAACCCCGGCGTGCTCGACTTCCAGGACGCGGTTTACGGCCCGATCACCTACGACCTGGTGTCGATCTACAAGGATGCCTACATCAAGTGGGACGAGGCGCAGGTGCTCGATTGGACCATCCGCTACTGGGAGTCGGCACGCAAGGCCAATCTACCGGTGCCGGCCGACTTCGCCGATTTTTACCGCGACTTCGAGTGGATGGGCGTGCAGCGCCACATCAAGGTGCTCGGCATCTTCGCCCGGCTCTACCACCGCGACGGCAAAGAGGGCTACCTCAAGGACATGCCGTTGGTCATGCATTATCTGCGCCGCGCCTGCGAGCGCTACAACGCCCTGGCCCCCTTCCTGCGCTTCCTCGACGCGCTGGAAGGCCGGCAGGCGGCAGTGGGTTACACCTTCTGAGATGGCGGCCGAGTTCACCGCCATGATCCTGGCCGCGGGCCTGGGCGAGCGCATGCGCCCGTTGACCGAGCACACGCCCAAGCCCTTGCTCAAGGCCGGCGGCAAGCCGCTGATCGGCTGGCAGATCGAGCGGCTCAAGCGGGCCGGTTTCGAGCGTCTGGTCATCAACCACGCCCACCTCGGCCTGCAGATCGAACGCGACCTCGGCGACGGCGCCGCCTACGGCGTGACCATCGCCTATTCCGACGAAGGCCTGCCGCTGGAAACCGCTGGTGGCATCGTCACCGCCTTGTCCCTGTTGGGCGAAGGCCCCTTCGTCGTGACCAACGGCGATGTCTACACCGAATTCGACTATGCTCGTCTGTTGCCGGTCCTGCGCGAGATGGCCGGCAATCCCGGGCACCTGGCCCATGTCGTGCTGGTCGACAACCCGGCGCACCACCCGCAGGGCGACTTCGCGCTGGATGGCGCCAAGGTCGTGCCGGACGGCGCGTGCAAGCTCACCTTCTCCGGCGTCGGTTGCTACCGGCCCGAGTTGTTCGCCGGCATCGCGCCCAGGACCAAGGCGGCGCTGGCGCCCTTGCTGCGCCAGGCCATGGCCGAGGGCCGGGTCAGCGGCGAGCATTTCGCCGGGCGCTGGGAGGATGTCGGCACCCCCGAGCGTCTGGCCGCGCTCGACCGCGAACTGGAGCTGCGCCATGTCGCTTAATCCGATGGTCTTCCAACAGCGGCGCCAGCGCGTGCTGGAGCAAATGGGCGAGGGCGTGATGGTGATCGCCACCGCGCCCGAAGCGGTACGCAATCGCGATGCCCATTATCCCTATCGCTTCGACAGCTACTTCTATCACCTCACCGGTTTCACCGAGCCCGAGGCAGTGCTGGTGCTGGTGGCCGGCCAGCCGCAGCAGCAGGTCCTGTTCTGCCGGGAGAAGAACGAAGAGCGTGAGATCTGGGACGGCTTCCGCCACGGCCCCGAGGCCGCGCGCGAGGCCTTCGGCTTCGATGCCGCCCACGCCGTCGCGGAACTGGACGAGCTGCTGCCGCAGCTCTTGGAAAACCAGCCGGTGCTGCACTATGTCATCGGCCGCGACCCGGTCTGGGATACCCAAGTGCTGGGCTGGCTCAACGCGGTGCGAGCCAAGGCGCGCAGCGGGGTGCGTGCGCCAGATAGGCTGATCGACGCCCGTCGTCTGCTCGACGAGTTGCGTCTGCTCAAGGATGGCCACGAGCTCTCCATGATGCGCCGCGCCGCCGAGATCTCCGCTGCCGCCCACGTCGCGGCGATGCGCGCGACCCGGCCGGGTCGCTTTGAACACGAGATCGAGGCGGAGCTGCTCTACGCCTTCCGCCGCCAGGGCGCCGAGGCCCCGGCCTATACCTCCATCGTCGCCGGCGGCGCCAACGCCTGCGTGCTGCATTACGTGTTCAACAACCAGCCGCTCAAGGCTGGCGACCTGCTGTTGATCGACGCCGGCGCCGAGTATCGCGGCTACGCCGCCGACATCACCCGCACCTTCCCGGTCGATGGCCGGTTCAGCGGCGCGCAGCGCGACGCCTACGAGATCGTGCTCGCCGCCCAGGCGGCGGCCATCGCCCAGGTCGCGCCCGGCCGCCCCTGGCAGGCGCCGCATGACGCGGCGGTCAAGGTGCTCGCGCAGGGCATGGTCGATCTCGGCCTGCTCCAGGGCGAGGTCGGCGGCCTGATCGAGAGCGAGGCCTACAAGCGCTTTTACATGCACCGCACCGGCCATTGGCTGGGCCTGGATGTGCACGATGCCGGCGAATACAAGCAGGCCGGCGACTGGCGGCCGCTGCAGTCGGGCATGACCCTGACCGTGGAGCCCGGCCTCTACATCCGCCCGGCCGACGACGTGCCCGAGGCCCTGTGGCATATCGGTATCCGCATCGAGGACGATGCGCTGGTGACCGAGGCCGGTTGCGAGATATTGACCGCTGGCGCGCCGAAGACGGTGGCCGAGATCGAGGGGGTGATGCGGCATGACTGATCATGTCGACATTGCAGTGGTGGGCGGTGGCCCGGTCGGCGCCGCGCTGGCGGCCGCGCTGGCCGGCAGCGACCACCGCGTCGCGGTGCTGGAGGCGCGCGATGTCCTCGCCGCCCAGGACCCACGCGCCATCGCCCTGTCGCAGGGGGCGCGGCTGATCCTGGAACGCCTCGGTGCCTGGCCGGCCCTGGCCGATCAGACAACCGCCATCGAGACCATCCATGTCTCGCAGCGCGGCGGCTTCGGCCGGGCCGAGCTGCTGGCGAGCGAGATGGGCGTGCCGGCCCTGGGCCATGTCACCCAATACGGCGACCTCTATGCCGCGCTGGCGACGCAGTTGCAGCAGAGCGGCGCGACGGTGCTGACCGGCGCCCAGGTCACGGCGATCCGTTCGACCAGCGGCTATGGCGCGGTCGAATTTCAGCGCGGCGGCGGCGAGCGATTGCTGACCGCCGACTTGGTGGTGCTGGCCGACGGCGGCAAGAGCCTGCCGGGGCCGCAGCAGGTGAAGGACTACGGCCAGACCGCGATCCTGTGCACGGTGACGACGGCCCGGCCGCACGCCGGCCGCGCCTATGAGCGGTTCACCCCGGAGGGGCCGATGGCCCTGCTACCCTTGAATGAGGCCTATGCCCTGGTCTGGACCGTGCCCAACGCCCAGGCCGAGGCGGTGCTGGCCCTGGACGATGCCGCCTTCCTTGCGCGCCTGTATGAGCGCTTCGGCGACCGGCAGGGGCGCTTCCTCACCGCCTCGCAGCGCGCGGCCTTCCCGCTGCGCATGATCACCAGCGAGCCGGTGCAGGGTCCGCGCATACTGCGCATCGGCAACGCCGCCCAGACCCTGCACCCGGTGGCCGGGCAGGGCTTCAACCTCGGCCTGCGCGATGCCTGGCAGCTCGGCCAATTGGTCTGGGATTCGGAAAAATCCGAACTGGGCGGCGCCGCGTTCTGCGCGCGTTACCAGGCTCGACGCGGTCCCGACGTGCGCGGCGGCATGCGCATGACCGATCTGATGGTCGAGCTGTTCTCCAACGACCACTTTGTGCTGCGCCATGGTCGAGGTCTGGGGCTGGCGCTGATGGATGCGCTGCCGCCACTGAAGAAGATCTTCGCGCGCAAGATGATGTTCGGAGCGCAGGCATGGTAGAGATTCGGTCATGGTGAGCCGCTACGATATCGTCATCGTCGGCGGCGGTCTGGCCGGCGCGGCCTTCGCCCTGGCCCTGCGCGACACGGCGTGGCGCGTGGCCGTGATCGAGCCGAATCCGCCGCGCGAGCTGCAAGAGGCCTGGGATGCCCGTGTCTATGCCTACAGTCCCGGCAATGTCGCTTGGCTGAAGGGGCTAGGCGCCTGGGATGCGACGGTGCGCAGTCAGCCGGTCTACGCGATGCGCATCGCCGGCGACGACGGCGGCCATCTGACGTTCGACGCGTTGGATGCCGGGCTGTCCGAGTTGGCCTTCATCGCCGAGAGCAGGCGTTTGCATTATTCGCTGTGGCAGGGCCTGCGCACCGCGGGCAATATCGAATCGATCGAGGCCGAGACCAGCGGCGTGAGCTGGGGCACGACCGAGCATGAGCTGATTCTGGCCGACGGCCGCCGTCTGCAGGCGGGCCTGCTGGTCGGGGCCGACGGCGCCCATTCCTGGCTGCGCGCTCAGGCCAATATCGGCCTGACGGTCGAGGATTACCAGCATGTCGGCGTGGTCGCCAACTTCGAGACCGAGCGGCCGCATCGCGGCACCGCCTACCAGTGGTTCCGCCGTGATGGCGTGCTGGCCTATCTGCCGCTGCCGGGCAAGCGGTTGTCCATCGTCTGGTCGACCACGCCGGACCGGGCCGAGGTGCTCAAGGCGCTGCCGGCCGATGAATTCACTTCACGCGTGGCCGAGGCCGGCCGTCATAGCCTGGGCGCCTTGCGGCTGGTGACCCCGCCACAGGCCTTCCCGCTCAAGCGGCGGCGGGCCGAGGCCTGGGTGCGGCCCGGCTTGGCCCTGATCGGCGATGCCGCGCACACCGTGCACCCGCTGGCCGGGCAGGGGATCAACCTCGGTTTTCGCGATGTCCGGCTATTGGCGGAATCGCTGCGCGCTGCGCATCTGGCGCCGGGCGACCTCGGCCGTCTGCAGGCCTATGCCTTGCGCCGCGACGAGGATGTCAGTTCGATGCAGTTCGTCACCGGCAGCCTGAAGAAACTTTTTGCCAGCGAAGAGGCTTTGCTACGCTGGCTACGGAATACCGGCATGACCTTGACCGACAGTCAGGCCTGGTTGAAACAGGCGCTGATGCGCCATGCGATTCAATAAAACAAGTGGAGTGAAAATGCGTTTAATCCTAGCGTTGCTGCTGTCCATCGCGGCTGTTCAAGTGCAGGCGAACGATGCCGATGTGCGTCGCGCCTTCGAAGCCCGTTTCCCCGGAGCCAAGGTGGTGAGCGTGGCCAAGACGCCGCTGTCCGGCGTGTATGAGATCGTGGCCGACGGCAACCAGCTTGCCTATGTCGACGAGAAGGCCGAGTTCCTGCTGATGGGCGAGATCATCGACTTGAAGAGCCGGCGCAACCTGACGCGCGAGAAGATCGACGAATTGACGCGCATCCAATTCGATAGTCTGCCCCTGCAAAACGCGATCAAATTTGTGAAGGGCGATGGTAAGCGGCTGCTGGCGGTGTTCTCCGACCCGGATTGCCCATACTGCAAGAAACTGGAGCCCGAGTTGACCAAGCTCGATAACGTGACGATCTATATCTTCCCGTTCCCCATCGCCAGCTTGCACCCGGATGCCGGACAACGAGCCAAACAAATCTGGTGCAGCAAGGACAGGGCGCAGGCTTGGCTCGATCTGATGCTCAAGGGCAAACAGCCGGCCAAAGCGACCGGTTGCAAGAACCCGGTGGACGACAACATCGCACTGGGCCAGAAGTTGGGCGTCAGCGGCACGCCGACACTGGTGTTCGCCAACGGCAAGCGGGTGCCCGGCTATATTCCGGCCGACCGGATCGAGGCCTTGCTCAAAGATCCAGGCAAGTAATCGGCCGCAACGGCTATCGGGCCTGGGCTGCGGCCAGCGCGCTAAACGGTGCCTTTATACTGACCGAATGCGCGTATTCGATTGGGCTGCGATACAAGGTGGGCTGCGGCAACCGCTTTTCCGTGCGGTGTTGCTGTCGCTTTGCCTACATTTGGCGGTGCTCGCGCTGGTGCAGGTGCGGCCGATGGCGGAACCCGAGAACGAACGGGTGGTCGAGGTACGTCTGGCGGTGCCGGCCGTGCAAGGCGAGACCTTGGCAAAGGGCTTGCCACAGTCTATCCAGGCCGACGCAATACCGATGGCGACCCAGGCCGATACCGTCGAGAACCGACGCGCTGCACCGGTGCCGGAGCCAGCGGGCCCGGCCTTGGCGTTGCCGGCTTTGTTCGATGCCCATTGGTATGCCGCGCGCGAGGTCGATGTCCATCCTACGGTCCTCGGTCGAATCCAGCCGATTTATCCGGACGATGCCCGACGCCAAGGGCTGGAAGGCTGGGTGAAGCTGCGGCTGAAGATCGACGAGCGGGGCAGGGTGCTGGAGACTGAGGTGGTCGAAACGCCACTGCCTGGGGTGTTCGATGCCGCGGCGGTCGAGGCCTTTAGCCGGGCGCGGTTCGAGCCCGCGCGCAAGCAGGGCGTGCCGGTGCGCTATGAAGGCTTTTTTCGGGTGATGTTCGAGTTGGAATGAAAACGGCAGGCTGAATAGCCTGCCGTGCATTGTCGGGCTTGCCGAGCTTAAGCGTAGGTATCGACGCTATTGCCGAGGTGGTCAGGGTTGGAGGCGGCCGACTGATTGGACGGCTGCACTTGCTGCGTCTGCTGCGTGGCGATCTGCGCCGTACGCTGCTCGGACTGAGCGGCGCTCTGGAGCGCGATCGTGCTGGCTTGGGCCGCGTATTGGGCTTGGCTTTCGGCTAGGGACGAGATGGCTTCCATTGTGGACCTCGAGTAAACAGTTTTACGGCTCTTTTATAACCCATTTTTTCCGGTGGCGCCAGTCAAAACAAGGGGATAGTCTCTAGGTAGTAATACCCATATCCGCCCCTTTTGTTTCATTGCCCCGGCCAATTGACCGGCGCTGTCGCCGAAACCCCAGAAAAAGTCGGCCCGGACGTTGCCGCGGATGGCGCCGCCGGTGTCCTGGGCCAGCATCAGCCGGTTGAGCGGCTCGGTCGAGTTCGGCCGGGTGGTGGCGAGCCAGAGGGGGGCGCCAAGCGGGATCGCGCGTGGATCGATGGCAACGCTACGCTCGGCGGAGAGTGGTACGCCTAAGGCGCCGAGCGGTCCGCTCGTATTGTTGGGCAGCTCCCGGAAAAAGACATAGCTGGGGTTGGTGTTGAGCAGTGTGGCCAGTTTTTCCGGGTTTTTGCGGGCCCATTCCTTGATGCCCTGCATCGAGGCCTTGTCCAAGGTCAGTTCGCCTTGCTCGACCAGCCACTTGCCGATGGATTTGTAGGGATGGCCGTTCTGGTCGGCATAACCGACCCGTACGGTCTCGCCGTTGTCCAGTTGAACTCGTCCAGACCCTTGAATTTGAAGGAAAAATAAATCGATCGGGTCGTCTACCCAAAGGAGTTCCTTGCCTCGGGTAGGTGTGCCGCCGCCCTCGATTTCGGCCCGCGAGAAATAAGGAACCACGCGTTTGCCCTGCAAGCGCCCGCGCAGGCGCAGGTTTTTCAACTCGGGATATAGGCTGGACAGGTCGACGATCAGCAGGTCGTCGGGCGCGGCATAGAGCGGATAGATGTAATTGCCGCCGAAGGTCCGGCTGCCCTGCAACAGGGGCTCGTAGTAGCCGGTAATCAGCCCCTCGTTGCCGCCTTCGGCCTGTTGGCTCTGATAAGGCTGGAAATTGCTCTCGAAGAACTGGCGCATGCGCTCCGCATCGAACGGACTGATTTGGCTGGCCAACTGGCAGACCTTGGTCCAAGTCGTCTGCCCCTTCAAGCCTTTGCAGGAGTTGAGCAGGGCGGGCCAAGCCGCGCTGAGGTCGTCGTCCTGCCAGCCGGGCAGGTCGGCGAAGGCGCTGGGTTTGAGCCAGGGCATCGCAATCGGCGGTGTCTTGCTTGGCGTAGGTTCGGCGGGCGTTTCGGCGGCAGGCGGTGTTGTCGGCGCAGGGGGCAGGGCGGCAGGCTGTGCCGGCTTGGCCTCTGGAGGCGGGGCGCTTTGTACCGGCGAGGGGGGCGGGGCTTTTTGCGGCGGGGTGGCGCAAGCGGCCAGGCCGAGCAGGGCGCAAGACAGGATGAATGGGATCGGTTTCACTGCGGGGTATACGCTACGGTGTCGGTGCGGGATCGATTTTCGGGCGTCATGCTAATGCAATAGCGGAAATTTCCCTAGCGCCGATTACCGGGTGCTCAGAAACCGGCGCCATAGGCTGTGCCGAGGTAATTGCCCGTCGGCCCGAGATTCTGCAGTTGCCCGTCCGGTCCGATATACCAGACGATGCCATCTTTGGTGCCGACATAGCTGTTGGTCGTCGGGTAATAGCGGTAGTAATAGCCGGCGTAGGTCGTGGATGCGGCGACGGCGGGGGCAAAGAGATTGGGGTATTGCTCGGCCCAATTGAACAACCGGTTGGATTCGGCGTTGCTGGAAGCGCCATAGAGCGCAGCGCAGGCCTGGGCGTCGTCGCCGCGCAAGGTGCGCTGGTAACTATAGGTATGGTAGGGGACGTACATGATCGATTCGGAGGTTTTGGAGTGCTGTAGCCCCAGGACATGACCCAGTTCGTGGGTGATCAACGCCTCCAAGCTCTGTTTGTTGCTCTGCGTCCAGGTGCGCGCGCTGTTGAGCACCATGTCGGCATCGGCCATATTGCCGCTGGCGTCATACCACCACTGCGTGTAGCCGTCGTAGTCGGCCCGGCTGCCAGTGAGCACGGCCCAACCGATCACGTTGATGCGGTCTATGGTGTTCCAGGTGGCATCCAGCATGGGGGCGGCCGAGGTGATGAGGCCCTGGTAGTTGAACTGGAGATTGCACATGCCTTCCCATTTCGCCGTGGCGATCTTGATCAGCCCGACCACATCTTCCGTGCTCAAACCGGCCGGTTGATTGGTTGGGTTGTAATACCAACTGATCTGGCCGCCTTGCCAGTGCTCCTGTACATCGCCTAAGACATAGCTGAAGCCGTTTTCCGGTGCGGCTGACCGGCTGAAATCCTGGGCGATAGCGGGGAGGGCCAAGAAGGCGCCGAGCAAAATGAGCCGTTTCATTCGCTTCATTCCTTTCAATGCGTTTTGCGTAACTCGATCAGGCGAAACCAGCCGGCGAGCAGGGCGGCTCGATCGTCGATCACGGTCAGGTTGCCAGAAGCGGCGAGTATTTCTTCGAACACGACATCCAAGCGGGTGGCCAGGCGACGCGAGAGAGGATTGAGCAAGCGCCGCATGGGGGCGATGGCCCCCGGCCGCAGGAATTTGTCCAAGATGCGAATCGACCCGCCCGGCCGGACTACGCGCGCGGCCTCGGCCAAACAGGCGCGGGGTTGGGGTACCACCGCCAAAATCAGATGCAGCACGACATGGTCGAAGCTGGCATCGGGGAAGGGAAGACATTGGCTGTCGCCCAGGACGAAATCGATATCCAAGCCCGAGGCACGCGGTAGCGCGCGTTCGAGCATCGCCTGGGTCAGGTCGAGTCCGGTATAGCGGTGCTGCGGTGGCAGGTGGGGCAGGTCGAGGCCGGTGCCGATGCCGTCGATCAGGATGTCGCTGGCCGGCAATGCGGCTAGTGGCCCGAGACTGCGGGCGCGGACCTTGGCCGATGGCCTGGCGATCAGCGCATCGTAAATGGGAGCAAAAAGAGTGTAGCTGCGTTGCAGCAAAATCAATGCAGCACGCGGGGCATGCTTAGCACGAATTCCGGAATTTCCACGTCGAAGGCATGGCCATCTTCCGCGACCATCTGATAACTGCCGCTCATGGTGCCCACCGGCGTGGCCAGGGCGGTGCCGCTGGTGTATTCGAAGCTTTCGCCCGGTTTGATCCGGGGCTGCTCGCCGACGACGCCAACCCCCTGTACCTCTTGGGTCTGCTGATTGGCGTCGGTGATGAGCCAGCGCCGGGAGATCAGCTGGGTGGGCACCTCACCGGTATTGGTGATGGTGATGGTGTAGGCGAAGATATAACGATCCGCCTCCTCGTCCGATTGCTCGGGGACAAAGACGGAGGTCGGCGTGACGGTGATGTGGTATTTCTTGTCGCTCATGGAGATTTTTCCCTGTGAGAGGGCATTACACGCGATTTGATCTGGCCTGTCCAGAGTGGCGTTCCACCGGCTAAAATAGCGGCTTTAAATTTGCCGTTTGAGGGAAGTCGTCATGTCGAAGTTCCGTATTGCCCCCAGCATCCTATCCGCCAATTTCGCCAAGCTGGGCGAGGAGGTGGACAACGTTCTCGCCGCCGGCGCCGACATCGTCCACTTCGACGTGATGGACAACCACTATGTGCCCAACCTGACCATCGGCCCGCTGGTGTGCGAGGCCCTGCGCAAGCACGGCGTCACCGCACCGATCGACGTGCACCTGATGGTCAAGCCGGTCGACCGCATCATCCCCGATTTTGCCAAGGCCGGCGCCACCTACATCACCTTCCACCCCGAGGCGTCCGAGCATATCGACCGCACCATCGGCCTGATCAAGGAAAGCGGCTGCAAGGCCGGCCTGGTGTTCAACCCGGCCACCCCGCTGGACGTGCTGGAATACACCCTGGACAAGCTGGATATGGTGCTGCTGATGTCGGTCAACCCCGGCTTCGGCGGCCAGAAATTCATCCCCTACGTGCTGGACAAGGCGCGCAAGGTGCGCCAGATGATCGACGCGCGCGGCCTCGACGTCAGCCTGGAGATCGACGGCGGCGTTGGCCCGGCCAACATTCTGGAAGTGGCCAAGGCCGGGGTCGACACCTTCGTCGCCGGTTCCGCCGTGTTCGGCAAGTGCAACGAGAACGACCCGAACCGCTACGACAGCATCATCGGCGAGATGCGCGCCGAGCTGGCCAAGGCCTGATTTTTAGTTAACCGCAAAGGTCGCAAAGATAAGTGAAAGCACTTTCTTCGCGAACCTTCGCGTCCTTTGCGGTGAAAGAAAATTGAATGAATAAAGCAACTCCATTAGCCGTCAAGGCCGTGGTCATCGACCTCGACGGCACCCTGCTCGACACCGCGCCGGACTTGGCCGATGCCGCCATGGCGATGGCGGCCGACCTCGGCCTGCCGCCGATCATGCAGGACGAGGTGAAGACCTATATCGGCAACGGCGTCTCTCGTTTGGTCAAACGCGTGCTCACCCGCGACATGCAGGCCGACCCGGCGCCCGAGCTGTTCGCCCAGGCCCTACCGATCTACGAGCGGCACTACGCCGAGTGGGTCAGCCGCAAGAGCCGGCCCTTCCCCGGCGTGGTCGACGGCCTCAAGGCGTTCAAGGCCATGGGCCTGCGCGTGGCCTGTATCACCAACAAGGCCGAGCGCTTCACCCATCCGCTGCTGAAAGATACCGGCCTGTTCGACTACTTCGAACTGATCCTGTCCGGCGACTCGCTGCCTGAGCGAAAGCCCTCGCCCTTGCCCTTGCTGCATGCCTGCCAGGTGTTCGGCATAGCGCCGGCCGAGCTGCTGCTGATCGGCGATTCGCTCAACGACACCCAGGCCGCCCGCGCCGCCGGTTGCCCGGTGTTCTGCGTGCCCTACGGCTATAACCGCGGCCGGCCGGTAGCGGAGCTCGACTTGGATGCCGTGGTGCCCAGTCTGGTGGAAGCCAGCAAACTGGTGGTGAAGGCGTGAATACCAGGGGCCAGGATTCGGGATTCAGGGATCAGGGTGGGTGCCGCCGATGGCGGCGCTTGTCTTGGAATAATAGGCGCATAGCGTCCGACCCTGAATCCTGACCCCTGAATCCCGGCCCCTAAAAATGACTGAAACCGAATTCAACGACCTCGCCCGCCAGGGCTACAACCGCATCCCGCTGGTGAAGACCCTGCCGGCGGACCTCGACACGCCGCTGTCGCTCTATCTCAAGCTGGCCAACCAGCCCTATTCCTATCTCTTGGAATCGGTGGTCGGCGGCGAGCGCTTCGGCCGCTACTCCTTCATCGGCCTGCCGGCGCGCACCGTGCTGCGGGTGCACGAGCATTTCGTCAGCGTCGAGCAGGATGGCAAGCCTATCGAGCAATCGGACGTGGCCGACCCGCTGGCCTTCGTCGAGAGTTATCTCTCGCGGTTCAAGGCTGCAGCGCCGCAGGGCCTGCCGCGCTTTCCCGGCGGCCTGTGCGGCTACTTCGGCTATGACACCGTGCGTTACGTCGAGAAGAAACTCGCGTACGCGCACAAGCCGGACGTGCTCGGCACCCCGGACATCCTGCTGCTGTTGACCGACGAGCTGGCCGTGGTCGACAACCTGTCCGGCCAGTTGAGCCTGATCGTCTACGCCGACCCCATGCAGCCCGAGGCCTATCTCAAGGCCCAGGCCCGGCTGCATGAGTTGACTCGGCAGTTGCGCCAGCCGGCGATCCCGCCCAAGAGCGAGCAGGGCGAGGTGGCCGAGGCGGTGTCCGAATTCGGCGAGGCCGGGTTCAAGGCGGCGGTGGACAAGGCCAAGCGCTACATCGTCGACGGCGACATCATGCAGGTGGTGCTCTCCCAGCGCATGAGCCGGCCGTTCAAGGCGCACCCGCTCTCGCTCTATCGTTCGCTGCGTAGCCTCAACCCCTCGCCCTATATGTTCTATTACGACATGGGCAACTTCCACGTGGTCGGCGCCTCGCCCGAGATCCTGGTCCGGCTGGAAGGTGACACCGTCACCGTGCGGCCCATCGCCGGCACCCGGCCGCGCGGCGTCACCCGCGAGGAAGATCTGAAGTTCGAGCAGGACCTCTTGGCCGATCCCAAGGAACTGGCCGAGCACGTGCAGCTCATGGACCTCGGTCGCAACGATGCCGGCCGCGTGGCGCAGACCGGCTCGGTCCGGGTCACCGAGAACATGGTGATCGAGCGCTACTCGCACGTGATGCACATCGTGTCCAACGTCGAGGCCAAGCTGAAACCGAATCTGAACGCCATGGACGTGCTGCGCGCCACCTTCCCGGCCGGCACCGTGTCCGGCGCGGCCAAGGTGCGGGCGATGGAGATCATCGACGAACTGGAACCGACCAAGCGCGGCATCTACGCCGGCGCGGTCGGTTACCTCGGCTTCAACGGCGACATGGACCTGGCCATCGCCATCCGCACCGCGGTGATCAAGGATCAAACCCTGTATGTCCAGGCCGGCGCCGGCATCGTCGCCGACTCGGTGCCCGACAACGAATGGATCGAGACCCGCAACAAGGCCCGGGCCGTGGTGCGCGCGGCCGAGCTTGCCCTCGCCGGCATCGAAGGGGGGGCCGAATAATGTTGCTGATGCTGGATAACTACGACTCCTTCACCTACAACCTGGTGCAGTACTTCGGCGAGTTGGGCGAAGACGTGCGCGTATACCGCAACGACGAGATCGATCTCGAGGCCATCGCGGCGCTCAAGCCGGACCGCATCGTGGTCTCGCCCGGTCCGTGTACGCCGAACGAGGCCGGCATCTCGGTGCCGTTGATCAAGCACTTTGCCGGCAAGGTGCCCATCCTCGGGGTCTGCCTCGGCCACCAGAGCATCGGCCAGGCCTTCGGCGGCAAGATCGTGCACGCTAAGCAATTGATGCACGGCAAGACCTCGATGATCCAGCACAAGGGTATCGGCGTGTTCCGCGGCCTGCCCAATCCCTTCCGCGCCACCCGTTACCACTCGCTGGTGATCGAGCGCGCGAGCCTGCCCGATTGCCTGGAGATCACCGCCTGGACCGAAGACGGCGAGATCATGGGCGTGCGCCACAAGACCCTGGCGGTCGAGGGCGTGCAGTTCCATCCGGAATCCATCCTGACCGAGCATGGCCATGCCTTGCTCAAAAACTTCCTCGATATGAAGGTGTGAACGCCATGGTCTCGCGATGAGGCCATGGCGACTGCTCGGCGCTAATTCAGGCCGTATTGTTTGAGTTTTCGATAAAGCGTGCGTTCGGTCACGCCCAATTGTTCCGCAACCGTGCGCCGGTGGCCCTGGTGTTTGTCGAGCAGGTCGCGGATATAGTCTTTTTCCAGGTCGGCCAGGAGATTCGGCGGGTCGGCTTTTGCCGTTTCCGGCTTGGTTTCGGCCGGGGCGTTTCGCACATTCAAATCCAAATCCTCGGCCTGGATGACGCCGTTGCGGCAACGTATGGCGGCGCGCTGCAAGAGATTGCGCAATTCCCGCACGTTGCCGGGGAAGTGGTAGTGCTTGAGCAGGTTGATGGCCGATTTATCCAGCCGGCAGGGTATTTGATTGCCGCGCATGGCCCGGGTCAGCAGCGCTTCGGCCAGGGCGGCGATGTCCTCGCGCCGTTCGCGTAGCGGCGGCAGCGTGACGTCGATGCCGGCCAGGCGATAGTAGAGGTCGAGCCGGAACAGCTTGCGATCCACCATGTCCAGTAAGTTCTGGTTGGTCGCCGAAACCAGCCGGACTTCGGCCTTGAATGTCTGCGTGCCGCCGACCCGGCGGAATTCGCCGGTCTCCAAGACGCGGAGCAGCTTCGCCTGCATGGGCGGCGAAATCTCCGCGACCTCGTCCAGAAACAGGGTGCCGCCATCGGCCAGCTCGTACAGGCCCTTCTTTTGTTTGTCGCTGCCGGTGAAGGCGCCGCGTTCGTGGCCGAACAATTCGCTCTCGAACATGCCTTCCGGTACGGCGGCGCAGTTGATCACGATGAAGGGCCCGCCGGAACGTGAGGAACGGTCGTGGACGAAGCGCGCCGCCAGCTCCTTGCCGACACCGCTTTCGCCCAGCAGCAAGATGGAAGCTTCGCTATCTGCGGCGCGGGCCAGATTGTCGACGCAGAGCAGGAACGCCGGCGAGTGGCCGACCATGTGCGAGTCCGATTTGCCTTCTTCGCTATCGGCCTCCAGCGGATACAGGATTTCGCCTAGATAGAGCTTGCCGTCCTGGTCGCGAATGGCATGGCCGCGAATGCGGGTGCGCTCGGGTTGTTCGTCGGCATGGTAGTGGGTATGCAAGACCACGGAGGCCTGCCCCTTTTCGAACAGCGTTTGATGTGGACATTGCTCGCCGTTTTCATGGCAGGGCCGGTCGATGTGGTGCGATACCTCATAGCAATGCCGATTGAGGATGGCGCCGAGCTTCACGCCATACGAATCGCAATAGCGTTGGTTGGCCGCCACGATGCGGTACTGATCGTCGATGACGACGAAAGGCTGGTCGTGCGCCTCGATGATTTGCTGCAGATCGACGTGGGGCATTCGCTCACACCAATGTCATGACATGGCCCATTTTCGTCATGACAATAGTGGCATGTCAATCCTGATATTTAGGCGTGTATTTTATAAGCCTTTGATTTGTATTGGTGCTTGCTGCTGGCATAGCCCTTGCGATAGAGAAGACGTGCGCTGCTGGTGAGCGCATCGGACGATACAAGCTAAATTTCAGGAGACAGTTGATATGGCCCACATAGTGATTCTCGGCGCGGGCATCGGCGGCATGACCATGGCCTATGAGATGCGCGAAAACGCCCGCTCGCAAGACAAGATTACGGTGATTTCCAATCTATCGTATTTTCAGTTCACCCCGTCCAATCCCTGGGTGGCCGTCAATTGGCGCACTCAAGACGACATCACCATCCAGGTCGAGCCCTACCTGAACAAGAAGAACATCGATTTCATCGGCGTCGGTGCCAAGCGCGTCCATCCCGAGAGCAGCCAGATCGAGCTGACCGACGGCCGCATGATCGATTACGACTTCCTGATCATCGCGACCGGCCCGAAGCTGGCCTTCGACGAGGTGGAAGGTCTGGGCCCGCAAGGCCATACGCAATCGATCTGCCAGGTCGAGCATGCCGTCCACGCCGGCAAGGATTGGAACAACTTCGTCAAGGACCCGGGTCACATCGTGGTCGGTGCGGTGCAGGGCGCGTCTTGCTACGGCCCGGCCTACGAGTTCGCCTTCATCATGGACACCGACCTCAGGCGTCGCAAGATTCGCGACAAGGTGCCGATGACCTTCGTCACGGCCGAGCCCTATATCGGCCATCTCGGCCTGGGCGGCGTCGGCGACTCGAAAGGCCTGATGGAATCGGCCATGCGCGACCGCCACATCAAGTGGATTTGCAACGCCAAGGTGACCAAGGTCGAGGCCGGCAAGATGTTCGTCGCCGAGCACAACGACAAGGGCGAGGTCATCAAGGAGCACGAGCTGCCGTTCAAGTATTCCATGATGCTGCCGGCGTTCAAGGGCATCGATGCGGTATTCGGTATCGAAGGCCTGACCAATCCGCGCGGCTTCATCGCCATCGATGCCTTCCAGCGCAACCCGAAGTTCCAGAACGTGTTCGCCGTCGGCGTATGTGTCGCGATCCCGCCGGTCGAAGCCACGCCGGTGCCCACCGGCACGCCGAAGACCGGTTACATGATCGAGAGCATGGTGACCGCGACGGCGCACAACATCCGCGCCATTCTCGACGGCAAAGAGCCGGCCGAGAAGGCGACCTGGAACGCCGTGTGCCTGGCCGATTTCGGCGACACCGGTGCGGCCTTCGTCGCCTTGCCGCAAATCCCGCCGCGCAACGTCAACTGGTTCAAGGAAGGCAAGTGGGTGCACCTGGCCAAGGTCGGCTTCGAGAAGTACTTCCTGCGCAAGATGAAGAAAGGCACGACCGAGCCGCTGTATGAGAAATACGTGCTCGACATGATGGGCGTGAAAAAGCTGAAGTAATCCCCATCGCTCCAGCTCGAATGGCGCCCGCGGGCGCCATTCTTTTTGGGTTTCGTAAAACCGGCAATTCGGCGAAAATCGCAGCGGCACGGCCAAAACGGCTACGGCCAGGGCAGACAAGATTTTCAAAGGATGCGCATGAATTTCCCCGCAACACTCAACAAACTGATCGGCCACGAAGACCTCGGCCGCGACGAGATGCTCGGCCTGATGCGCGCGGTGATGACCGGCGAACTGACGCCGGCCCAGATCGCCGGCGCCATTATCGGCCTACGCTGCAAGGGCGAGACCGTGATCGAGTTGGCCGCGGCGGCGCAGGTGATGCGTGAGTTGTCGACCAAGGTGCCGCTTGCGGGCGTCGAGCATCTGGTCGATACCTGCGGCACCGGCGGCGACGGTGCCCATACCTTCAACATCTCCACCGCCGCGGCCTTCGTCGCGGCGGCGGCGGGGGCGCATGTGGCCAAACACGGCGGCCGTTCGGTCTCATCCAAATGCGGCAGCGCCGACGTGCTGGAGGCGCTCGGCATCAAGGTCGATCTGGCGCCGGAGCGCATCGCCCAGGCCGTGCGCGAGGTCGGTGTCGGGTTCATGTTCGCGCCCCAGCATCATTCAGCCATGAAGCATGCCGCGCCGGTGCGGCGCGAGCTCGGTGTGCGCACCCTGTTCAACCTGCTCGGCCCGATGACCAACCCGGCCGGTGCGCCCAACCAGGTGCTCGGCGTGTTCCATCGCGATCTGGTGCGTAAGCTGGCCGAAGTGCTGCGCGAGTTGGGCAGCCGCCATGTGCTGGTGGTGCATGCCGCCGACGGTCTGGACGAGTTGAGCCTGGCCGGCGTCAGTTTCGTGGCCGAACTCAAAAATGGCGAGATCACGGAATACGCGGTGCAACCGGCCGACTTCGGCTTGATGCACGGCCCGTCGGAGCATCTGGCGGTGGCCGACATCGACGAGGCCAAGCGGCGCTTCATGCGCGCCTTCGACGATTTGGAGTCGCCCGAGCACGACATCGTCGCCTTCAACGCCGGCGCCGCGATCTATGTCGCCGGCGTCGCCGATTCGCTGGCCGCCGGTATCGCCCAGGCCCGCGCCGTACTCGCCTCGGGCGCGGCCAAGGCCAAACTCAAGACCTTGATGGCTTTTGCATAGCCGCCGCCGGCGTCGCCGGTTTCGGCTTGCGGCCTGGGCTGGCGGGCGGCACATAGCCCGATGCCCGGCAGAGCATGCCTTCCACCGGCTTGCCGCTGGTGTACCGGGTCGTGCGGCACATGATCACCTCGCCCTTGGCCGACAATTCCGACAAGAGCTGGCGCACGTTTTTCAGCGAGACGCCTGTGCCCGCCGCGATCTCGGTGTCGAGCCGCTCACCGTTGGCTCGCAAAAACTGCAGGATTTGTTGCATCAGAATGACTCCTAGTGGTCGCCGGTGGAGCGGGGCAAGCCTCGGCAGGCCTTAGCGGCGGTTGATACGGGTGCCGAACTGAGTAGTGTGCGCCTTTTATGCAATAAATGCTTGTTTTTTTGGCATTGTTGGTGCTTCGGATCGGGCGGAAACGGCGGTGGCAAGAGGCTTGGCGGCCAGTTTGGCGTGGTGCTTGCCGACGGGGGTTAACCCAAGGGAAAGTTAAGTGGGAGATCGTCACGATCCCTAGGGGCATAACGCCTTCATTCCCGCAGCAGACGGAGCCCGGATGGAATGAAATGGATGGGGGCTCCGCCTGGATTCCGCTGCGCTACATCCGGCTACGGGCTCTGATCGCCCCCTGCTTCAACCTCACTCCTTGGCCGAATACGTCGGCAAGGTGATCCGAAACGCCATCGCCGCCAGGCGGATGCCGAGCACGGCAGCCATGCCGGCCCAGGCGGCGAGCACCGGCGACACCGCCAAGGCCTGTAGGCCGATCAGCACCAGGGCGCCGATCCAGGCGGCCGAGGCGTAGAGTTCGCCGCGCACGAAGATCAGCGGCACTTCGTTGCACAACACGTCGCGCAGCACGCCGCCGACCACGCCGGTGGTCATGCCGAGCAGGCTGGCGGCCAGCCAGGGGGCGTGCCAGTCCAGGGCGATCTGGGTGCCGACGATGGTGAACAGGGCGAGGCCGATGGCGTCGGGGATGAGGAACAGCCGGGGCGGCAGCCGCCGCTGGCGCAGGGCGAAGAAGACGAACAGGGTGGTGGCCAGGGCGGCGAGCAGATAGGTCTGGTCGCTCAGCCAGAACACCGGGCGTTGGAGCAGGATGTCGCGCACGGTGCCGCCGCCCAGCGCGGTGGCCATGCCGACCATCACCACGCCGACCAGGTCCATGTGCTTGCGCCCGGCGTCGAGCACGCCGGTGAGGGCGTTCACCGCGACGGCCGCGAGGCCGATCCAATACAGCAGGTTATCCATCCGTGCGCATCCAGGCTGTGTCGCCGCCAGTTTAGCGCGGCTTCGGCCCCGGCCTTCATCGCGCCGCACTATCCGCGGTTTCTCCGGTCGTAATGAGCTGTAACACCTTGTTACCAATAAGACCATCTTTCCGGTGGGGTCGTGTTCGATAATTCCTCCACCTGCCGCGCGCAAGCGTCGAGCGGGGCCTGAGCCCTCTCGCGAGAGGGGTTTGAGGACGAGCCAATGCCGCTATGGCATGCCCGAAGCCGGCCGGCGGCCGTTCGGGCTTGATGAAACCCTAAGGAGAATTCCATGCGAATCCATTCGACCATCGCCGCGATCACCGTTGCCGCCGCCTGCGCCGTCGGCCTGCCGGCTAGCCAAGCCGCCAGCCTGGATGCCGGCAAGGCCAGTTACAACGGCAATTGCGCCAGTTGCCACGGTCCGCTCATCGCGCCATATAGCGCGGCGCAGATACGCGATGCGATTCGCCGCAACAAGGGCGGCATGATCATACTTTCTAGCCTGAGCGATGCCGAATTGCAGAACATCGCGGCCTACCTGGCCACCCCCAACGGCAACGATTCCGACCGCCTGTTCAATTGGGCCGAGGCTGCCGCACCGTCGCTGTTGAGCCCGCGTGCCACGTCGCAGAACGTCTCTGGCTATTATTTGCGCCATTACAGCAACACCAATGTCTACCTGGCCACTCAGAACGGCCGGGTTTACTACTACGATGCCAGCAAACCGGTCGGTAATAGTAATCCGGCCGACCTGGGCACGATTACCGATTGGCTGGCCCAGGCCGGCCTGTAAGGGGACATGATGAAACGCATCCTCGCAATGTGGTTGGCCGCGGCCTCTGCCGGGGCCGCCACCGGCGCATCGGCCTTGGGCCCGGGTGAGCACGCGCCCGATTTTTCCTTGGCCTCGGCGAAAAGCAATCCGGTGCATCTGGCGGACTATCGCGGCAAGGTGGTGTACCTGGATTTCTGGGCCTCGTGGTGCGCCCCGTGCCGTAAATCGTTTCCCTGGATGAACGAGATCAAGCAGCGTTTTGCCGGCCAGGGCCTGGAGGTGTTGGCGGTCAACGTGGATAGCCAGCGCAGCGATGCCGAGGCGTTTCTGGCCGCGCATCCCGCCGCGTTTACCGTGGCCTTCGACGACCAGGGCAAGACGGCCTCGACCTATCAGGTGAAAGGCATGCCCAGTTCCTACCTGATCGACCGCGAGGGCAACGTGCGCCAGGTGCACATCGGTTTCCGCGATGACCAGAAGCAAGAGTTGGAAGGCCTGATTCGCCAGGCCCTGGAGGGAACAAGCAAATGAAGCGCACTGCAGTGTTGCTGACGGTGTTGCTGCTCGGCGGCTGTGGCACCGTGCAGCCTTGGGAGAAGGGCTATCTCGCCAAGCCGGCCATGGCCTTCGACCCCGATCCCTTGGAGGCCCACTTCAAACAGCACGTCTACAGCTCCAAAGAAGCCGCCTCGGGCGGCTACGGCGTGGGCGGCGGCGGCTGCGGCTGCAACTAGGGCGAGGGCCGGTTATGTCGAAGACCCTGAAGGCCCTGATGACGGCCGCGGCGGCCTTGCCCGGCTTGGCCCAGGCCGCGACCGTCGCCGATCAAACTACGCTCGGCATCAAATACCTGGACTACCTGGATTACCAGAAAGACCGCGACCGCATTCGGGTGCGTGCGCCGATGGCTTGGCTGGACACCGCACTCGACGACAAGACCGAGTTGAGCGGCAGCATGACTTACGACAGCGTCTCCGGCGCTTCGCCGTGGTATCTGTCGACCGTGAGCGGCGCTTCCGGCAAGGGCATCAGCGAAACCCGCCGGGCCATGGATGCCAAGCTGACCCGGCTGTTCGAGAAGTTCAGCCTCGGCCTGAGCGGTTCGGTATCGACCGAGCACGACTACCTGTCGCGTTCGGCCGGCCTCGATGCGCGGGTCGACAGCGACGACCGCAATACCACCTATGCCGCGGGTTTTGCGGTGACCGCCGACGATATCGGTTCCACCAACAACCCCTTTCTCAAGGAAGAGCGCACCACGCGCGACTATTTCGTCGGCATCACCCAGGTGCTGACGCCTTTGGCTATCGTCCAGTCGAACCTGGCGCTCTCCGATGGCACGGGCTATTTTTCCGACCCGTATAAGCCGCTCGATATGCGCCCGCGCGAACGGCGCCAGCTGGCATGGCTGACCCGTTATCGCCAGTACCTGCCGCAATTCGATGCCGCCCTGCATGCCGACTACCGCTATTTCAGCAACGACTGGGGCATCCATGCCCATACCGTCGAGCTGGCGTGGTATCAGCCGGTGGGGGCGGGCTGGACGCTGCGGCCGAGCCTGCGCTATTACACGCAGAACGCGGCCGATTTCTTCCAGCCCAGCTTTCCGCCGGCCATCTTCGGCAGCCTCTATTCCGCCGACCAGCGCTTGAGCGCCTTCGGTTCGCTGACTACGGGCATCAAGGTGCTCAAGGTCCTGCCCGGCGGTTATACCTTCGATGCGGGCTTCGATTTTTATCAGCAGAAATCGTCGCTCAAGCTGGGCGGTGGCGGCTCGCCGGGGATTGAACCGCTCTATGCGAAGATCGTTTACTTGGGTATCGGCCGCAGCTTCTGATCTGGCTTCATGAAGCTCTATGCCCACGCCTTCCATGCCATGGGCTGCGACAACCAGTTGCAGCTCTATGCGCCATCGCCTGGGTTGGCCCGGCAGGCGGCGCAGGCGGTCGAGGTCGAGGTGCGCCGGTTGGAACAGCGCTATTCGCGTTATCGCGACGACAGTGTGCTGAGCGCGATCAACCGCTCGGCCGGCGTGCAGGCCGTGACGGTCGATGAGGAGACCGCCGCGCTGTTGGATTATGCCGCTGCCTGCCATGACCACAGCGACGGCCTGTTCGACGTCACCTCCGGCGTGTTGCGCCGCGCCTGGGATTTCAAGGCAGGCCGCTTGCCGGCCCCGGGTGAAATAGAACACCTCTTGCCGCTGGTCGGTTGGGCCAAGGTGCGATGGCAGCGGCCGAATTTGTATTTGCCCCTTGTCGGTATGGAGCTGGATTTCGGCGGCGTGGTCAAGGAATATGCCGCCGACCGGGCCGCTGCGCTGTGCCGCGAGCGCGGCATTGCTTCCGGCTTGGTCAATCTGGGCGGCGACATCCATGTCCTCGACGCGCAGCCCGACGGCTCGCCTTGGCTGGTCGGTATCCGCCATCCGCGGCGCAGCGGCATGTTGACCGCCATCCCGATGCTGCAAGGGGCCTTGGCCAGCAGTGGCGATTACGAGCGCTATGTCGAGATCGACGGCCGGCGCTACTGCCATATCCTGAATCCCCATAGCGGCTGGCCGGTGCAAGGCATGCAGGCCGTGACCGTGCTGGCCGATTCCTGCCTGGTCGCCGGCAGCGCCTCGACCATTGCGATGCTCAAGGGCATGCCGGACGGCGGCGCGTTCCTCGACGAGTTGGGCCTGCCCAATCTACGCGTGGATGCCCAGGGCAGGCCGAGCGGCTCCATCAAGGTGTCCAGTCGATAGCAAAAAAAACGGCGCCCGCAGGCGCCGCTCGATGACTCCCTGGTTTTAGTGGTTAGGGCAGGCTCTTGCCCAGGCCGATGTAGCCGACCGCGGCTTTCTTGGTGTCGATCATCGGCGCCAGCCGGGTCTTGAGGTCGGCCGCGGTGCTGCTGGTGAAGTCGCCGGCATGTTGGAAGTTGGACATGATGTAGCCGAAGCCGCCGTTGTTGTCGACGGCCTGCAGGCCGGTCGACTCGGCGCCGGCCGGCAGGCTGAGGATGCGGCTCAGCGCCTTGCTGTCCACGTTGTAGGCCCAGAGGAAGTTGTTGACGTGGGCGCCGCTGTCTTCGCCGATGAACAGGGTGCGCAGCTTCTCCGAATACCAGAGGTTGTCCGGGTTGCAGATCTTTTCGACCGCGCAGGTGTTACCGACGGCGTCCTTGCTGGTGTCTTCGCCCAGTACCAGGCCGGACAGCTCGGTGCCGACGTAGTCGCTGGCGATGGCATTGCCGTCGGAGTCGGCCTGGCCGGCGGCCAGCTTCATTTCATAGACGCCGCCGGCGGTCAGCTTGGCGACCTTGATGTGGTTGATCGGGTCGGCCGACTTGTCCTCCATGCCGTTGCCGATCCGGCTCATCGCCAGGTAGACCTTCTTGTCGGCGGTATTCAGCGCAACGCCTTCGAACTTTTCGAACTCGCTGGTGGCGCCCTTGAACGAGGCATAGCGCCGGGTTTCCAGGAAGGCCGCGGCGGTCTCCATGCCGGCCTTCAGCTTCAGGTTTTCCACCAGCAGGCTGCTGTGGCCGGCCATGACCTGGGTGTAGCCGGCGGGCGCGGCATCATAGCTGCCGCTGCTGTTCTTGGTGGCGGTCTGGGCATCGAAGATGTCGCTGAACTTCAGGCTGTTCGCCAGCGTCGCAATCGCGGCGTCGCTGGACTTGCCCAGTTTGATCCATTGCAGGTTGCCCTTGCCGCCGTTGCTGGCGCTGGTCTGGCTCCACTTGGCGGCGTACAACGTGCCCGACGACAGATCGCCGGCGGTATCGGCGACGAACATGGTCAGCACGTTGTAGGTGCCGTCGTCGCCCTGGAACACGGTCTTGTTGTCCGGCATGACCTGGGCCTTCTCGCGCGACAGGCGGCCGAGGGTGCGGTGTTTGACCACGCTGGTGCTGCCGTCGGCCTTCACCGTCACTTCCGGCGTCAGGCCGTAGTTGTAGGCCTTGGGCGTGGCGCCGCTGCCGAGGTAGGTGGTCATCGCATCCAGCTTGTTGGTCGAACCGGAGCAGGCGGAATGGGCGGTTGGGGTCTCGATGCAGCGCGCATCCGGCTCGTATTCCTCGGAACCGAGGTGGGTGTTCCACGGCGACAGCGAACCGGCGCAGGGAATCCACAAGCCGTCGACCCCGGCCATGCTGATGTTGCTTACGTCGTAAACGGTCAGGTCGCCGGTGGCCTTGTTCTGGTCGATCTTGGCCAGCTTCATCGCCATCGGCAATTTGCCGTACATGTCGTTGCCCTTGGAGTCGAGCCACTGATATTCGAAGTGGGTGACCAGGTGCAGCGGGTTGCCGCCCAGCGTGCTGGCGGTTGCGCCGGCGATCGGATTGAGCAGCGAGTTGGCGTCCGGCGTTTCGGTGACGTAGGTTACGCCGGCGCTGTCTTTCAGCGCGTTGCCGTTCTTGTCGAAGATTTGGCCGGCGGCGACGCCGTTGAATTTGTCGGTATTGTTATACAGCGTGTGGTACTGCAGGCCGCGGGTTTCACTGGTGCCGTCGGAATAGGTGATGACCATGTTCGAGCGGCTGTAGGTGCTGGCGCGTTCGGCATCGGTCTGCGGCGCCGGGGTGTGGGTGAAGGCGACCTTGCTCACGCTGCGGCTGCCGGCGGTGGCCGGCACGGTCGCAACCTGGCCGTATTTGACGTTGTTGCTCATGTCGTCCAAGTCGCGGCCGTAACCGACATAGATCTTGGCGCCCGACAGCGAGGGCAGGTTCAGGTTCGACAACGTGATCGGCGTCTGGTTGGTCAGGGTGCCGCGATAGTAGGGCGTCGGCGTGGTGCCCCAGGCATTGTTGCTCAGGTAATAGACGGTACCGTTGTAATCGGCGGCGACATAGACCTGGCCGGCCAGGCCGTCGTCGTTGTCGTCGATGTGCAGATTGACGCTGAAATCGGTGCCGGATACCGCATTGGTAATGGTCAGCGGCTGCGCGATGGCCGTGGTGCCGAGCAAGGCAGCGGCGATCCAGATGTGTTGTAAGGCCTTGTTCAGGGGTTTGATCCGTAAGGACATGACACTCGCTCCAGAGTGGTAAGGGGGAGTGCAGTCTAGGGGTGGGGCATGACGGCAAAATGACGCAAAAATGACACCGGCCAAGCTTGTTCGATAGCCAAGCCATTTCGATTCGAGGCGGTGCCGTGCTGCGCGCTATCATCCATGCCATGGCCATGTTTGACGATCTGCCGTGCTGAGCCCCGGCGACCTCTCCGCAATCCGTTTGACCCTCGAGCTGGCGACAGTGACCACCGCGCTGCTGCTGCTCATCGGCACGCCCATCGCCTGGTGGCTGGCGCGCAGCCGGTCCTGGTTGAAGGCGCCGATCGGCGCGCTGGTTGCGCTGCCGCTGGTCTTGCCGCCGACTGTGATCGGCTTTTATCTCTTGATTGCGCTTGGGCCCAACGGCCCGGTCGGCCAGTTGACCCAGGCCCTCGGCCTTGGCCTGCTGCCATTCACCTTCTCGGGCCTGGTCGTCGCCTCGGTGCTCTATTCCATGCCCTTCGTCGTGCAGCCCTTGCAGAACGCGTTCGAGGCCATCGGCGAGCGGCCGCTGGAAGCGGCGGCCACGCTGCGCGCGTCGCCCTGGGACTGCTTCTTCAGCGTGGTGCTGCCCTTGGCCCGGCCCGGCTATCTGACCGCCGCGATCCTCGGCTTCGCCCACACCGTCGGCGAATTCGGCGTGGTGCTGATGATCGGCGGCAATATCCCGGACGAGACCCGCGTGGTGTCGGTGCAGATCTACGACCACGTCGAGGCCTTGGAATACACCCAGGCCCACGGGTTGTCGGCCGGCATGCTGGTCTTCTCCTTCGTCGTGCTCTTGGCCCTGTATGCCTTCAACCCGAACCGGAAACGGCCATGACCGACAAACGCATTCACGCCCGTTTTCGCCTGGACTGGCCCGGCTTCGCGCTGGATGTCGCGCTCGACCTGCCGGGGCGCGGCGTCACTGCCTTGTTCGGCCAATCCGGTTCCGGCAAGACCACGCTGCTGCGCTGTATCGCCGGGCTGGAACGGGCGCCCGGCGGCCAGCTCGATTTCGACGGCGAGGTCTGGCAGGACGGCGGCCGGTTCGTGCCGACCCATCGGCGGCCGTTGGGTTATGTCTTTCAAGAGGCCAGCCTGTTCCCGCATCTGACCGTGCGGCGCAATCTGGAATACGGCCGCAAGCGGGTGCCGGCCGGCGAGCGCCGGGTGCCGCTCGACCAGGCCATCGATCTGCTCGGCATCGGCCATCTGCTCGAGCGCCGGCCCGGTCGGCTGTCCGGCGGCGAGCGTCAGCGGGTCGGCATCGCCCGCGCGCTGGCGGTCAGTCCGCGCATCCTGCTGATGGACGAGCCGCTGGCGGCGCTGGACCTCAAGCGCAAGCAGGAGATACTGCCCTATCTGGAGCGCCTGCACGAAGAGTTGGAGATACCTGTGCTGTACGTCACCCACGCGCCGGACGAGGTCGCGCACCTGGCCGATCACTTGGTGGTGCTCGAGGCCGGCCGCGTGCTGGCCAGCGGGCCGCTGACCGAGACCCTGGCGCGCATCGACCTGCCGATCCGCTTGGGCGAGGATGCCGGCGTGGTACTCGACGCGGTGGTGGTGGAGCGCGACGCCGAATGGAACCTGGCCTGTGTCGAGTTCGCCGGCGGCCGGTTCTGGACCCGCGACAGCGGCGCCGAACTCGGGTGCCATGTGCGGGTGCGCGTCCTGGCGCGCGACGTGAGCTTGGCCTTGGCGCCGCACACCGGCACCAGCATTCAGAACATCCTACCCGGCACGGTGGCCGAGATCGGCGACGACAGCCACCCGGCCTTGGCCCTGGTGAGGCTGCAGGTCGGTACCTCGCCGCTGCTGGCGCGGCTGACCAAGCGTTCCGCCGCCAGCCTCGGTCTGCAACCGGGCATGCAGCTCTGGGTGCAGGTCAAGGCGGTCGCCTTGATCGGCTAGCCGGTTTTCCACGCGGCGCCAAGCGCGCTCTTGGCGACAAGCTCGAATGGGATTGTCGGCTTTCCGACAACGCTGACGCTGGCCGGGTGCCGTAGCGCCGGGGTTTGACGCCTGCGCGTTGTGGCATGGCTATTGCTCATGGAATAAGCAAAGCCATTCTTGCCCATGCCATGATCTTTTCTCGATCCAGCCAATATGCCGTTCAAGCCATGGTCTATCTGGCCAGCCAGCCGCCGGGGCAGTATGTCTTGGCGCGCAGCATGGCGGCCGATTTGGCGATTCCTCGGCCTTATCTGGCCAAACTGCTGAACCGGCTGGTGCAAGCGGGCATGGTGTATTCGGTACGGGGGCGCCTGGGCGGTTTTCGTTTGGCGCGCCCGGCCAGCCAGATCGGCCTGCTGGAGATCGTCATGCAAGTGGAGGGGGTGGAGATGAAGCAGGATTGCCTGCTCGGCCTCAAAAAATGCTCGGACGAAACCGCATGTGCGATGCATAAACGCTGGCGGCCGATCAAGGAACAACTCTTCCGCATTTTGGAAGAGCACAGCCTGGCCAAGTTGGCCCAAGCGATCAATAGCGGTCGAGGCAGTCTGGGCGCCTTGTCCTTGGCGACCCTTTTGCCGCGTTAATCGTCGTCTTCGTCGTCGTCGTTCATCCGCCGGCGCGGCACGGTCTTCGGGTCGGCCGTGATGCCGCGATAGATCTCGACCCGGTCGCCCGGCTGCAACTTGGCGTCCAGCTTGGCCAGCTTGCCGAACACGCCGACCTTATGCGCGTCCAGATCGATGTGGGGAAACAGGCGCAGGATGCCGGAGCGCTCGATGGCCTCCTGCACCGTGCTTTCCTCCGGCACCTCGATGCGCAGCCAGACCTGCTGGACCGGTTCCGAATAGGCGATGGCGACTTGCATGTTCGACTCCTCTGTCGTCCCGGGCGATCAAACCGGTGCCGCTTGCGGCGTGGCGGCCAGGGCCTCGCGCTCGGCCAATCTTTTGTCGACGATGCGCTTGCCGGCCAGCAGGAAGCCCAGCACCAGGAAACCGCCGGGCGGCAGGATCATCAACAGGTAGCCCTTGTAGTCGGGGATGACCGTGGTCTCCAGGAAGGCGAAGCCGGAACCCAACAGCAGGTGGGCATTGGCGAACAGGGTGCCGGCGCCGATCATCTCGCGGATGCCGCCGATCAGGGTCAGGGCGAAGGTGAAACCCAGGCCCATCATCAGGCCGTCCATCGCCGCCGGCGCGATGCCGACCTTCTGGGCGAAGGCCTCGGCCCGGCCCAGCACCGCGCAGTTGGCGACGATCAAGGCGATATACAAACCCAGCACCTTGTACAAGTCATGGGCCCAGGCGTTGAGGCTGACATCGACCAAGGTCACCAGAGTGGCGATGATGACGATGTAGACCGGGATGCGCACATCCGGACTGACCAGGTTGCGCACGGCGGACACCAGCGCGTTGGCGGCCACCAGCACGGCGGTGGTGGCGAGGCCCATGCCCAGGCCGTTGGTGGCCGAGCCGGTGACCGCCATGGTCGGGCACATGCCGAGGATCTGGGCGAACACGATGTTGTTGTCCCACAGGCCGTCCTTGGTGATGCGTGTGTATTGCTTGCTCATCGCGGGTTCCTCATTCCATCTTGGTGGCGGTGTTGCCGGAGAGCGACGGCCTCGGCAGGGCGGCCACGGCGCCGCCGCCTTCGTCCAGCAGCCGGGCCCGCTCCTTCTGGAAAAACACCAGGCCGCCCTTGACCGAATTCACCACGGCGCGCGGGGTGATCGTCGCACCGGTGAATTGGTCGAACACGCCGCCGTCTTTCTTCACCGCCCATTTGTCGGCGGGCGGGTCGCCGAGAAAACGGTGTTCGAAACTGTGGATCCAGTCGGCCTTCGCCGGTTCGACCTTGTCGCCCAGGCCGGGGGTTTCCTTGTGCTGGATCACCCGCACCCCGAGCACGCGGCCGTCGCGGTCGACGCCCATCATGCTGACCACCGGCCCGGCATAGCCATGGCCCTGCACCTGGAACACCACGGCCTCCACCCGGCCGGCCCGGCGGGCGCGATAGACCGTGACCTCACCCTCGGGCCCGGGCAGGCTGACGGTGTCTTGCAGCAGGTCGTTGTCGTATTGCCCCGGCAGCACCTGCGCCAGGGATTGCTTCATGTCCGCGGCCTGGGCGCTCTTGATGTCGGCCAAGGTGGCCCGGTCGGCCAGGACCAGGGCTGCGCCGGTCAGCAGCGCCACGCCGCCCAGCAGCAGGCCTTGGTAAGCGAGTTTGCCGCGCAGTTGATCGAGCCCCATTTCATGCCTCTTTCTTCGACGGCGCCGCCGGCAGCGACTGGCCCTTGCGGTTGCGGCCGTAGATGCGCGGCTTCACGTACAGATCGATCATCGGCGTGGCGGCGTTCATCAGCATCACCGCGAAGGCCACGCCCTCGGGGTAACCGCCCCAGGTGCGAATGATCCAGGTCAGCAAGCCGCAACCCAGGCCGAAGATGAATTGGCCGGCTGCGGTGTTGGGCGAGGTGACCGGGTCGGTGGCGATGAAGAACGCGCCGAGCACGATGCCGCCGGAGAGCAGATGCGGCAGCGGGCCGAGGTAGTGCGCCGGGGCCAGCGTGTTGGCGATCAGGGCCGGCACGGCCACGCCGAGCAACATCGCGACCGGGGCATGCCAGGTGACGATGCGGCGAGCGATCAGAAAAATCCCGCCGAGCAGCAGCAACAGGGCCGAGGTCTCGCCCAGGCTGCCGGCGCGCTGGCCCCAGGCGCTGTCGTGCGGGGCATAGTAGCCGGGCAGGCTGCCCAGCAGGTCGACGCCGCGGGTGAATTCGGTCTTCACGTGGCCGAGCAGCGAGGCGCTGGTCATCGCATCCCAGGCACCGCCGCCGAAGGTGATGCGCCAGGCCTCCATGAACGCCGGTGCGTGCGCGCCGGTGATCGGCGCCGGCGCTGTCCACAAGGTCATCTCGACCGGGAAGGAGATCAGCAACATCACCCGTGCCGCCATGGCCGGATTGAACACGTTCTGGCCCAGGCCGCCGAACACCTGCTTGGTCACCACCACCGCGAACAGGCTGCCGATCGCGCCGATCCACCACGGTGCCCACGGCGGCAGCGACAGCGCGAGCAGCCAGGCGGTGAGCAGGGCCGAACCGTCCATCAGCGCGGGCCGGGCGGGGCGGCCCTGCAATTGCATGGCCGCCGCTTCGCCCAGCAGGGCCGAGGCCACGCACACGGTCCACAGAAAGATCGCCGGCCAGCCGTAGAGCCAAAAACCGAACAAGGTGGCCGGCACCAGGGCCAGCATCACCGTGGCCATGACCTTGCCCACGCTGACCGGGGCATGGGCGTGCGGCGAATGGGCGAGTTGGCTCATGCTGTCACCTCCGCGACTTTCTTCGCGGCCTCGGCCGCCTCCTTGGCTGCGCGCCGGCGGGCCGCGGCCTCTTCCCGTTCGCGTGCGATGCGTTCCATGCGCGCGCTGCGGTCATCGGCCAGTTTCTTGGTGGCCTCTTGCTTGAGCTTGGCCCGCTCCCGTGCCGAGAGTTCGCCCTTGGCATAGTTGAAGTAATGCACCAAGGGGATATGGGCCGGGCAGACATAAGAACACGAGCCGCAGGCGATACAGTCCTTCAGTCCCAGGCCGATGGCGGCGTCCAGGTCGGCGGCCCGGATGCGGGTCGCCATCTCCAGCGGCAGCAGCCCGACCGGGCAGGCACGCACGCAGGTGGAACAGCGAATACACGGCGCCGGTTCCGGCCGGCCGATCTCGGCATGGGTCAGTGCCAGCACGCCGCTGGTGCCCTTCACCACCGGGATGTAGGTCGCCGGCATTTCGTGGCCCATCATCGGTCCGCCCATGACCAGGCGCGCCGGCGGCGCGGTGAAGCCGCCGCAATAGTCGAACAGGTCCTGGGCCGGCGTGCCGATCGGCACCTCCAGGTTGCAGGGAATCTTCACCGCGCCGCCGCTGACCGTGACGATGCGCGAGACCAGCGGCCGGCCCAGCGCCACGGCCTCGTACACGGCATAGGCGGTGGCCACGTTGTGCACCAGCACGCCGATGTCGGCGGAACGGCCGCCGGCCGGTACCTCCTTGCCGATCAGGGCGCGGGTGAGCTGCTTGTCCCAGCCCATCGGATACATGGCCGGTACCGCCACCACCTGGATGTCGGTGCCGAGCGCCGCCGCGCGCATCGCGGCGATGGCCTCGGGCTTGTTGTCCTCGATGCCGACCAGGGCGCGTGTCGTGCCGACGGCATGGTGGATCAGCCGAATGCCGGCGACGATGCCCTCGGCTTGCTCGCGCATCAATCGGTCGTCGCAGGTGAGGTAAGGCTCGCACTCGCCGCCGTTGATGATCAGGGTGTCCACCCCGCTCTTGCGGCTGATGTTGAGTTTGACCGCCGACGGGAAGGCGGCGCCGCCCAGGCCGACGATGCCGGCCGCACCCACGCGCCGGGCGATCTCTTCCGGGCTGAGGGCGAAGGGGTCGGCCGGGATGTCCGCCTCCGACCAGCGGTCTTCGCCATCGGACTCCAACGTCAGGGTGGGCACCGGCAGGCCGGACGGGTGTGGTGCGGCGTAGTCGCCCAGGGCGACTACGCGACCCGAGGTCGGCGCGTGCACCGGCGCCGAGATGGTGCCTTGGCCGGCAGCGATGAGCTGGCCCTTGAGCACCCGGCCGCCCACTGCCACGACCGGCGTGGCTGCGGCGCCGACATGCTGCTGCAAGGGCACGAACAAGCGCTCGGGCAAGGGCAGCGCGCGGATCGGCCGATCTGCCGAGAGGTCTTTGCGGCCGGCCGGATGGACGCCGCCGCGGGGCTGGAAACGGTTGAGCAAGTTCATGCCGCCATTCTTTCTTCCGGTTTATGCCAGTACCAGGATTGCAGGGTAAGCGGCGCCGGATGCAGGGCCAGCGCTTCGGTCGGGCAGGCCGCCACACATTTGCCGCAGGCGGTGCAGGCCTCGCGGAACACGGCATGGATGTGCTTGGCCGCACCCATGATCGCGTCGGTGGGGCAGACCTTGTAGCAGCGGGTGCAGCCGATGCACAGTTCCTCGCGTACCTCGGCGGTCATCGGCACGGTTTCTTCGACGTCGGCCAGGTTGACCTCGACGCCCAATTTGGCCGACAGCGCCGATACCACCTCGCGGCCGCCGGGCGGGCACAGGGTGATCGGGGCATTGCCGTCCGCCAGGGCCTGGGCGGCGCCGGCACAACCGGGGAACCCACATTGGCCGCACTGCGAGCCGGGCAGGATGGCTTGGATTTCTTCCACCAGGGCATTGCCTTCCACCGCCAGGCGGCGCGAGGCATAGCCCAGCATCAGGCCCAGGGCCAGACCCAGGGTGGTGAGACTGAAGACGGCGATAAGCATGAGTCAGGTTCCTTGCGGTCAATGACTGACGAGGCCGGCGAAGCCCATGAAGGCCAAGGCCAGCAGACTGGCGGTGATGAAGCCGACCGGGGCGCCGACGAACACGCTCGGCACCTGGGCCAGCGCCAGCCGTTCGCGCAGCCCGGCGAATAGGGCCAGCACCAGGGAGAAGCCCACCGCCGAGCCGAAGCCGTACAGCAGACCTTCCACGAAGGGCAGGTGCTCCTGGGTGGTGAGCAAGGGAATGCCCAGCACCGCGCAGTTGGTGGTGATCAGCGGCAGATAGATGCCCAGCACTTGATACAGGGACGGGTTGGTCTTGCGCACGACCATCTCGGTGAACTGCACCACGGCGGCGATCACCAGGATGTAGACCAGGATGCGCAGGTATTCGATGCCCAACGGCGCCAGCAGCCAGTGTTCGAGCATCCAGCAGGAGGCCGAGGCCATGGTCATCACGAAGGTGGTGGCCAGGCCCATGCTGATGGCGGTGTCGACCTTTTTCGAGATGCCCATGAACGGGCACAGTCCCAGGAATTTCACCAGGACGACGTTGTTCACCAGCGCGGTGGATAGCAGCAGTAGCAGGTATTGGCTCATGGCATCGGTCTCCGCTTCTGCTCTCGCACGGACTGTGCCAACCCATTGCGCAATCGGGCCAATTTGGAAAATCAGTTACTTGCAAGTGCCGGCACCACGACGGTGCATGACTTTGGTGTGGGGGTTGATGCACAACCATTGGGGCAATGTCGGGAAAATGACAGCGCGCGGCGCCACGCCTTGGAGTCCGCGTGGGCGGGACAGAATGTCCGCATGCTTGGCATGGTTGTTGCGTGATAGGAATAAACCTTACACAGACGAGCCCACCATGGAACACCCGGCCACGCCCGATTCGCCCGCCGAGCCCCAGAGGCCGGAGCCTAATAGCCACGCCGAGGCCCTGCCTACCCAGGCCTTTCGCTTGGCGGTGGAGCAGGCCGCGCTGGCGATCTCGATCACCGACATCAACGCGCACATCCTTTATGCCAACCAGGCCTTCGAGCGAGTGACGGGGTATTCGGCCGAAGACGTGATCGGCCATAGCGAGGCCATCCTGTCCTACAAGGTCACGCCCAAGCTGGTCTACGAGACCATGTGGGCACAGTTGCTGCGCCAGCGTTCGTGGAACGGCCTGTTGGTGAATCGGCGCCGCGACGGCAGCCGGTATCTTGCCGATCTCACCATCACGCCGGTGATCGATGCGGCCGGGCGCACCACGCATTACCTCGGCATGCATCGCGACGTCACCGAGATGCACCGGCTGGAACGCCAAGTGCAGAATCAGAAGGCGTTGATCGAATCGGTGGTGGATGCGGCGCCGGTGGCGATCGCCTTGCTCGACGAAGCGGAGCGCTTGATCCTCGACAACCAGGAATACAAAAAGCTGATCGGTGAACTCGGCCAAGAGCCGGCGGCAACGATGTTGGCGGCGGTGCGGGCCAATATGGGCGGCCGCTTTGACGAGCTGCGCCGCGGCAGCAAGGGTTTCCAAGGGCAGGAGGTGCGGTTCGACCTGCCCCGGCAAACCCGTTGGTTCGTCTGCGCCGGGACTTGGTTCGAAGAGCAGGACACCAGCGCCGACGCCTTCTACGAGCCGGCCCGTAAGCGCTATCTGCTGCTGACCATGCATGAAGTCACGGCACTGAAGCGGCAGGAAGAGGCGCTACGGATGAACGCCCTGCGCGCCTTGCTGGCGGAACAAGACCGCATCCAGAGCCTGCGCGAGACCTTGTCCGCGGCGGCTTATCAATTGGAAGGACCGTTCAACATGATCGCCGCCGCCGTGACGATGCTGGAGCGGCGTAACGAAAACGGCGCCGATCCGCTGACGGCCGGTTTGGCCGAGGCCTTGCGCTCGGGCCAGGCCGCGCTGGAGACCTTGCGTGCCTGTGTGCCGGGGGCTGCGGTCGAGGCCATGCAACCGGTCAATCTCAATGCGTTGTTGCATGACGTGCTGCGCTTGTTGACCCAGCGCATGCTGATCGATGGGGTGGTGGTGGAATGGCAGCCCGTGGCCGAGTTGCCATCGGTGTTGGGGCGGCCAACCGAGTTGGCTACGCTGTTCAAGCATCTGCTGGAGAACGCCCTCGATGCGATTCACGAGTCGCGCGGTAGTGGCCGCGAGATTCGCCTCCAAACCGAGCTGCATGCGGACAGCGTCGAGATCGCTATCGCCGATACCGGCCCCGGCATCCCGCCGGAATGGCAATTGAAGGTGTTCGAGCCTTTCTTCACCACCAAGGGCGGCGATCGCCAGCATATCGGCATGGGCCTGGCCGTGGCGCAAGACATCGTCTCGCGCCATGGCGGCGTGATCGCGATCGATCCGGGCTATGTCGGCGGTTGCCGCATTCGCATGCAACTTCCGTTGATCAAGGAAGAGCGATGATGATGAGCGCAGCCAAACCCCAGGATTGGGACGATCTGCAGCAAGAACTGCTGCGTTCGGAATTGGAGACGCTGTTCCAGGTCAGCCAGGTCTTGTCGCGCTCGCTCGACCTCAAGGCCACGCTGCGCGAGCTGCTGCGCGTGCTGGACGAGGGCGTCGGCTTGGAGAAGGGCATGGTCAGCCTGATCGAACCCGACACCGGCGGCCTGCTGGTCACGGCCGTGCACGGCGAAGCGATCCGCAGCGAAGACATCCGCTACAGCCCAGGCGAAGGCGTGGTCGGCATGATCATGGAAGAGGGCGAAAAACTGGTGCTCAATTGCATCGCCGACGAACCGCGTTTTCTCGACCGCCTGGGTATCTACGACAAGAACCTGCCCTTGGTCGGCGTGCCGATCCGCATCGCGCGCCAGGTGGTCGGCGTGCTGGTCGCCCAACCCATGGCCGGGGCCGAGGCCTTGCTCGACGAATACGCCTACTTCATGGAGATGGTGGCGAATCTGGTCGGCCAGACCGTGCGTCTGGCGCGCGACATCGAGCAGGAACGGCGTGCCCTGACCGAAGAACGCGACAGCCTGCGCCGCACCGTGCGCGGCCAATATGGCTTCGACAACATCGTCGGTCATACCCAGCCGATGCGCCGGGTATTCGATCAGGTGCGCCAGGTGGCGAAGTGGAACACCACCGTGTTGATTCGCGGCGAGACCGGCACCGGCAAGGAACTCATCGCCAACGCCATCCACTACAACTCGCCGCGCGCGCGTGGACCGTTCGTCAAACTCAACTGTGCCGCGCTGCCGGAGAACCTGCTGGAGTCGGAATTGTTCGGCCATGAGAAGGGCGCCTTTACCGGTGCCGTCGCCAGCCGCAAGGGCCGCTTCGAACAGGCCGACGGCGGTACCCTGTTCCTCGACGAGATCGGCGAAGTCTCCTCCGCCTTTCAGGCCAAACTCTTGCGCGTGCTGCAGGAAGGCGAGCTGGAGCGGGTCGGCGGCAGCCGCACGGTCAAGGTCGACGTGCGCGTGATCGCCGCGACCCACCGCGATCTGGAAGGCGAGGTCGAGGCCGGCCGCTTCCGCGAAGACCTGTATTACCGGCTCAACGTCATGCCCATCAACTTGCCGCCCTTGCGCGAGCGGCCGGAGGACATCCCCGACATCGCCCGCTTTCTGGTGCAGAAGATCGGCCAGCAGCAGGGCCGTACGCTCGACGTCACCGACAGCGCGATCCGGGTGCTGATGCACTACGAATGGCCCGGCAATGTGCGCGAAATGGAAAACTGCCTGGAGCGGGCGGCGGTGATGACCGAGGGCGACATCATCGACCGCGATGCCATCTTGCTCACCGGCATCGAGGAACAAGTCTCCGCGGCCAGTCCGCAAGCGCCGGCGGTCGATCTGGAAAACCCCGACATGGACGAACGCGAGCGCGTCATCGCCGCGCTGGAACGCACCGGCTGGGTCCAGGCCAAGGCTGCGCGCCTGCTCAATATGACGCCGCGCCAGATCGCCTATCGCATCCAGATTTTGAACATCAAGGTGAAACGCTTATGACCGAACTTTCGACCACCGGCGCCAGCCGCTGTTTTCTCACCTATACCGGGGTCAAACTGCCGTTCAAGCTGGTCACGCCCCTGGGCGACAACGAGGTGGCAAACCGCAATACCTACTTTCGCGGCTACTTCGACGAGCGGGAGCGCCTGCTCGGTTTCGACAAGATGGTCTACGGCGAGATCGAGCTGGCCCATCGCTATACCTATTATCCGAACGGCATGCTGAAGCAGGTCGAGGTCACCGATATCGACGGCGATACCACTCGGCTCAGCTTCGACGAACGGGGCGAGCCGGCATGAAGGTCTTTAGCCCCTGCCGCGGCAAGACCGCTTGCCGCGACGACGGCACCACTTGCCTCACCTGTGGCCGCGACCTGCAGGAGATCGAAGCCACTCGCCAGCTGATCGATGGCTTGGCCGGCTTGGCGATCGACCAGACCTACGAAAACGTGAACGACTTTATGGCCTATGTGGCGGGCAAGGTGGAGAAGAAGGTGCGCCACCGGCGCGAGGGGCAGGGCGGGAAGGAGTGAGCGAGGCGGCCAGGGTCGAAGCGTGGATTCTGTCCTGGGCCGCCTTCGCGTTACGCCTCTGCAAAGCCGGGCATATTCAAACTAGAGCATCACCTGTGTGCCGAGTTCGACCACCCGGTTCGCCGGTAGGTTGAAATAGCTGGCGGCGCCTTCCGACTGCCGTGTCATCCAGGCGTAGAGCCCGCAGCGCCAAGCGGACAAGCCGCCGGGGCCATCGATGACGGTGGAGCGCGCCACGAAAAAGGTCGTGGTCATGGTGTCGAGTTCGATGCCGAAATCCGCTGCACCCTCGAGGGCATGCGTCAGGTCGGGCTCTTCGCGAAAACCGAAACGCACTGCCATGCCGAAGACCCCGTCCGCGAGTTGGCTAAGCTGCATGCGCTGGCTGGGGTCGATACGCGGCACGTCTTCATTGACGACGTTGAGGAAGATGGTGCGCTCATGCATCACCTTGAAGTGCTTCAGGTTGTGGAACAGCGCGCTGGGCACCAGGGTCGGGTCCGAGGTGAGATAAACCGCCGTGCCGGCCACGCGCGGCACATTGGGCTGCGGCCCGGCCAGGAAATCCTTGAGCGGGATATCGATCTTGCGCCGCTGCTCGGCAACCTGGCGGCTGCCTTCCTTCCAGGTGGTGAGCAGCAGGAAGATGAGCGCGCCCAGCGCCAGAGGCAGCCAGCCGCCATGCAGCAGTTTGGTCAGATTCGAGCCGAAGAACAGCAGTTCCATGCTTCCGAACAGCGCCAGGCCGAGCAGAAGACCGATGCGCGCACGGCCCGGCAGCACGAAGGCGACGACCGCGGTGAGCAGGGTGGTGATGATCATGGTGCCGGATACGGCGATGCCGTAAGCGGCGGCCAGTCCGCTCGCCGAGCCGAAGGTGAGCACGAGCACGATCACGGCGATGAGCATCAGCCAGTTGACGCTGGGGATATAGATCTGGCCGCGCTCCGTCTCCGAGGTGTGCAGCAGCCGCACGCGGGGTAAGTAGCCCAGACGCGAGGCCTGCAAGGTCATGGAATACGCCCCGGTGATCGTCGCCTGCGAGGCGATCACCGTCGCCGCTGTGGCGAGCGCCACGAGCGGCAGCAAGAACCAGTCCGGCGCCAGCAGGTAGAACGGATTCTCCACCGCCCCGGCCGAGCGCAGCAGTAGCGCACCCTGGCCGAAATAGTTGATCAGCAGCGCCGGCCAGACCAGGCCATACCAAGCCAGGCGTACGGCCTTGGCGCCGAAGTGGCCCATGTCGGCATACAGTGCCTCGCCGCCGGTGAGCGCGAGGAACACCGCGCTCAACAGCAGGAACATCGCGCCCGGATGCTGCACGGCGAAATTCAGCGCATACATGGGGTTGATCGCCTGCAACACCACCGGGGTTTGCGCGATGCTGAGCGCGCCGAGAATCGCCAGCGCGGCGAACCACATGATGGTCACCGGGCCGAACAGGCCGCCGACGCGGCCAGTGCCGTGGCGCTGGATCAGGAAGAGAGCGACGAGGATGCCGATAGTGATGGGCACGACCAAGTGCTCGAACTGCGGCGTGGCGACGCTCAAGCCCTCGACTGCGGAAAGCACCGAGATCGCCGGGGTGATGATGGCGTCGCCGTAGAACAGCGCGGCCGCGAACACGCCCGCGCCGATCACGAACCACGACCACTTAGGCGTCTTCTGCGTGATCCGGTGCGCCAGCGCAGTGAGGGCGAGCACACCGCCTTCGCCCTCGTTGTCGAACTTGAGCACGATCCACACGTACTTGATCGAGACGATCAGCATCAGCGCCCAGAAAAAGGCGGACAGCGCCGCGAGCACGTTGAGCTCGCTTACCGCCAGGCCATGGGGGCCGGAGAACGCTTCCTTGAAGGCATAGAGTGGGCTGGTGCCGATGTCGCCATAGACGACACCCAAGGCGCCCAGGGCCAGCACGCCGAGGCGCGAAGAATTGGAATGGCTGGAATGAGTCACGGCTGCCCCCTTAGATAGGCTGAGATCGAATCTAATTTTGAAAACGGTAACCCACGCCGGTTTCGGTCAAAAAATGCCGGGGTTGGGTCGGGTCTTGTTCCAGTTTCTGCCGTAGATGGCCGACATAGATGCGCAGGTAATGATTGCTCTCGACATAGGAAGGCCCCCACACCTCGCGCAGCAGGTGACGATGGGTCATGACCTTGCCGGCGTTCGCCAACATGACGGACAGCAGGCGATACTCGATCGGCGTCAGGTGTACCGGAAGGCCTTGGCGCAGGATTTGCCGCCGCGTCAAATCGACCTCGACATCGCCGAAGCGAAGGAGGGGGCTCTCGGCTTCGCCTCCCAGCTTGCTACGCCGTAGCAGGGCGCGCACTCGGGCCAGCAATTCACCCACGGCAAAGGGCTTGGTGAGGTAGTCATCCGCCCCCGCGTCCAGCACGCCGATCTTGTCGCTTTCGGTCGAGCGCGCCGAAAGAATCAGTACCGGCAGGCTGGACCAAGCGCGCAGGTCCTGCACGAAGCGCACGCCGTCGCCGTCCGGCAGGCCGAGATCGAGAATGACGAGATCCGGCTTGCGCGTGCCCGCCTCGATCAGGCCTTGCGCCATGGTTTCCGCTTCCGCCACCCGGCAGCCTTCACCCTCCAGCGCAGTGCGGACGAAGCGGCGAATTTGCATTTCATCTTCGACTACGAGCACGAGCGGGCCGGGAAGCGTCATTGCGTTTCTCCCGGATCGCTCTCGCCTTCGATCTGCGGCGGTATGCCACGCGGCAAGGTAAAGCACACGCAGCTTCCTCCGCTTTTCGGGTTGAAGGCATGAATGGCGCCGCCGTGCGCCTCGACGATGGCGTGACAGATGGCCAGGCCGACGCCAAAGCCGGGCACCGCCGATTCGACGCAGCCGCGTTCGAATAGATCGAAAACGCGGGGCAACATAGCCGGCGGAAACCCGGCCCCCGCATTGCAGATCGTTATTTCAATCGTGGCGTCGCGTGCTTGTGCATGCAGGTCGATGTCGGTCGAGCCGGGCGAATATTTCGCGGCGTTTTCGAGCAGATTGCAAAATACCCGCTCCATCAGTACCGCATCGAATTCCAGCATGGGCAGATCGGCCGGTAGCGACACCTTGACCGGATGACCTTGCAGGCCCGGGCCCAACAATTTGATGCTGGCGCCGATCACTTCCTCCAGCGGCTGCCATTCCTTGCGCAGACTGACCTGGCCGGCCTGCAAGCGGGCCATGTCGAGCAGGTTGCCGACCATGTTGTTGAGACGCAGCGCCTGTTCGCGAATCGCGATCACCGTTTCCTGCGCCGAGGCTGGCAGTGCTGGCTTGGTCAGCGCGAGTGAATCGGCCAGGCCGTACATCACGGTCAGTGGCGTACGCACGTCATGGGACAGCGCGGAGAGGATCGAACTGCGCAAGCGCTCAGAGGCAACCTGCAATTGCGAGGCCTGCGCCACCTCGACGAAATGCAGACGCTCGATGGCGATCGCCATCAGCGATGCCACCGCCAGCAACAGGGGGCGCTGGTGTCGCAATTTTTCCAGATCGCCGCATCCGACCGAAACCACCAGCACGCCACGCATGCGCGTCGAGCCCCTGAGCGGGAGAAACAGGCTATGGCCTTCGCCGCCCGCGCTATCTTCCCCTTCGGCCGCTTCGCCGCTGCCATAAACCAAGCGCGCGGTGTACTCGGCGGCCAGGGAGATGGATTTCGGCATTGCGCCAGCCACGCGCAAGGTCTCCATAGCGCTGGGCAACAGCAGCATTGTTTCGGCATGCAAATTCTCGGACAGGAAATTTTCGCTGGCCGCCAGCACCTGTGCTTGCGTCACGGCGCCGGCCAGTGCCTTGGCGAGTTCATACAGCGAGTGGGTTTGGCGCTCGCCTGCCTTGGCCTCACGGGCCTGATTGGCGAGCCCGGTCGTCAAGTGGCTGATGATCAAGGCGACTGCCAGCATGACGGCAAAGGTCACCAGATACTGAACGTCGCTCACCGCAAACGACAGATGGGGCGGCACAAAAAAGAAATCGAACAGGGCAACGCTACAGAATGCGGCGAGAATCGCCGGGCCCCGGCCCAGGCGGACCGCGACCAGGGCCACCGTCAGCAGGAACAGCATCGCGGTATTCGCGAGATCGAGACGGTCGCGCAGCGGAGTCGCCACGAAGGCTGTCAGGCCGCAGGCCGCCGCAGCCAACAGGTGCGCCTGCCATGCGCGCTCATGCTTCATTTTGCCGATAGACAAGAATCACTCCTGCGCGCAGCACCGTGTTTGCTCATGGAATTGAGATTAGTTCGGCCGGCATATAAGAGAGAGCGATTTTGCCGGCTATGTTGTAAAAATGATGTAAATGCGTGAGGCTGCGTCAACGCTGTTTCACGACAGGGGCGGATAGCCGCCTATATGGCGAGCAAGGTGGAGAACAAGGTTGGGCGGCGGGAAGGGGGCGTGAGCCGGCATCCCTGGCCGCGGGCCGGCTTCTGCGTAGAGGCCTATAGCTCGAACTTCTTGATCTTGTACCACAGCGAGCGCTCGCTGATTTCCAGTAGGCGTGCCGCCGCCGACTTGTTGTCGCCGGATTGGCGGAGGGCGGCTTCGATCAGGCGCTTTTCCAGGGCGTCGACTTGGGGCTGCAGGGCCAGGTCGTGCGGAGCGATGTCGACGGCGGGCGAGGCCGCCGGGGCCGCCGTGCCGACGACTTCGCTGGGCAACTGGCCCGGTGTTACCTCGGGCCCGCTGCTCATCACCGCGGCCCGTTCCATCATGTTTTCCAGTTCGCGGATGTTGCCCGGCCAAGCGTAGGCGACCAGCTTGTCGACGGTCTCCGGGCTCAGCCGGGGCGCGCGTTTGCCTAGCTCGCGGCTGTATTTGTCGAGGAAGTGTTCGGCCAGCAAGGGGATGTCTTCCCGGCGCGCGCGCAGCGGGGGCACTTCGACCTGGACCACGTTCAGCCGGTAGTACAGGTCCTGGCGCAGCCGGCCATCGGCCACGGCCTGGAGCGGGTCGCGATTGCTGGCGGCGACGACCCGGACGTCGACCGAGACCGGGGCATGGGTGCCCAAGCGTTCGACGACGTTTTCCTGCAATACCCGTAGCAGCTTGCTTTGGATGGCCATGGGCATTTCGGTGATCTCGTCCAGGAACAGGGTGCCGCCGTTGGCGACCTCGAACCGTCCCATCCGGTCGCGGTCGGCACCGGTGAAGGCGCCCTTGCGATGGCCGAACATCTCGCTCTCCAGCAAGTCGGCGGGGATGGCGGCGCAGTTGACCGGTACGAACAGGCCGCCCCGGCCCGATTCCTGATGCAAGGCCCGCGCCACCAACTCCTTGCCGGTGCCGGTTTCGCCGGTGACCAGGACACTGGATTTGGCCGGTGCGACTTGGCGGATGAGTCGATACAGATCGACCATGGCTTGGCTTTGGCCGATGAACTCACCCCAGCCGCGCGCGGCCTCGTCGCGCAGGAAACTATTCTCGCGTTTGACCTGGCCCAGGTCGAGCGCTCGGGAGACGGCCAGTTCCACGGTGGCCATTTCGAACGGCCGGATGATGTAATCGACGGCACCCAGCTTCATGGCATCGACCGCGCTTTCCACGGTGCCGTAGGCGGTGAGCACCACGACCGGTACGTCGGCCCCGCGCTCGCGCAGGGCACGCAACAGGCCGAGGCCGTCCAGCCGCGGCATGCGCAGATCGGTGAGCACCAGATCGAAGGGCGTTTCGGCGAAACGCGCCAGCGCCGCCTCGCCATCGCCGGCCTGCACCACCTCGTGGCCCATGGCGAGCAAGGCCATTTCCAGCAGGCGGCGCATCTTGTCTTCGTCGTCGACCACGAGGATGCGGCGGCTCAAATCGATTCTCCTTGTTTGTTCAAACCGAACTGGATGGTAAAGCAGGCGCCGCCCCAACGGCTCTCGCCGATGCCGATGCGGCCACCGTGGACCTGGACGATCTGGTCCACGATGGTGAGGCCCAAGCCGATGCCGCCTTCGCGTCGGGTGAAGAAGGGATCGAACACGCGCTCGCGGTCTGCCGCTGCGATGCCCGGGCCGTCGTCCTCGACGCGCACTTCCAGGCCGGTCGCGCCATCGCGGGTGGCGATGCTCAGCCGCCCGCCTTCGCCGACGTGCTGCATGGCGTTGATCAGCAGATTGAGGAAGACTTGGATCATCTGCTCCCGGTCGCAGTCGAGGATCGACTGTGTGGCCTCGGGCTGGACTTCCAGCACGATGTGTCGCTTGTCGAGCTTGCTTGCGACGAGCGAGGCGACGTGGCGGACGATGTCGTGCAAGTCGTGCGGCAGGAATTGCGGCGGCCGGGGCGAGGCGCATTCCAGCAAGGTGGTGACCAGACGGTTCAGCCGTTCCGCTTCGTCGATGATGAAATCGGTCAGCTCTCGCTCCTGCGCTGGCAGGTCCGGCCGCCGGGCCAGCATTTGTGCCGAGGATTTAAGGATACCGAGCGGGGTGCGTACCTCATGGGCCATGATGGCGGCCATCTCGCCCATCACCGCCAGCTTGCCCGCACGCACCAGATGTTCGCGCGAGCGTTCCAGCGCCTCGATCATTTCGCCGAAGGCGCGGCTCAGTTCGCCGACCTCGGTGATGCCGGTCTTGATTTGCGGCGCGCTCGGTCGACGCATGTGCCACATGCCCCGGGCGAACTCGGTGAGCTGGCCGATCGGTTGGGCAATGCGTGCCGACAAGCGCAGCGACAGCCAGCCGGCCACCAGCAGGGTGAACAGCAGCAGGCCGAGGATGACCCAGGCCAGGCGCCAGACCGGGGCAAAGGCGACACTGGCCGGTTCGATCATGACCAGGCGCCAGCCGAAGCCGGAAAAGTGCTGGTAGCCGGAAGACACGGCGCTGCCTGCGAGCAGATCGCCGCTGCCGAGCGCCGTTCCGTTGCGCGCCTGGCCTTCGGCTGTGGCGGTGGCGCGATACCAGGCGGCCAGTTTGTCCGACAGGGCCGCAGTCGACCCGGCCAGCGGACCGGCCGCGGCGATGACCTTGCCGTTCGCATCCAACAGCAGGGCGGTCTTTTCGCTGCCTTGGACGGCGTCTTCGAGCAGGCGCTCCATCTCCTGCCAGTCGAGCGCGGCATACAGCCAGCCTAGTTCGCCGCCGGTGAAGGTGTCGGGAATGGCGATCCGCAGGATCAGCCGATTCGGCAAAGGGCCGCCGTTGGCTTCGAAGCGCTCGAGCGTGACCGGCGGCACGCCGCGGCTGGCTTCGGTGAGCAGGCTGTCGCCCGGCAGACGCGTGCGGCCGATCGACGGGGTGTCGCTCGCGGCGATGATCCGTCCCTGGCGGTCGGTGCAGAAGATCGCATCGTAGATATTGCCGTGGCCGGCCTTGAGATCGCTCAACATATGGGCCAGGCGTTTGTCGACATCGCCGACGCGGATATCCTGCAGCAATTCCAAGCGCTGCCATTCCCGGATGTCGGCCAGGCGCTCGAAGGAAAAGGCGTCGATGCGATCCAGCAGCGCGTCGGCGGCCCGTTGCAGGTCGTGGGCGATTTCGGTCTGCAGGGTATGGCGGAATTCGCGGAAAGAGAGCGCGCCGGCCAGGACGACGGAGATCACGACCAGCGACAAGAAACCGCGCAGGATGGCATTGCGAATGGTCAAGGCGCGCTCCCGCTGCGGGTTCCGCGGCGCGCGGTCATACCGTAAGAATTCGTTGCGACAACTCTGAGATACACTTCGATTCCTTGCCACCGCACAGGCTGCATTTACAGCCTTCGGCTGGAGCCCTATGGGAGAGTCAGTATGCCATCCATCGCCATCCCCACCCGTGCCTTGTGGGCGGTCGGCCTGCTGCTGGCCGGCACCTTGGCGGCGGGCATCGCCGGCGCAGATTCATCCTATCGCCTGGGCCAAGGCTATCGCTTGTCCGGTTTGGGGCTGACCGCCGGCGGCTACGCCAGCATACATCTGTCGCGTTTGGATGGCGAGCCGACCACATTGAACCTGAAGGAGCTGAGTCTGTTCCTGCACGGCGATGTCTCGCCGGCTTGGCATTTCTTCACGGAACTGGAATTGGGCGATGTCTTCAAGGTGAGCAAGGGCGACGCCGCCGCCCTGGAGCCGGATTTCGACGTCGAGCGCTTGTATCTGGATCACGACTTGTCGGATCGTGATGCGCTGCGGCTAGGCAAATTCCTCAGCCCGATCGGCCGCTGGAACCAGATCCATGCCGACCCGCTGGTCTGGAGCGTGAGCCGGCCGTTGACCACCAGCGCGGCCTTCGCCCGCCACGCCTCGGGGATGGAGCTGTATGGCTCGCGTCCCTTGGGCGCCGCCGCGGTGGACTACCAACTCTATCTGGACGGTTCGGCCGCGCTCGATCCGACCGAGGCCCAGGAGGACACCTTCCCGGATGTCGCTGCGCGGCCGAACCCACCCAGTTCGTTCGGGCACGGCCAGGGCCTGTACCTGCGTTACCGCAGTGCCGACGACAATCTGCAGCTCGGCCTGTCGGCCGCGCGTTACTCCCTGAAAGAACAGCGGCCGGGCAAACAATTGCTGGGGCTCGATCTGTTCTACGCCAAGTCGGGTTGGGAGTTGGCCGGCGAGGCGATCTACCGGCGCGACGAGGATGGAGGCGGAGGCAGCGATCGGGGTGGCTATGTGCAGTTGGCGGCGCCGATCGGCGAGCGGCTGCATCTGGTGCTGACCCACGAGCGCTACCGGGCGGCGATCGTGGGCGATGCGGTGGAGTGGAGCGCCATCGGCCTGACCTACCGGCCCAGCCCGCCGCTGTCGCTCAAACTCGAATACCGCGACAGTCACGGCGCCGACGTGCTGATGCCGAGCGGTGTGTTGTGCTCGCTCTCGATTCTGCTGTGATGCCCATCCGCGCTTACCTGCCGCGGCTGCTGCTGTTCGGCTTGCTGCTGGGCTTGCTGCCAGGACGGGCGTTTGCCGCCGAGCCGGCGATCGCGGTGATCGTCGGCCCGGTCGCCCCGGCCATCGGCTACGATCACCGGACCTTGCGCGACGTATTTCTTAAACGCATCGTGGTCGACAGTGCCGGCGCCGCTTTGGCCCCGCTCAACCTCCCCGCGGCCGATCCCCTGCGCCAAGCCTTCTCCTACGTCTTGTGGGGGCAGTCGCCGGAGGCCAAGCAGCATTACTGGAACGAACGCTACTTCAACGGCATCACGCCGCCCTACGTCGTACGCTCGCAGGAGGCCATGCTGCGCTTCGTGGCGGAAACGCCGGGCGCCATCGGCTACGTCGCGGCCTGTCTGGTCGATGGCCGGGTGACCGAAGTGGCGCGTCTGCCGGTGCCGGTGGAATGGGCGGCGCAAGTGAAAGGGCAGTGTCCGAACTGAAGCGGCGAGCGGTACGCGTGCCCTTGTCCCGGCCCTGGCGAAGGGTGCAAGTCTTGTCTACGTTTTTTGCGCACTGCAAATTCCGTCATCCCGAAAACCACCCCGAAATTCACAATAAATTTATCAATAACAATGACTTATTGAGTTGGCACGGTAATCGCTAAAGTTATCCGGCAATCCTACCCGGAGCCTAGCGAAGATGAATCAAGCAAGCCCTTCACCCTGTATCGACGCCGCCATCGATCCACTCTTGGCCGAGTTGCACGAATCGGTCGAGTTGTTGCATGCCGCCACGGACGAGCGCGAGAGCCATCGGCTCCAAGCCTTCGTCCGCCATGTGTTTCGCAAGGTCTACGGGGCCGAGGTGTCGAACTTCCATCCCAATCTGCTCGGCTTCAATGCCCAGTCCGATTTGCGGGCGGTGCTGGGTTATCGCGATGGCGCGTGTGCGCCCCTGTTCTCCGAACAGTATCTGGAGCGCCCCGCCGAGCAGCTCATCGCCGAACGCTTCGACCAATCCGTCCGGCGCGACGAGTTGGTCGAGGTCGGCAACTTCGCTTTGGCAAGCCCGGGCCAGGCGCGCTGGGTGATTGCCGCCACGACGACCTTTCTCGCCGCCGCCGGTTACCGCTGGGTGATGTTTACCGCCACGCGCCCATTGGCCAATGCCTTCCGCCGCCTGGGCTTGCGGCCGCTGGCGCTGGCCTCGGCCGATCCGGCGCGGCTGCCGGACGGTGGCGCGAGCTGGGGCAGCTATTACGATGCCGGGCCTGCGGTCTATGCCGGCGATATCCTGGCCGGCTACCACAAACTTCATAGTGGCATCGGCGACCGCCATCCCTATTTGCAAAGCCTGCTGCAGGCGGCGCGGCAATCGGGGGCGAGCAATCCGTTCGGCATGCCTGCCCTGAAGACCGGGGCGGCGCGATGAGCGCACTGCTGGCGCGCATCGAGGACCATGCCCGACAACAGCCGGATGCCGTGGCCTTGGCCGACGGCCAGGCGACCCTGAGTTACCGCGAGCTGGCCGAAGAAATCCGCCGCCTGGCCGGCTTGCTCGCAGGCCGACGCGTCGGCCTGCTGTTGGACAACGGCATGCCTTGGGCCTGCCTGGACCTGGCGCTGCGCCGGGCCGGCGCGGTGTGCGTGCCGATGCCTGGTTTTTTCAGCCCTGGGCAACAGGCGCATTTGATCCACGACGCCGGCTTGGCACTGATCGCGACCGATGCGCCGGAGCGCGCGGCCGAACTGCTGGGCGATTGGACGGCAAGCCGCATCGAGGCGGCCGGGCGGCCGGTCTGGCTGTTTCGGCCTGCCATGTCGAGCGCAGGCAAGCATCGGGCCCTGCCGCCGGGGACGGCCAAGGTGACCTACACCTCGGGCACGACCGGTAGTCCCAAGGGCGTCTGCTTGTCCGGCGAGGCCATCGAGGCGGTCGCCGCGAGCCTGGCCGAGGCCGTCGCGGCATCGCCCGATGACCGCGCCTTGTCGCTGTTGCCGCTGTCGACGCTGCTGGAAAACATCGGCGGTCTTTATGCCCCGCTCTGGGCCGGTGGCCGGGCGCAACTGCCGGCCTTGGCCGAGTGCGGCCTGGCCGGTTCCTCCGGCTTGGAGCCGCTGCGCTTGTTCGGTGCCCTGCTCCGTTTCGCCCCCACCACGGCGATCCTGGTGCCGCAATTGCTGAAGGCCTTGGTCGAGGTCGCCACTGCCGGCCAAGCCGTTCCTTCCAGCTTGCGTTTCGCCGCCGTCGGCGGTGCGCCGGTTGCCACCGGCCTGCTGGCGCGTGCGCGCGGCTTGGGCATCCCGGCCTATCAGGGCTATGGCCTATCCGAGGCGGCCTCGGTGGTCTGCCTCAACCTGCCCGGGGCCGAGCGCGAGGGCAGCGTCGGCCGGCCCTTGCCCGGCTTGCAGGTCAGCGTGACCGATGCGGGCGAGGTGATGGTGGGCGGCCGCTTGTTCCTCGGCTATCTGGGCGATGCGGCATCGGGCACAGGCGCTTGGGCCACAGGCGATTTGGGTTACCTCGATGCCGACGGTTTTCTGCACCTGACCGGGCGCAAGAAGACCGCCTATGCCACCGCCTTCGGCCGCAACGTCGCGCCCGAGTGGGTGGAGAGCGAACTGGCCGGCCAGGCCGGCATCGCCCAGGCCGCGGTGTTCGGCGATGGCCGCCCGTTCAATGTCGCCGTGCTGGTGCCGCGCAGCGCACCCGAGGCCTTGGCGGCCGCGGTGGCGGCGGTCAATCAGCGTTTGCCCGACTACGCGCGCATCGGCCGCTGGCTCGTGGCCGACGCGCCGTTTACCGCCGGCAACGGCCTGCTCAACGGTGCGGGCGCCTTGGTGCGCCATGCCGTGGCGGCGCAATACCGGCAGCGAATCGATCAACTGTTCGAAAAAGAGGAGATGCATGACGCCGTTTGAACAGCTTGTCCACCATACCGATCAGGCCCGGGCCGAACTGATCGGCATTCCGCTTATCCAACGCGCCTTGTCCGGCGATGTGACGCGCGAGGAATACCTGGCCTTCCTGGCCCAGGCCTACCATCACGTCCGCCATACCGTGCCCTTGCTTATGGCGTGCGGCGCCCGTCTGCCCGAGCGGCTGGATTGGCTGCGTGAGGCCGTGGCCAAGTACATCGAGGAAGAACTCGGCCACGAGCACTGGATCTTGGACGACATCGCCGCCGCGGGCGGCGAGCCCGAGGCGGTGCGCGCGGCCGGGCCGGCGCCGGCGACCGAGTTGATGGTGGCCTATGCCTACGACCTGATCCAGCGCCGCAACCCGGCCGGTTTCTTCGGCATGGTCTATGTGCTGGAGGGCACCAGCGTCAGCCTGGCCCACTTGGCGGCCAATGCCATCCAACAGCGGCTCGGCCTGCCAGCCGGCGCCTTCAGCTACCTGACCTCGCACGGCAGCGTCGACCAGGCGCACATCCGTTTCCTGGCGGAGCTGGTGAACCGGCTCGATCAGGCCGACGACGTCGCGGCGGTGAGCCACAGCGCCGGCATGTTCTTCCGCCTTTATGGCGACGTTTTCCGTTCCATCGCGCATTGACCTTCCACCAAGGAGAGAAGTCATGAAACCCATCCGAAGAACCCTGTCCTTTGCCCTGGCGCTGAGCGCCATGGCCACGGCACCGGCCATGGCGGCCGAGGCTGCATTGGACCAGGCCATCCTGCAGCTCCAGCACGAATGGGAGCACATCAATTACGAACTGCCGGAGAAGCAGCGCGCCGCCGCGTTCGAAGTTCTGGAGCAACGGGCCGAGGCGGTGATCAAGCAATTCCCCGGCCGGGCCGAACCCATGATCTGGGATGGCATCGTCTATAGCTCGCATGCCGGTGCCAAGGGCGGCCTGGGCGCCCTGGATTTGGCCAAGACCGCGCGCGACCGGTTGCAGGCCGCCGAGAAGATCGACCCGCGTGCATTGCAGGGCTCGGCCTATACCTCGCTCGGCACGCTGTTCCACAAGGTACCGGGCTGGCCGATCGGTTTCGGCGACGACGACAAGGCGCGCAGCTACCTGCAAAAGGCCTTGCAACTCAATCCGAACGGCATCGATCCCAACTATTTCTGGGCCGATTTCGAGTACGGCCAGCACCACTACAAAGAGGCCATGCAGGCCTTGGAAAAGGCGATGCACGCGCCGGCCAGGCCGGCGCGGCCGCTGGCCGACAAGGGACGGCGGCAGGAGATCAGCGTCCTGATGGCGAAGATCCGCGATGAGGCGGGCGACCAGCTCTCCCTCAAGTAGACAGCGAGGTAAGCCATGCAACTGGAAAATCAACACATCGTCATCACCGGCGGCGGCGGTGGCATCGGCCGCGCGCTCACCCAGCAATTGGCCGCCAAGGGGGCACGCCTGTCCCTGCTGGTGCGCAAGCACGAACAGGCCGTGATGCCGCAAGCGGTAAGGGCGTCGAGCGATGCCAGCATGCTGGCGCTGTACTGCGACATCGCCCAGGCCGAACAGCGCACGGAAGCGCTGGCGGCGGCCGAGCGTGCCTTCGGCGGCATCGACATCCTGATCAACCTGGCCGGCGTGCTCGATTTCCGGCCGTTCCAGGAGACCGACCCCGTGCTGCTGCAGCGCGTGCTGCAGGTGAACGTGGAGGCGCCGATGCAATTGGCGCGCGCCGTGCTGCCCGGCATGCTGGTGCGCGGCCATGGCCGCATCGTCAACGTCGGCTCGATGTTCGGCAGCATCGGCTTCCCGTTCTTTGCGGTGTATTCCGCCAGCAAGTTCGCCCTGCGCGGCTATTCCCAGGCGCTGCGGCGTGAGCTGGCGGGCACCGGGGTCGGCGTGACCTATGTCGCGCCCCGCGCGGTCGCCACCCCATTGAACCCCCCGGTGGTCCACGAAATGGCAGCGGCCGGCATGATGCAGATGGACCAGCCCGAACCGGTCGCTCGGGCCATCGTGCGCGCCATCGAGAAGGAGCGCAGCGAGGCCTATCTGGGTTTCCCGGAAAGCCTGTTCGCGCGCATCAACGCGGTTCTGCCGGGTCTGGTGGATCGCGCCTTGAGCAAGCAGGTGCCCAGCTTGTTGCAATACGCCGTCGGGCGGAAAGGCGCTTGAACCGGCGCACTTGCGGCCGGCAACAGGCGAAAGAAACTCAATCCGATTTTTCAGGAGACTTAGGATGAAATACGCAAAGCTACTGACCCTGACCCTGCTGCTCGTGAATGCGGGCGCTTGGGCCGACGGCCCCTATGTGGTGGGTGAGGTGAGTCACTCGAAGGCCAATCTGGGCCGCGCTACCGACGACGCCGCGCTGACCGCGGCCGGGGCGACCGGCTTGAGCAGCAGCGATAAGGGCAGCGGCAACCAATGGCGTCTGCAGTTGGGCTACCAGTTCAATCCCAATTTCGCGCTCGAGGCCGGTTATATCGATTTCGGCAAGGCCGACTACTCGGCCAGCTATACCGGCGGCAGCGCCCATGGCTCGGTCAAGGCCGGCGGCTTCGATCTGGCCGCCTTGGGCATCGTGCCGCTCGGCGGCAAGGTGTCGCTGTTCGGCAAGGCCGGCATCGTTGCGGCGCACACCAAGTCCAGCCTCAGCGCCTTGGCGCCGGCCGCCGCCGCATCGGGTAACAAATCGGCCGACACGGTCAGCCCCTTGCTCGGCTTGGGCGCCAGTTACAAGATCGGCAACGCGTCGGACTTGCGTGTCGAGTACGATCATGTCAGCGATGTGGGTAAGTCGAACAAGACCGGCAAGCTGAGCAGCGACATGTTGTCCGTCGGCTTGGCCTATCGTTTTTGAGCGGGGCATGGCCGGTCGCGGCCGGTTGCAAGCAAAGGCTGGCCGCGGCTGGAATCCCGTTAAGCGCTTGCGTCGTCGAGTCGCAAGCGATGGATATATCGTTCGCCTAGGGGCACGTAAACCTTACTCATTGCGTGCCGATAACCCAAAATGACATTGACAAATCAACGTCATGACCTTGCATTAACTAAATAAAAACCCAAGCAAGGGGGTGGAGTACGATGGCCGGTTCCACTTCGAGTTTGTTGCATCGGATTACGCCGCGTTTTTCGGCAACCCTGGCGATAGTGCTGGGCTTGATCGGCTTGATCGGATGGATCGCCGATATCAGGTCGTTCCGCGAGATAGTGCATGGCCTGCCGGCCATGTCGGTCAATACCGCCGTGAGCTTGATGCTTTGCGGCGTTGGCCTGTCGGTGCTGGCCAGTCCGGTTAGATCGCCGCTATATAGGTGGCTTGCCGAGTTGGCGCTTGTGTTGGTGGCAGCTATAGCGCTTTTGACGATGACCGAATATCTGTTCGGGATCGGCGGCCACCTGCTGCATTGGTTTTCCTTCACGCTGAATTCGGTGGCGCCAGTTTCCTCGCCGCATACTGTTTTTGCCCTGATGTTCATTGCAGTCGGTCTGCTGCTTTATGCGCATACCGGTGGTTCGCGCAGGGCGGCCGTTACCCAATATTGCGCGTTAGCGACGATGGGCGTGACCTTCATCGCGTTGGCGGGCTATCTGTTCTCGATCCCGAGCCTCTATCGCATGGACCTCGATATCGGCATGGCCGCGCATACCGTAGCCGGGCTCGTCTTGCTGGCGGTTGGCCTGTTTAATCTGCGGCCCGAAGAAGGGCTGGCCGGGCTCTATTATGGCGCCGGCATCGGCAGCCAGTTGTTGCGATCGATGGTGCCCATTGCCGGGGCGGTGGTGCTGCTCTTTGCCGTATTCAGCGCTTGGGGCATGCAATTCGACAAGGATCAGGGCTTCGCCGTTTCATTGTTGTTGATCGTTTTTCTGGTCCTGTATGCACTCGGTCGGGCGGCAGCCAGGCTCAACGTGGAGGAACGCCACAAGGATCTCTTGCAGAATCAGTATACCGAGCTGTTCGAAGGCAACCCCGATGCCATCGTCGTCACCGACAGTGCCGGTTCGATCGCACAGGTGAATGCGCAATTCGAGACTTTGTCCGGCTATGGCCGGGCCGAGGTGATCGGCAAGAAAGTGGAGATGTTGATTCCGCAACGGCGGCGCAAGCGGCATGTGCAACACCGTTCGGCCTATCAACATAAACCGTATGCCCGTGCCATGGGTAGTGACCTCGACATCGCCATCCTGCATCGCGACGGCGCTGAAATCCCGGTCAATATTTCCATTCGCCCGGCGACGATCGGCGCGCAGTCGATGTATATCCTGGCTATCCGCGACATACGCGAACACAAGGCCTTGTTGAATCGATTGGATGCCGCCAGCCACGATGCCCTGCACGATGCCCTGACCGGCCTGCCCAATCGCAGGCTGATCGAAAGTCTATTGGTGCAGGCGATCGCCTCCGCGCAACGCGATGGGCGGCAGTTGGCCGTCTGTTACTGCGATTTGGATGGGTTCAAGGCGATCAACGACGGCTACGGCCATCAGGGCGGCGACGCCTTGCTGGTCGAGGCCGCGCAGCGCATGCGAAGCAGCGTGCGTCAGGAAGACGCCATCGCCCGTCTCGGTGGCGATGAGTTCGTCATCGTGCTGGTCAAGCTGGCCCACGCCGACGATGCCGAGCTGATCGTGAGCAAGCTGATCGAGCGCCTGTCGGAGCCGTATACCATCAAGGATGTCGAGATACGTGTCACCGCATCTGTCGGCATCGCCTTTTTTCCGGCCGATGGCGCCGAGCCGAACACCCTGATCAAACATGCGGACGAAGCGCTCTACCTGGCCAAGAGCAACGGCAAAAACCAATATCGGATACATGCGTTCCCCTCCGGGCGTTAACCAGGCCGCTTGTTTTTCGGCGGCCCACGCCACCCTTGTCGCTCACGGCAAGGGGGCGCCCGATTGTCGTCTTCGCCACAAGCCGAGCCTGTCTGGCTGTGGCCTTTGCAACACCCACTGCCGCAAGGGCTAAACCGTTCAAGCCTTAAAAAACAGCGGCTTGTGGTCTTTCTTCGGGTAGGCATGCGGCTTGCAAAGGTCTAGCCGTAACCTTTCGGAGGACGACCGTGGACCTGCCCGTACTCAACAACAACCCAGATAGCGCCGCCTCGTCGGGCGGCTGTGCCGCCCACTCCTGCGGCTCCACCGACGACCAGTTGGGCCACCTGCCCGAGCACATCCGGGCCAAGGTGCACAACCACCCGTGTTATTCCGAACAGGCCCACCACTACTTCGCCCGCATGCACGTGGCGGTGGCGCCGGCCTGCAACATCCAGTGCCATTACTGCAACCGCAAGTACGACTGCTCGAACGAGTCGCGCCCCGGCGTGGTGTCCGAGGTGCTGACCCCCGAGCAGGCGGTGAAGAAGGTGATGGCGGTGGCGGCCAACATCCCGCAGATGACGGTGCTCGGCATCGCCGGCCCCGGCGACCCGCTGGCCAACCCCGAGCGCACCTTCGCCACCTTCCGCGAGCTCTCCGAAAAGGCGCCGGACATCAAGCTGTGCGTGTCGACCAACGGCCTGGCCCTGCCCGAGTCGGTGGAGGAACTGGCCAAGCACAACATCGACCACGTCACCATCACCATCAACTGCGTGGACCCGGACATCGGCGCGCAGATCTACCCGTGGGTGTTCTGGAACAACAAGCGGATCATGGGCCGCGACGGCGCCGCCATCCTGATCGAGCAGCAGCAGAAGGGCCTGGAGATGCTGACCGCGCGCGGCATCCTGGTGAAGGTCAACTCGGTGATGATCCCCGGCGTCAACGACGAGCACCTGGTCGAGGTGTCCAAGGTGGTCAAGGCCAAGGGTGCCTTCCTGCACAACGTGATGCCGCTGATCGCCGAGCCCGAGCACGGCACCTTCTACGGCCTGATGGGCCAGCCCAGCCCCAGCCACGAAGAGTTGCAGAAGCTGCAGGACGCCTGTGCCGGCGACATGAACATGATGCGCCATTGCCGGCAGTGCCGGGCCGACGCGGTGGGCCTGTTGGGCGAGGACCGCGGCCAGGAGTTCACCCTGGACAAGATCGAGGACATGGAGATCGACTACGCCGCCGCGATGGTCAAGCGGGCCGAGGTCCATGCCCAGATCGCCCGCGAGTTGGAAGAGAAGGACAAGGCCAAGGCCGCCAGCGCCGAGATCAAGGCCAAGCTGGTCGCCATCGACGGCGCCAAGCCCAAACAGGAGGGCCGGCCGGTGTTGATGGCGGTGGCGACCAAGGGCGGCGGCGTGATCAACCAGCACTTCGGCCATGCCAGCGAGTTCCTGATCTACGAGGCGTCGTCCGAGGGCGTGCGCTTCATCGGCCACCGCAAGACCATGCCCTACTGCGAGGGCGGCGACACCTGCGGCGACGGCGAGAGCGCGCTGGACGTGACCATCCGCGAGCTGGCCGGCTGCGAGGTGGTGCTGTGCGCCAAGGTCGGCTACGAGCCCTGGCAGCCCCTGGAGGCGGCCGGCATCCAGCCCAACGGCGAACACGCGATGGAGCCGATCGAGGATGCGGTGCTGGCGGTGTACGAAGAGATGCGCGCCGCCGGCAAGCTGGCGGCGAAGCCGGCGACGGCGCAGAAGGTGGCGTGATCGCCTGGATGTCATTTCCCTCCCCCCTCGGGGGAGGGTGGCGAAGCCGGGTGAGGGGGGCGCCTGCAAGGCGCCCTGGCGGGCGCTCCCTCACCCCCGCCCCTCTCCCGGTGGGAGAGGGGAACAACGGAAAGGACAACTGACCATGGCCCTGGAAATCATCGAATCCTGCGTCAACTGTTATGCCTGCGAGCCGCTGTGCCCCAACCAGGCGATCTACCAGGCGAGCCCGCACTTCCTGATCGATCCGGGCAAATGCACCGAATGCCTGGGCGACTTCGACGACGCGCAGTGCGCCAGCATCTGCCCGATCGAGGGCGCCATCGTCGACGAGCTGGGCGTGGCCCTGAACCTGCCCGGTTCGCTCACCGGCATCTCGGCCGAGATGCTGGCCAAGTACCAGGCCGCGGTCGAGGCGACCTACCAGGCGGCGTTGGCGGCGAAGACCGCCTAGCGTGCAGCAACCATGGCCATCGTCGTCTTCTACGAAAAACCCGGCTGCGCCAACAACACGCGGCAGAAGGCCTTGTTGGCCGCGGCCGGACACACGGTGCAGGCCAAGAGCCTGTTGACCGAACCCTGGTGTGCCGAACGGCTCCGTACGTTCTTCGGCGACTTGCCCATCGCGCAATGGTTCAACCCTAGCGCACCGCTGATCAAGAGCGGTGCGGTGAACCCGGCGCAACTCGATGCGGACACCGCGCTGCGCTTGATGTTGGCCGACCCCTTGCTGATCCGCCGGCCGTTGATGGAGGTGGCCGGCGACTGCCGTGTGGGTTTCGACGCGGCGGCGGTGGATGCCTGGATCGGCCTGCAAAGCCCGGCCCTGCGCGACGAGGATCTGGAAAGCTGCCGCAAGGGCCATGCCGCGCAACCGTGTCCCGTCCCTGCAACCACTTGAAAGCACACCATGCCCAAGGCCAACGTCACCTTCGAAGACATCGGCGTCACCCTCAGCGTGCCGGCCGGCACCCGGCTGATCGAAATCTCGGAGAAGGTCGGCGCCGGCATCACCTATAGCTGCCGCGAGGGCGAGTGCGGCACCTGCATCATGAAGATCGTCGCGGGCATGGAGCACTTATCCGAGCGCTCGGTGCTGGAAGACAAGGTCCTGCAGGAACAGATGGCCGGGCAGAACCAGCGCCTGGCCTGCCAGGCCCAGGTGTTGGGCGGCGACGTCGTCGTGCGGCCGGGTTGAGCGGGCCGGCCGCCGAATGGAGATGAACAGGATGGAGGTCGCCATGCAGCAAGCCGTCGTCGAGCAACTGGATGCAGGCAGCGCGCTGTATGCGCGGCTGATGGCGCATGCGCTGGGCCTGCCCAACGACGATCTGTTCGCGCGCATGCTGGCCAGCCAGGTGCGCGGCGTCGGCGTGCTGCCGGCCGGGCTCGGGCTCGCCGCCCAGGACTATGCCTACCTGTCGGCCCGGCACTTCCCCGGCAGCGGGCCGCTGGACTTGCCGCATGGCGGCAGCGACGACGATGGCCGCATGCCGGAGCGGCAAGACCTGATCGACCTGCTGGTCGAGCACCGCGCCGGCCTCGATCTATCCGAGCTATGGCTGGCGCAGATCGTCGCGGCGGCCTGCATGGGCGGCGACCACCTGTGGCAGGACCTTGGCCTATGGTCGCGCGCCGACCTGAGCCGGCTGATGATCGAGAATTTCCCGGCGCTGGCGGCCAAGAACGACCGCGACATGAAGTGGAAGAAATTCATCTACCGCCAAATCTGCGAGCGCGAGGGCATCCATGTCTGCCCGGCGCCGTCCTGCCAGGTCTGCGCCGATTACGCCAAGTGCTTCGGACCGGAGACGTGATGTCGTGAGCGATCTCGCGGATCGCGCCGTGGCGGCCTATCTTGGTTTGGCTATCGGCGATGCCTTGGGCGCGACGGTCGAGTTCATGTCGGCGCGCGAGATCGAGCACGAGTACGGCGTGCACGAGCGCATGGTCGGCGGCGGCTGGCTCAAGCTCAAGCCCGGCCAGGTGACCGACGACACCACCATGGCCATCGCCCTGGGCCAGGCGATCCTGAACTCCGGCGGTATCGATGCGCAGGCCATCGCCCAGGCCTTCGATACCTGGATGCGGGCCAAGCCGGTCGACATCGGCAACACCGTGCGCCGCGGCCTGTTGTCCTTTCGCAGCACCGGCGTGCCGGCAGTGCCGTTGAGCGAGCACGACGCCGGCAACGGCGCCGCCATGCGCGTGCTGCCGGTGGCGTTGGCGACCTTGGGTCAGGGCGAGACGGCGGTGCGCGCGGCCTGCCGCATCCAGGCCCATGTCACCCATCATCACCCCTTGTCCGACGCGGCGACCGAATGTCTGGCCCTGATGGTGCAGGCTGCAGTGCAGGGTGCCGATCTGGCCCAACTGCTGCATCGCTATGCCTATCCGCTGGCGGGCGTGTATCCGGCCTTCGTCTTCCGCACCAAGCAGCGGTGCAGCAATCCCGGCGGCTACATCGTCGAGACCGTGCAGGCCGTGTTCCAGGGCCTATTCGATACCGACAGCTTTCGCAATTGCCTGGTCGACGTGGTCAATCGCGGTGGCGATGCCGATACCACCGGCGCCATCGCCGGCATGCTGGCCGGGGCGCTGTATGGCACGGCGGCGCTGCCCGATGCCTGGCTCAAGGCCTTGGACCCGGCGATCCGCGCGGCCTGCGCCGATCAGGCCATGGCCTTGGTGGAGATGAGCGGCATGGTGGAATTGGCCTCGGCAAAGCTGTAGGTCGGCAATACCTTGCCGACGGACTTCGGCGGAAGTCGGCAAGGTATTGCCGACCTACGTCCCACCGATCTGAATAAGCCCCTCGATTTCGAACTCGCTCTGTTGGCAGCGCAGGATATGCGCGGCCAGGGCCGCATCCATGCTGCCGATATGCAGCTTGAACCACTCGCTCAGGCCGTCCTTCACATAGGCCCGGGCCAGCGCCAGCCGGCCGTTCTTCACGTTGCGGTTGAACTGCAGCAGGTCGCCGTAGACGCGGTGGTGCTCGCCCTCGTGTTCGCCCAGGGCCGGGAACTTGTACAGCCGCATCAGCCGGCCTTCCTCGACGAAGTGCAGTTTCGTGTGTTCCAGCAGCTGCTGGAACAGGAGCACGAAATTGTCGGCATCGGCCGTTTGCAGCGCGCACACCAGCGCGACGAACTCGCGGTGCGTGCCGTCCATCTCTTCCAGGCCGAGGCCGTATTGCGATTCGTCCCAGTCCATGCTGTCGCCCGTCAACCCGCAGTGCCGGTGGCCAACGCCTCGCCTTGCCAGGCCTCGGCCGCGGCCAGGAAGTCGGCCACGTCGGCCTCGACCAGCTCGATGCCGATCTTGTCCAGGTAGCGCTTCTCCTTGTCGGTGGCGTTCGGAATCAGCGCCCAGCCGGCCGGCTTGTCGGCACCGAACACGATGTCGGACAGCACCATGCGCTCGGTGTCGCGGGTCAGGCGCATGCCGAGCAGCAGGTAGCGCTTGCCCTGGCGCATGCGCTTGACGAAACCGGGGATGGCGAAGCCGCCCATCAGCTCGGTGATGTAGTCGACGAAATCGGCGTCGGAGGCGATGTAGTTCGGCTCCGGCAGCGGCGTGCCCAGGGGCTTGAACAGCACCGGCAGGCTCACGTTCACCGCCTCCTGGTCGATGGCGCGGTAGGCCGTGCCGTCATGGTGGAACAGCTTGAACCGGTATTCGGTGCCGCCGATGCGGGCGACGCCGACGATCAAGGTGTGCGGCGTGGCGGCCAGGGCCTTTTGCAGCAGCGGATCGCGGTTGCTGTCGACCAGATAGGGCAGCTTCTGCGCGGCCAACCAGTTGTGCAGGGCCGAGGCGCTCCAGGCCGTGTCGCGGTAGGTGGCGTTGAGGAACTTCATCAAGGTCGAACGGCCGCGCTTCAGTTCGACGTGCATCGCGGCGCGGGGGAATTCGTACATCAGCTTGGGCGCCATCGGTTGGCCGTTGTTCATGGCCAGGATCAGGCTTTCGCTGTCGGCCGGCATCGCGCGGCCGGACTGGGTGTCGACCACGCCGGCCAGGGCGCCGGCGCCGAGGTAGGGCACGACCGTGCCTTCGCTCAGGCCGGCCAGGATGGAGGGAAAGGCATCGTGCATGGCATTGCTCCTTGCTGACAATACCTATCGATGTGCAAGAAGCAGGCCAGGGGCCAGGGCAAGGCTGGGTGCGGGATTGCGGCCGGCGGCCATTGTCGTGTTTTCGCCAAAGGGCATGGCAATTGTCGGGTTAGGCCGACATTGGGCGATCCGGGCTTGCGCGGAAAAGCAATGCCGCTCATGGGTTTAGGCCCGGCGGCGGCTTGGTACGGATATTGCGAAAGCGACCCCGGTGTCCTCTTTTTCTTTGGAGATAGTCATGCTGTTGGATAGCTACGAAAAAAACGGTCTGCTCTACAACGTCAATTTCAAGGAAGCGGCGAGCGCGGCCGGCCTGGCGGCCTATCGCGGCGACCTGGTCGTGATCGAGGGCGAGATCGCCGACGCCCAGGGCCGGCGCAAGCCGCCGGTGGCCGGCCTGATCGGCGGCGTGGTGCTGACCGATGCCGACAAGATCAAGCTGCTGGCCGGCTCGCTCGACGACCTGGCCCAGATCAAGCCGCTGCTGGAGAAATACCGCGCCGACTTCGCGCCCGGCATGCGCGCCGTGCTCTACGTGGTCAACATCGCCAAGCCGGTGAGGGTGGAGATCGACGGGGCCGAGATCGTGCTGATCCCGATGACCGACGGCATGGTCTGGAACGAGCTGGTCGACGAGTTGGCGCTGGAGAAGAGCGACTTCAAGGGCCAGTCCAGCGCCGACAAGGTGGTCACCGTGTACGAGGCGTTCAAGGGCTACAAGCCCAAGTACGAGGCGGTCGCGTTGGACGCCGCGTTGGCCATGGCCACCGACGCCAAGCGGGAGTCGCGCGGGGCGGTGTGAACGGCCGTGCAGATCGCCTGCGAGCCGATCGGCGTCGTCCATAGCCCGTTCCAACAGGCCGAGGGCACGCCGATCCAAGCCTCCCAGGCCGCAGGCGCCGTCGGCACGGTCGAGCTCGACCCGAGCTACGCCGAGGGGCTGTGCGACCTGGCGGGCTTCTCCCACATCATCCTGCTGACCTATCTGCATCGGGCCAAGCCCTATAGCCTGAAGGTCGTCCCCTATCTCGACACGGTGCCGCGCGGCCTGTTCGCCACGCGGGCGCCAAGCCGGCCCAACCCCATCGGCCTGTCCATCGTCAAACTGCTAGCCATCGAAGGCCACGTGCTGACCGTGGAAGGGCTCGACCTGCTCGACGGCACGCCGCTGCTCGACATCAAACCCTACTTCGGCGACTTCGACCGGCGCGACGATGTGCGCTGTGGCTGGCTCGACGTCGTACGCGAGCGCAAGGTGGTGGCGGACAACCGATTCGCGGCTGCCAATTCAGAGGAATAACATTGTTAAGCGATGGCCGGGCAGCGAACAATGCCGCCGTGTTTTTATGTCTAACAAGCTAGAACAGGCGAAGCCAGGCTCCGCCCGTTGTCTTGACGCTCAAGCCCGTAGCAGAGCCTTGGCCATGCGCGCGGATAGTTGGTCCGCGGTGAACTGAGGCTCGTTCGGGGGATACAGTGTGTCCTCTTCGAACTCGAAGCCATGATCCTTCGCCAGGGCGAAAATCTCCTTGAGCTTTTCACAGGCCTTCAATTGGGCCCCTAGGGTGGCGTCTTCCTTGGCTTTGGCTGAAAAGGCGGCAATTTGTTTGATAGACATCGTTCTCTCACATTCTGGTTGGGGGGACAAAGATCGTTCCAGCTACTGCTAGTCGGGCGATCCGGAGAGAACATGCAAATTCCAGGCCAAAATGCAGAACTGGGTGTGGTCGGCCATGCGGTCACTGGCGTTTCCCATGGCATCTGACGGCTACCACCTTGTAGCCGCCGGATATGTCCTCAAGGGTTCAATGGCAGCTCACTTCCGGTGAACGCGTTGTGTATTTCAATGAATCTTTTCAGGAGCCCCCATGAACATCCCTAAACATCCCAAAATTGTGTTGCTCAAGGGTAATGGGCCCATCACCATCAATAGCGAGATGATGGAGCTGATCGCCATTACCTTGTCGCACGGTATGATCGGTTTTCCGCTAAAAGACCTGCGTGCCGAAAAAGTCTATATCGTGGATGACATGCAAAGATTTTGGGACATCCATAAACAGATCAAGGATAAGCCTTGCTGCTTCTTGTATTGCGAGCAGGGCCTGGATGAAGAGGATTTGCAGCGTATCACCGCAGAAACCGTCGAGCGCGTATAGAGGGGGTGTGAGCGTACCCACTACCCGCCAAGTGGGTGATGGTAAATGGAGTCTGACCCTATTTAATGCGCCCTGCGTCGGTTATATGAAATGTTAGATCGTCGACGGATTGGCCTCAGCGAACTCTTCATCAGTAACAAACTTGTGGAAGTTAACCCGGAGCCGTTTCTTCGCATCATCCACGTTAAAGATTTTCACTTGTATGTGGTCGCCGGTCATTGGAACCCATCCCCCGCTCTCGGTAGGGGGGAATTGCGATCGGTGTAGAAGCGTAGTGAGCCCAGGCTCCAATTCCACGAATGCACCATCTGACGTCACATTCACAACAGTACCAAAGACGAATGTGCCTGGAGAATAGCGCTGGCGTACCACCTTCCAAGGCTCGTCGTCCTCATTCTCATTCGATTTGACAGCCGCAATCGCACTGTCAAGCTCTGTGAGCTCCCAGAGCGGATTTGTATCCAAGAACAGGCCGGTGAGAGTGGCGTCCTTCTGCCGAATCTCCTGCAAGTACCCGACGAGGTCTGATGCATTCGCTAGGGACGTCCGTTTTGTGTAATGGCGGTGGGGGTCATAAATGCGATCCGCAACAGTACGCGCCAGTTGCTCTGGCATATATGTGTCCTCTGCCACGGCGCCCAGGTAGTCTATGTTTCCGACAAGATCGAGATGAACCATTCCTGCTGGTGCGATTCGCACTAAAGCCTCATCTGCCAATGCCTCCACAGCAAGGTCTTCCGAGATAATGCATTGGGCTTTTAGGAGCGCATCGATTTCTCGGTCAATCACTTTCAGTTCAAAGCCCAGCGGCGCAATCTCTTTCTTTAAAGTCTGAATCGAAAAGTATCCCTTTTCACGTGACGGGCCGATCTCAGAAATGCGTTTGTAGAGCCAGCGGAGAATAACCAGACGAATGAAATAGGATGGCCTCTCATCTTGCCAGTTGGTGGCAAAGATGTTTTTGAGATACGAGTAATCGTTGTCGTAATAGCGTCTATTCATTCGTAGCAATACTCGTGTAACTAGGTGCAGCGGTAACGTGTGTTTGCCTTCGCTACTGCGAATCTTAAATATTTGCTCCTCAGGAATGTGTCCGCTTGTGCAGAATTCGAGGAATATTTCCATCGCTCGGCGCATGTTCCGCCCAGATAGGCCGACTATCATTCTTCTAATATACTTGTCGTGATCAAAGATGGACTTCACGATGGATGTCAGATAGAAGGCCATATCGCTTGCTGGGTACTCAACTCTAAAGCCATTGGCCAGTTCGTAACCCAACGTTTTTGGCAAGGACTTGCCGATTTCGTTTAGCGCCAGCTGAACCCGATTGATCAATAGGTTTTGGAAGAGTGGTGCCTCGATACGGAAGACCAAATCCTTTAGTGCTGTATCGAGGGGGGGTTTGTCTCGATGTGTGTCAAACGTTTCTTCCCGTAGAGGGAGAATGACTAGTCCTCGAAACTCATTCTGGACCCATTGTGCTGCCTGGAACATCAGCAGCTGTTCGTCCCGCGTTCGCTTATCGCAGTTGTCCAGTACCACCACAAGTAATTTTCCACGACTTGTTGCGCAGTAACGCGTATTGGCGACCGCAGTGAGGTGCCGATTCTGTTGCAGGCCCTCAAGATGTTGGGCTAGCTTCTCGTTAAAAACGGTCGGATCGGTGTAGAGTTTGCCGAGGCCTTTTTTCCATTTGTTGATCTCCACAGAATATACGTTCTGCATAATCGTCAGGTCATCGAAATCCAGCTCCGGGTACTCATTCTGGCAGCCCTCGATGATTTGCTCGCGAAGCCAAGTGTAGATTTCAGCATGGCTTATCGGGGCGGCATTCATGTTGATTCGGACCCAGATCGTCGCCTTTCGTGCATCCTCAGGTAGAGCGACTTCGGAAAGGTAATCGACAAACGTACTCTTACCGGCCCCCGCGCTACCGACAAGAAGAAGCACTTGATGCTCTAACGGCTTTAGGTCCCGGAACCGCGAGACAACCTCACTGGGTTTGCCAGTGTCGTCTATTGAAGTTGTATGTATTTCCGACGGTGGCCTCGATGCACGAATGACTTTGTCAATAGGATCGATATAACGCTCTCTCCGTCTGGAAGGGATGTAGCCGTTACGCGCGATAAATTTCCTGTCTTGTCTAGTTGTTGGGTTAAATATGTGAGCGAAGTCGGCTGCAATGGTGGCACCGAAAGTGTTTGTACCTATTTCTTCGTTTTGCACTGATGAGCCACCGAGAAGCCGCCTGGGTTTATGCAGTGAAGGAACTGGCTGGCTCTCCGAGAAGCGATCAAATTGGCTTTCGACTGGTTGGCGACCAATCGCCTTTTCTAAGGCCACGTACTGTTCAGTATGTGGGGCAACCTTTTCCCAATCTGTATCCAGAATTGCAGCGCTTTGGTCCCATTGACCGAGTAATAGTTTTTTGTCATTGGCCGCCAATACAAATTGGACAGGATTCGTTCCCGCTGGAAAGATCGCATTCAGTTCGGTCGCATATAGTCGCGCTTGCCTAAGTGCTTCAACAACGTCCTCATCTGGTCCTTTCGCCTCAATAACGGCAAGCGGAATTCCGGCCACAACGATAAGGAAGTCTGGGAAGTACAGTTTCTGATCACTTCCCTTACCGATTAAAAAGCGACGTATATTGGACTTCGGTTGGATATACGATAGAGGCAGACCTAATCCGAGTGGACTCGGTCGAGTTAACAGCGGCATTACTAGCTTTAGTTCAACGTCACCTTCGTTTTGCATCACAGCGACGGTATTGTTCATCTGGTCGGGCTCCCTTCGTCTATGGCGCAGCTTGATTGGTAACCTATTCTATGCGAACACGCTGATCTTGAGGCTAGGCCGTCATCCTGGGTGGCAAAATGAAAAAATCACGTCAGGCACATCTGCGTTCAGTTATGTTTTCGTGGCGAGCTAACGGAGGTTAGCCTTCCAACGGCTGCAATGGCCAAAGAGTATGCATTCTCGTTTTTCTCACTAATGATTGCTGACCGAGCCGTTTCCAACCGTGGGCCGGCTGCCTGAGTCACAGCTTCACAACATCGAATACCTCACCTCGTACACCCCGCCGATCACCGCATATTCCTCCTCGCCCTTGGGCATGCCCGGCAGCAACTGCGGGTAGAACACGATCTTGGCCAGCGGCACCGACACCGCCAGGATGAAGTCGCCGAATTCGTCGGCGCGTTCGCGTTCGGCGCTGAACGAGGACAGGCTGTTGAGCAGCACTACGCGGCGGCCGTGGCCGAGTTCGCATAGGGTTTCGTGCTCGGCTACGTGGTTGACGCCGCGGTAGAGGGTGGCGTGACTCTGGCCCAGGCGCTGGCGGCCCAGCTCGTACTGGCAATAGCTGTAGAGTAGGTCGAGCTGGGCCTCCAGGCCGTTGGTGCCGTACAGGCCCTGGGCGCGCATCTCCAGGTAGTGGCGGTAGTGCTCGCCGGAGAAGTCGCGGATCGGCCCGCCGTGATGGCGCGGCAGCAGGCCGAAGCGCGATTCCACCCAGCCCTTGAGCACGGCGCCTTCGGTGCCGTCGCTGTCGAACAGCCAACCCTGCACCAGTTTCAGATAGCTCATCCGGCTGCGGTCGAGACTGGCCTGGGCCGACCAGCCGGCCGCCTCCGGGCTGTCCAGGCTGAACTCGGCGGCCATGTGGGTCATGAACAGCCGCGCGCGTTCGCTGGCGTCGGCGATGCGGTCGAGTTGCCGGAATAGCCCCTGGTGCAGTTCGAGCACGCCATCCAGGGTCAGCGCGACCGGGTGCCGCTGAAAGGTGAGGCCGCCGAGGATGTCGGCCGGCACGCTGCAACGGTTGATCGGTAGCCGTGCGCTGCGCGGCAGGGCAGGGTGTTCGGCCTTGTGCGGTTTTGTTGTGGGCACCCCGACAAAGGTCAATGCTTTGTCATGTCCTGTACGCATATTCGGATTTGTGTATCCAATAAAAAATACCAGTTATTACAAGCATTTACATTGATCAGCCAGCTATGGCACGGCCTTTGCAATGGATAGGCTGCGAGCGAGTTTTTCCTTCGCACCCCTTTGTGTCGAGTCATAGGAGAAAGAACATGGCGCTGCGTCAATGTGCAATTTACGGCAAGGGTGGTATCGGTAAGTCTACTACCACTCAGAACCTGGTGGCCGCCCTGGCCGAAGCCGGTAAGAAGGTGATGATCGTCGGCTGCGACCCCAAGGCCGATTCCACCCGTCTGATCCTGCATGCCAAGGCCCAGAACACCATCATGCACCTGGCCGCCGAGGCGGGTTCGGTGGAAGACCTGGAGCTGGAAGATGTGCTGAAAGTGGGTTACGGCGACATCAAGTGCGTCGAGTCCGGCGGTCCCGAGCCGGGCGTCGGCTGTGCCGGCCGTGGCGTGATCACCGCGATCAACTTCCTGGAAGAGGAAGGCGCCTACGAGGAAGACCTGGACTTCGTGTTCTACGACGTGCTGGGTGACGTGGTCTGCGGCGGTTTCGCCATGCCCATCCGCGAGAACAAGGCCCAGGAGATCTACATCGTGGTGTCCGGCGAGATGATGGCCATGTACGCCGCCAACAACATCGCCAAGGGCATCGTGAAGTATGCCAACTCCGGCGGCGTGCGCCTGGCCGGCCTGATTTGCAACAGCCGCAACACCGCCCGCGAGGACGAGCTGATCATGGAACTGGCCAGCAAGCTGGGCAGCCAGATGATCCACTTCATCCCGCGCGACAACGAGGTGCAGCGCGCCGAGATCCGCCGCATGACCGTGATCGAGTACAACCCGGAAGCCAAGCAGGCCGACGAGTACCGCGCCCTGGCCAACAAGATCATCAACAACAAGAACCTGGTGATCCCCACCCCGATCACCATGGACGAGTTGGAAGAAGTGATGATGTCTTACGGCATCCTGGAAGAGGAAGACGAGTCCATCGTCGGCAAGACCGCCGCCCAGTTGGCGGCCGAGCAGGCCGCCGCCGCGGCCTAAAAGCAGTCGGGAGTAAGGAGAGAGGAGCGAGGAAACCCCTTCGCCTCTGCTCCTCGCTCCTGACGCCTCATCCCTCACTGACTACGCTGTCCACGGATTGGTGGCGGCGTGAAAGGAGAAAGCAATGTCGAATCTGACCCGCGAAGAGACCGAAGCCCTCATCCAGGAGGTGCTGGAGGTCTATCCCGAGAAGGCCCAGAAGGACCGCGCCAAGCACCTGGCGGTCAATGACCAGAGCATCGAGCAATCGAAGAAGTGCATCACCTCCAACCGCAAGTCGCTGCCCGGCGTGATGACCATCCGCGGCTGCGCTTATGCCGGCTCCAAGGGTGTGGTGTGGGGTCCGATCAAGGACATGATCCACATCTCCCACGGCCCCGTCGGCTGCGGCCAATATTCCCGCGCCGGTCGCCGCAACTACTACATCGGCACCACCGGCGTGAACACCTTCGTCACCATGAACTTCACCTCCGACTTCCAGGAGAAGGACATCGTGTTCGGCGGCGACAAGAAACTGGCCAAGATCATCGAAGAGATCGAGGGCCTGTTCCCGCTGCACAAAGGCATCTCGGTGCAGTCCGAGTGCCCGATCGGCCTGATCGGCGACGACATCGAGGCCGTGTCCAAGAAGGGCGCCGCCACGATCAACAAGCCGGTCGTGCCGGTGCGTTGCGAAGGCTTCCGCGGCGTGTCCCAGTCGCTGGGTCACCACATCGCCAACGACGCGATTCGCGACTGGGTGTTCGAGCGCGACGGCAAGGACACGATCAACAAGTTCGAGCCCAGCCCGTATGACGTGTCCATCATCGGCGACTACAACATCGGCGGCGACGCCTGGTCCTCCCGCATCCTGCTGGAAGAGATGGGTCTGCGCGTCGTGGCCCAGTGGTCCGGCGACGGCACCCTGTCCGAGTTGGAGAACACGCCCAAGGTCAAGCTCAACCTGCTGCACTGCTACCGGTCGATGAACTACATCTCCCGCCACATGGAAGAGAAGTACGGCATCCCCTACATGGAGTACAACTTCTTCGGTCCGACCAAGATCGAGGAGAGCCTGCGCAAGATCGCCGCCTTCTTCGACGAGAGCATCCAGAAGAAGTGCGAGGAAGTGATCGCCAAGTACCGGCCCATGGTCGATGCGGTGATCGAGAAGTACAAGCCGCGCCTGACCGGCAAGCGGGTCATGCTCTACGTCGGCGGCCTGCGTCCGCGCCACGTGATCGGTTCCTACGAGGACCTGGGCATGGAAGTGGTCGGCACCGGCTACGAGTTCGGCCACAACGACGACTACGACCGCACCATCAAGGAGATGGGCAACGCGACCCTGCTCTACGACGACGTGACCGGCTTCGAGTTCGAGGAGTTCGTCAAGAAGGTCAAGCCCGACCTGATCGGCTCCGGCATCAAGGAGAAGTACATCTTCCAGAAGATGGGCATCCCCTTCCGCCAGATGCACTCCTGGGATTACTCCGGCCCCTATCACGGTTACGACGGCTTCGCCATCTTCGCCCGCGATATGGACATGACCCTCAACAACCCCTGCTGGGGCAAGCTGGTGCCGCCGTGGCAGAAGCCTGCCGCCGAGGGCGAGGCCATGCAGAAGGCTGCGTAACCATGAGCCCCTCTCCCGCAGGCGGGAGAGGGGCGTGAAGACCGATCAACCCTAATGCCTGCATCCACAGATGGGTGGTGCGGGTAAGGAGATGAAGATGCAAGTCGCTGACGATATCAAGCCGTCCTATCCGCTGTTCCGCGAGGACGAGTACAAGGAATCGCTGAAGGCCAAGATCCCGTTCGAAGACCGGGTCGACGACGCCAAGGTGCTGGAGACCTTCAAGTGGACCACCACTGTCGAGTACAAGGAGCTCAACTTCAAGCGCGAGGCCCTGACCGTCAACCCGGCCAAGGCCTGCCAGCCGCTGGGCGCCGTGCTCTGCGCCCTGGGCTTCGAGAATACCATGCCCTATGTGCACGGTTCGCAAGGTTGCGTGGCCTACTTCCGCACCTACTTCAACCGCCACTTCAAGGAGCCGATCTCCTGCGTGTCCGACTCGATGACCGAGGATGCGGCGGTGTTCGGCGGCCAGAAGAACATGTTCGACGGCCTGGAGAACTGCAAGGCCCTGTACAAGCCGGACATGATCGCCGTGTCCACCACCTGCATGGCCGAGGTGATCGGCGACGACTTGAACGCCTTCATCAACAACACCAAGAAGGCCGGGCACATCCCCCAGGAATACCCGGTGCCTTACGCCCATACCCCGTCGTTCGTCGGTTCCCACGTCACCGGCTGGGACAACATGTTCGAGGGCATCGCCCGCTACTTCACGCTGAACCACATGGAAGGCAAGCAAGTCGGCAAGAACGGCAAGATCAACATCGTGCCGGGCTTCGAGACCTACCTGGGCAACTTCCGCGTGATCAAGCGCATGCTGACCGAGATGGGCGTGGACTACAGCTTCCTGTCCGACCCGGAAGAGGTGCTCGATACCCCGGCCGACGGCAAGTTCCGCATGTACGCCGGCGGCACCACCATGGATCAGATGAAGGACGCGCCCAACGCCAAGACCACCTTGCTGCTCCAGCCGATGCAACTGGAAAAGACCAAGAAGTTGGTCGAGACCACCTGGACCCATGAAGTACCCAAGCTCAACATCCCGATGGGCCTGGAGTGGACCGACGAGTGGCTGATGAAGGTGTCCGAGCTCACCGGCAAGCCCGTCGCCGATTCCATCACCAAGGAGCGTGGCCGCCTGGTCGACATGATGACCGACAGCCACACCTGGCTGCACGGCAAGAAGTTCGCGCTCTACGGCGACCCCGACTTCGTTATGGGCCTGGCCAAGTTCCTGCTGGAGCTGGGTGCCGAGCCGATCCACATCCTGTGCAACAACGGCGGCAAGAAGTGGGACAAGGCGATGAAGAAGATCCTGGAGTCCTCGCCCTACGGCGTGAACTGCAAGACCTACCCCGGCGCCGACCTGTGGCACATGCGCAGCCTGGTCTTCACCGAGAAGCCCGATTTCCTGATCGGCAACAGCTACGGCAAGTTCATCCAGCGCGACACCCTGTACAAGGGCAAGGAGTTCGAGGTGCCGTTGATCCGCATCGGCTTCCCGATCTTCGACCGTCATCACCTGCACCGTCAGACCACCCTGGGTTACGAGGGTGCCATGCAGATGCTGACCACGCTGGTGAACGCGGTGTTGGAGCGCCTGGACGAAGAGACCCGCGGCATGGCGACCACCGACTACAACTACGACCTCGTGCGGTAAGGCCGGCTGCGCGACCCGCTGGCGGCGTTGCGCGGTGCTCGGAATCCTCACGTACTACTGTACGTTCCGGTTCCTGCGCTCCGGGCGCCTTGCCAGCGGGCCGCTCGCTCGGCCCCAAACGTAATGGGCAATTCGTAGTTAGTAGACCTGGAGAAAACCATGGCCAACATCATGATCCGTCGCGGCGACAAGGGCGAATACGTGTTCTACCTGCCCAAGCGCGATCTCGAGGACACCATCACCTCGATGGAGTTCGATACCCCGGATAAGTGGGGTGGCGAGATCAAGCTGAACAACGGTGGCAGTTATTACATCGAGCCTCAGGTCGCGCCCGCGCGCCTGCCTTATTCGGTGCGCGCCAAGCGCCTGGATGCGGCGGAATGAACTGAAAGGAAATCATCATGGCACTGAAAATAGTTGCGGATCTGTGCACCTCCTGCGGCGATTGCGAGCCGGAGTGCCCGACCACCTCGATCAAGCCGAAGAAGGGCGTGTATGTCATCAACCCGGATACCTGTACGGAATGCGAGGGCGACTTCGACAAGCCCCAATGCGTGAAGCTCTGCCCGATCGACGACTGCATCGTGCCGCTGGCGGCATAAAGTGCATTTCTCCCTCTCCCGCCGGGAGAGGGCCGGGGTGAGGGAATAGGTTTTGTATCTGCCTGTGGCTCGTCCTCACCCCGGCCCTCCCCCAAAGGGTTAGGGGAGTACACCAGGAGCCCATCATGACCACGATTACCAAAGGCGCGGCCCAGCGCATCGCACTTGCGGCCCGCGCGCTGCCCGATGTCGATACGCGTGAATTCACGATCTGGATCGCGAAGAAGGTCGAATTGCCGATCACCGAGGAAAAGCTCGCCGGCCTGACCGTGACCGATCTCAAGGGTGCCTTGACCACCGAGGAAACCGTCGAGACCTCGATGGAGACCGATGTCGACATGGCCTCGCTGAAAGAGGCCGTGCGTCTGTTGTGGGGCGAGGGCAGCGGCAGCGATGCCCCGACACCCGAGGTCTATACCGAAGGCGAGATGCCGGGCAGCCTGCGGGTCGCCGTCGCCTCGAATACCGAAGAAAACCTCGACGGCCACTTCGGCTCCTGCCTGCGCTTTCTGATCTACCAGGTCGGCAAGGACGCGATCAAGCTGGTCGACGTGCGCTCGACCTTGGAGTGCGACCTGGCCGAGGACAAGAACGCCGCACGTTCGGCGCTGATCGGCGATTGCCAGATCGCCTATGTCCAATCCATCGGCGGGCCGGCGGCGGCCAAGGTGGTGCGGGCCGGGGTGCACCCGATCAAGACCCCGACCGCCGGGCCGGCGCGCGAGACCATCGTCCGGCTGCAATCGGTGCTCGACGCGCCGCCGCCTTGGCTGGCCAAGATCATGGGGGTCGAGGCCAAGTCCCTGAGCAAGTTCGCCGAGGAAGAAGAGGAATTGGACGCATGATCGCCCCCGAGACCTTGAACCGGGTCGCCGCGCGGGCCGGCGAACTGCACCTGTCCGATGACGGCATCGCCCATCTGCGCCGGGAGTTTTCCGGCATCCACTTCACCCTGTGCAATGAGGACGACGTCCCCGCCCGGCTCAGGCCCGCTCTGGCCGGGGAGGGTTTCGATCTCTACCTCATCAGCAACGCCGAGCACTGCATCGCCTTCACCACCGACCTGGCGGTGGCAACCGGCATCGTCGTGGCCGAGCGCAGCGAAGATTGAGCCAGGCTAGGTAAAATAGGCTCCATGCGTCGATTATTTTGCTGTTTGCTTATGCTGGCGGTGGGCGTCAGCGCCACCCTCCAGGCCGCCGAGGTCAAGGTCGCCGTGGCGGCCAACTTCACCGCCCCCATGCAGCAGATCGCCGCGCAATTCGAGCGCGACACCGGCCACAAGGCGCAGCTCGCCTTCGGCGCCACCGGCAAGTTCTACGCCCAGATCAAGAATGGCGCGCCGTTCCAGGTCTTTTTGTCGGCCGACGACGAGACGCCCGCCAAGTTGGCGCAGGACGGCTTGGCGGTAGCAGACAGCCGCTTCACCTATGCCATCGGCCGCCTGGTGTTGTGGTCGGCCAAGCCAGGCTATGTCGATGCCAAGGGCGAGGTGCTGAAGCGAGACGGGTTCAAGCATCTGGCCCTGGCCAATCCGAAGACCGCGCCTTATGGTGCCGCCGCCGTCGAATGCTTGAACCATCTGGGCCTGTTGGCCCAGATCGAGCCCAAGTTCGTGCAGGGCGAGAACATCGCCCAGACCCAGCAGTTCATCGGCACCGGCAATGCCGAGCTGGGTTTTGTCGCCTTGTCGCAGGTAATGCACGACGGCAAGATCGCCAGCGGCTCGGCCTGGCTGGTGCCGACTGCGCTGCACGCGCCGATCCGCCAGGATGCGGTGCTGCTTACCGCAGGGCGGGGCAACCCCGCGGCCGAGGCCTTGCTCAATTATCTGAAGAGCGACAAGGCGCGCGCCATCATCCGTGGCTATGGCTACGATCTCTAGGCGGCTGTCCAGGCGCAATGACTGAAACCGACATCGGCTTTGCGAGCGCAGCCGATCTCGATGCCTTGGCCGATCTGCTGGCTGAACTCTTCACCCTGGAGAGCGATTTCATGGCAGACCGGGCCAAGCAATTGGCGGGCCTGCGGTGCATTGTCGACAATCCCGCACTCGGCCGCCTGTTCGTGTTGAGAATGAACGGGCAGGTGGTTGGCATGGCCAATGCGCTGATCACTGTCAGCACGGCCGAAGGCGGCCGCGTCTTGTTGTTGGAAGATGTGATCTTGAAACGCGAATGCCGCGGCCATGGTCTTGGCCGGCGTTTGGTCGAGCATGTTTTCGCCTGGGCGGCGCAGGCCGGGTTGATGCGGGTGACCTTGTTGGCGGACCGCGACAATGCCGCGGCTTTGGCCTTTTACCAGCGTTTGGGCTTCAGCCCTTCATCGATGCAGGTGCTGCGCAAGGCATTGGCGCAGACTTGACCTCGGCCCGCTGTCATCTTTCCGACAAATGCCTGTCGCCGTCGCTGTGCGGTGGCGCCCGGTTCCCGCTCCTGTCTATATAAATCAGCCCTTTGCGATTTTTTTCCGGCTTGGCATGGCTGTTGCTGTATGCCTATCAGTTGAGCCGGAGCGGGTGCGCATGTCGAAGTTGTTGTCAGTCAAATCGGGTGTGCCGATGGCGGATTGTTCGGCCTGCGTGCATCGCACCAGCTTGTTGGCTGCATCGCGCTGCCAGCCGGGCGATGCTTGCGTCGTGGCCGAGAGCGGCCGGCAGATCGACCGTTTTTTTCGCCGTAATCCGGAATTGGCCCAGGACTATCTCACCGATCGGTTTTGGGAGCGGCGTGCGATCGCCGTGCGCTATGCCCCGGTCGATATGGCGCATGAGCTGGTCGGCGATGTGGACGAGGTGGTGCGCCGGGCGGTGGCGACGCGCTTGCCGCTCGAGTTCTTGCGGCAATTGGCGCGCGATCCAGATCGCGAGGTGCGGATCACCGTGATGTCGCGCTTGCCGCCGGAGCGCCTGGGCGATTTCGTCGGCGACCCCGATTACATGGTGCGGCTGCAAGTGGCGCATCGGCTGCCGCACGGTCTCTTGCCCCGACTGGCGCAAGACCCGGATCGTGAAGTGCGCAAGGAAGTCGCGCGCCGGCTGCCGCCCTTTGCCTTGGGCCGCATGATGCGCGACCCGGACGAAGAGGTCAGGCGCATCGTGGCCGCGCGCTTGTTGCCGGAGGATGCGGTGCAGATGTTGGGCGACGCCGATTGGCTGGTCCGCTTCGGCGCTGCCGGTCAGGCACCGGTTGCAGTCTTGGCCGGGCTGATCGACGACCCCGAGCCGGACGTGCGCAGCCTGGTTCGGCGCCGCTTGGCGGAAATTAATCCACGCTAAGGAAATTACAGATGGACGTGCTATTGGATGCCATGCAGTTACAGAGCCTGAAGGCGGACATCGAGGCCGTGCCGCCGTTGCCGCACCACGCCGGCATCTTGGCGGTCGTCCAAAAATATCTCCCTGCCTACAAGTTCGGTTATGCGCTGAATCGGGGCGGTTGGTACCGCCTGGGCGGCGTCATTCGTCCCGACGGCACGCGCCTCGCGCACGATCTGGAGACTTGGGCCGAGTCCGAGTTGCAAGCCTGCGATGGCGATATGGAGGCGCTTCACGAGCGCTATGCGCAGGAGGGGCTCATGGCTACCCGGTTGTCCGGCCGTGGCCATTATTTCGTCGCTGCCTACGGGAACGAGCCAGGGCAGTTTCTGCAGTTGGAGATAGAGGAAGTGCAAGAGGTGCTGGATCGTCAGCTTGTCGATCCGGACCGGACGCCGAGCGACGTGGCGGAATTGGTCGACCCCGTTTTGCCGCTGACAGTGCCGGCGCAGGCCGTCGGCAGGCCGGCCTACCGTTTCCGCCGGCTGACGGACATGCAGCAGGCCTTGGTCAGGTTGCCGGCGGCCTTTCCTGGGCAACCGTGCGTGCGCCGTTTCTTCGACGATTGGGCGGCCGGCAGTGCAGCCAAGCGGGGACATTTCTGCGACCACTGGATTATTGCGCTGCGCGAGCACCAGGATCGCTACCGCAATTCCTTGCTGTCAGCGAGCCCCTTGTCGCGCCATTTACGCAAGCTGAAGACCTTTCCTTGGGCTACCGATTTGCGTGGGGTGCAATTGGCGGAACAGATTCAGGCCTTCGACCGCGCCGCGGGCTATACCGGCGCTTGGTATCCGCATTTGGTGGCGGGGGCGTTGACGCCGCGCTCGATCGCGTTTGCGCTTGGGCAGGACATGGAGGCCGGCTTCAGCTATCTGCCCGATGCCGAGGCTGGGCTGCTCAGGCAATGGCTGGCCTCGCCCTATGCGGTGTAGCCGTGGACATCGAACGGCACGATCCGACGAGCCTATCGTTACTTGGCAGTAGTAGGGGGCGCGATGAGTGACGCTTATTCGGAAGAACTCGATTTTGTGGCCTGCATCTCGCATGACCTGAAATCGCCCCTCAATGCGATCCTGGGTTTTGTCCACATGCTGCGCGAGCAGGTCGAGGGCGGGCAACCGGGCACGGCCTCGATGGCGGAGGAATTGAAGATCGTGCAGGGCATCGGCGAAGACATGTTGATCCTGATCAACAATATGCTGGTGGCCGCGCGCATCCAGTCGCGTGGCGAGTCGCTGGAACCGTTTCTGGTCGGCGAGGATGAGTTGCTGGCGCGGGCCCAACGGTTGGAAAGCACCTTCATGATGGAGGCCAAGAGCAAGCGGGTCGATTTCTGTGTTCGCGTTCTGGCCCTGCCGCGCTTCGTCTACTGGGACATTCATAAACTGCGCTATTTCGCGATCAACAACATCATTTCCAATGCCCTGAAGTTCGTCGGCGAGGGCGGCATCGTGCGGGTGGAGATCGATGTGGATGGCAATGGCAATGTCGTGCTGTCGGTCAGCGACGATGGGCCGGGCATACCGGTCGACGAGCGGGCCAGCGTGTTCAAGAAATTCATACAGTCGTCGAACAACTTGCGCAGTTTTCAAGGCGGCGGCCTCGGTTTGTTCAATGCCGCCGCCATCGTGCAAATGCATGGCGGCAATATCGCGGTCCACGACGGCATCGATGGCCATGGGGTTTCGTTCGTGATGACCATCCCGGCCGTGCCCTTGGCATTTCAGCAAGGCCTGGCCCCGCTGGACATGGCGCAGGGTCTGCCCGATGTGTCCTATTCGCTGGCCTGACTCGATGATGCGGACGCTAACGCATGCGCATCGCGGTTTCGCCTCGAACGGCAGGCGCACTACATCGGTGCCGTTGGGCGATGAATGGTGCACGCCGGCGGTGCCAGGGCGCCGCCTGATTTTTTGGATTGCCGTCAGAACCGCTTGTGGCGCGGCATTGCGTGTGGGCCATGTTGGGGCATGGTTTTTGCTTTGAAAAAGGCGCGGGTGGGAGACAAAAAATAATCCAATTTATCCGCGAAGGGGCGAGTACGACATGGATCCGAAACTGATCCGCCATATGGCGGGGGTGGAGCATTACCGACAATCCTTGCACCTGTTGCAGGGCATCTGGGACAACCTGTCGCTGCTCGGGCATTTGTCCGGCACCGGGGCCGACATGACGACCACGCGTCATGCCTTCCAGTCGCTGACGACCGATCTGCTGAGCAACCTGGGCACCGAGACGCTGAAGAAGACCGTGCTGGAGATGAAGGCCAAGGCCCAGGTCGCGGTCGACATCATGGTGCGCAATCTCTACGAACGGACGGCGGATATCGGTTTCCTGTCCTCCGACCAGGAGATCCGGCGCTTCCTGGTCGATTTTCCCCCGCTCTACAAGGAGGCGAGCAGTTACGGCGACAACGCCGAGGCCAGCCGCCAGGAATTGGAGGCGCGCTGCGCCACCTTGCGTGCCCGCTTCCGCGAGTATGTGGCGAAGTATTCCGTCTACCAGAACATCATCCTGCTCGACCCGGAAGGCCGGGTCCTGCTGCAACTGGACGAGAGTCAGCCGTTGGAGCGCAGCCAGGACGCGGTGATCGCACAGGCATTGACCACCACGGCGGCCTATGTCGAGCGCTTCGAGCGCAGCGATCTGGTGCCCGGCGACAAGGAAAGCCTGATCTACGCCTATCGGGTGACCGAGGGCGACACGCCTTTGGGCGTGCTCTGCCTATGTTTCCGTTTCGACAATGAAACGGAAGGCATCTTCAGCAACCTCATCGAGGCCGGCGATTGGAGCGTGTTGCTGTTGTTGGATCGCAGCGGCAAGGTGATCGCCAGTAACGATGGTTTCCATGTCCCGGTCGGCGCCACGATGGATTTGGCCATGGAGGAAGAGGGCAGGATTTTGCGTTTCGCCGGCCGCGAATATCTGGCGGTCACGCGCAAGACCCAGGGCTACCAGGGCTATATGGGCCCGGGCTGGTACGGCCACGCAATGGTGCCGCTGGAGCATGCCTTCGAGAAGGACGCCTCGTCCATGTTGCAGCGGGTGCCGGCCGAGGTGCTGGTCGACGTGCGCAGCAATCCGTCGATCTTCCCCGAGGGCCTGCGCAGCATCCCGTTGCAGGCGGACAAGATCCAACGCGAGCTCAACCGTTCGGTGTGGAACGGCAACGTGCGGCTGGGCGGCCGCCAGGCCGACAACGCCAGTTTCTCCAAGGTGCTGTTGTGGGAGGTCAGCAGCACCGGCATGAAGACCAAGGAGGTGTTCGAACGGTCCATCGCCAACCTGCACGAGACGGTGGTCTCGGCCATCCTGCACGACAGCCGCTTCCTCGCCTCGCTCGCGGTCGACATCATGGATCGCAATCTGTACGAGCGGGCCAACGATTGCCGCTGGTGGGCGCTCGATACCCGGCTGGCGGCCTTCCTGGCCGGGCAGGAAGGCGATGCCGCCTCGGTCGCCGAGATCCTGCGCCACATCAACGGCCTGTATACCGTCTACGACAACATCGTGTTGTTCGACCCCGCCGGCCGTGTCGTGGCGGTATCGAACCCCAAGCACGCCGGGCTGATCGGCAGCGTGCTCGGCGACGAATGGGTGCGGCGTACCTTGAGCCTGCCCGATTCCGGCAGCTATCAGGTGTCGCCCTTCGCCCGCACCGCCTTGTACGACCAGGCCTACACCTACATCTATGGCGCCGCGCTGCGTGCGCCCGACAGCCAGCGCGTGGTCGGCGGCATCGGCGTCGTGTTCGACGCCGCGCCGCAGTTCAGTGCCATGCTGCGCGATGCCTTGCCGCGCAACGAACAAGGCGAGGTCACGCCGGGTTGCATCGGCATTTTCTGCGACCGCCAGCAACAAGTGATCGCAGCGACGGACAAATACCAACCGGGCGATCAGCTCGCCCTGGATGCGGCGTTCTTCGCGCCGGCCGGCGAGGGCATGGCCAATATCGTTGCCCTGGACGGACAGTATTACGCGGTCGGCGCCCGCGCCTCGCGCGGCTATCGGGAATATCCCGGCGTCGGCGCCATCGCCTTGATCTTCATCCCGCTCGGCGAGGTGGGCAAGGCGGCCGGGCTGCCTGTCGGCAACGTCCGCCATTCCCAGCAACGGGCGCGGGCCAGCGGCGATGCGGTGGATGTCGCGACCTTCACGGTGGGCGGCCATTGGTTCGGCCTGCGCAGCGAACACATCGCCGAGGCTATCGACCTGCAAGGCACGATCAAGATTCCCGGCGCGCCCGACTGCTGCGTCGGCTATGTGATGTGGCAGGGCAAGCCTATCGTCGTGGTCAACCTGGGCAAGCTGTTGTCGCCCGAGACCCCGTGCACCGGCAGCGATGTCGTGGTGGTGGACGACGGCAGCGAGAACGGCGTGTTCGGCATCCTGGTCGACCAGCTCAACGACATCCCCGAGGTGCCGAAAGAGCGCATCGAAACGGTCGGCACCGCGTTCACCGGCGAGCAGGTCTTGATCGAGGCCATCGTCCGTCCGGAGCGGAGCGACGAACCGATCCTGCCGATCCTGGGCGCCGAGCGCATCCGGGCCAGGGTGGCCAGCCGCGCCGGTTCGCTCGACGTGCCGGCGAAGGCCGAGGCACAAGCGGCCGACCCGGCCGCTGCCGGCGCGAAGGCCGTGCCGCCCGCCTTGGCCGGCGTGATCAAGTTCCCGCCGGAGCAATCGGCGTACTGAACGCCGAGTGGCGATGGCCGGCGCATTGTCGGCCATCGGCCAGCGCCGGCGCGCGATGTCGGATTTGCGACACGACCGGAATCCGGAAACTCCCCTGAAATCAAGGTCCTGCCGCTTGGCACGGGCATTGCAATGATCCACTCGAGACCATCTTGGGTGAACGCCATGCAAGCCAAACAAATCGCCGAGTTGTTGAACGAGCCCGCGTGCGCCCACAACACCAAGTCGAAGTCCGGCTGCGCCAAGCCCAAGCCGGGCGCCACCGCCGGCGGCTGCTCGTTCGACGGCGCGCAGATCGCGCTGCTGCCCATCGCCGATGTCGCCCATATCGTGCACGGCCCCATCGCCTGTGCCGGATCTTCCTGGGACAACCGCGGCACCCGCTCCTCCGGCCCCACGCTGTACAAGATCGGCATGACCACCGACCTGACCGAGCAGGACGTGATCATGGGCCGCAGCGAGAAGCGGCTGTTCCACGCGATCAAGCAGGCGGTCGACGACTACGCGCCGCCCGCCGTGTTCGTCTACAACACCTGCGTGCCGGCCCTGGTCGGCGACGACCTGGACGCGGTGTGCAAGGCCGCCGCCGAGCGGGTCGGCGTGCCGGTGGTGCCGGTCGATTGCGCCGGCTTCTACGGCACCAAGAACCTGGGCAACCGCATCGCCGGCGAATCGATGTTCAAGTACGTGATCGGCACCCGCGAGCCCGAGCCGGTGCCGGCCGAGGCCCAGCGCCCCGGCATCACCGTGCACGACGTGAACCTGATCGGCGAATACAACATCGCCGGCGAGTTCTGGCACGTGCTGCCCCTGTTCGACGAGCTGGGCCTGCGCATCCTGTGCACCCTGTCCGGCGACACCCGCTTCCACGAGGTGCAGACCATGCACCGGGCCAAGGTCAACATGGTGGTCTGCGCCAAGGCGCTGCTCAACGTGGCGCGCAAGATGGAATCGAGCTACGGCGTGCCCTTCTTCGAGGGCAGCTTCTACGGCGTGACCGACACTTCGCACGCCTTCCGCGAATTCGCCCGGCTGATCGGCGACCCTGGTTTGAGCGAGCGGGTCGAGCAAATGATCGCGCGCGAAGAGGCGCGGGTGAACGCGGCGCTGGAACCCTGGCGGGCAAGATTGAAGGGCAAGCGGGTGCTGCTCTATACCGGCGGCGTGAAGTCGTGGTCCATCGTCTCGGCCCTGCAAGACCTGGGCATGGATGTGGTGGCCACCGGCACCAACAAGTCGACCGAAGAGGACAAGGCCCGCATCCAGGAGTTGATGGGCGACAAGACCAAGATGATCACCGACGGCAGCCCCAAGGCGTTGATCGGTATCGTCAAGGAATACCAGGCCGACATCCTGATCGCCGGCGGCCGCAATATGTACACCGCGCTCAAGGCGCGCATCCCCTTCCTCGATATCAATCAGGAACGCGAATTCCCCTACGAGGGCTATATGGGCATGGTCGAACTGGCCCGGCAACTGGCGCTGACCATGGAAAGCCCGGTGTGGCAGGCGGTGCGTCAGCCGGCGCCGTGGAAACAGGGCGAGGCCCCCGGCGTGGTTGTCGCCTGATCGGCGCGCCCGGCCAAATAGGGCAGCCGCAGCCACTACGATCAGTCGGCGATCGGTTTGCGTCCCTGGGCGTAGAGTACTTCCACATGCAATGGGATGCCATGGCCGTCGGCCAGGTCTGAGATTTCCGCCAAGTGCTCCTGGCGGAAGCGTTCCAGCTCGGGCTCGCTAAGTTGGTTGAGCAGGCCGCGGAAGCCAGCGTACCAAAGGATTTCCCACCAGGCTTCGGCGCTCGGCAGGTGATAGCTCAGGTCGCGTCGAACCACCTGGATGTCCTGCAAATTGGCGGCCGTGAACAAGGCGTGGTTCAGCGACTCGTCGCAAAGGCGCTTCCAGCTCAGCGGCGGGATCGCCACGCCGTAGCGTGCTATCCGGTCCAGGAACAGGTCGGAGTTGGGCGCGAACGACCGCTCGGAAAAGGCGCAAGCCAGCATGCGTCCGCCGGGTTTCAACCGGTCGACGATGCCCCGCAGGCAAGACTCCATGTCCTGCACGAAGAACAGCGCGAAGGCTGCGGTCGCGCAATGGAATTGGGCTGACGGTAGGCGCAGATCGGTCATGTCCATCGCCTGGAAGTCGACATTGGCCAGGCCATGGGACTGGGCCTTGCGCTGCGCTTGATCGAGCATGCCGTCCGACATGTCGATGCCGGTGACGCGACCCGCCGGCAGGTATCGGGCCAGGGTCAGTGCGACGGCGCCGGTACCCGTCGCCACATCCAACACATGCTCATCGCCGGCAAGTCGCAGCTGTTCGGCCATATGCGCCGCGCTGTCCTGAAAGAAGCGCAGCGCGGGCCGGTCGTAACCAGGCGCGACGGTATTAAAGGTCTGGCGTATGTGTTCCCTGCGTTGGGTTTCATCCATTGGATGCCTCCGGTTTTTGATTTGGACCCGAGAACTCTACCAGAGGCGAGGGGGCAAGCGAGTTCGGTCTGCTGTAGACCTCGCGTTCTCGCGGCTTCGCGGCGGGGTCGCGTACTACGCATCGTTGGTTGTCCGAGGACCGGGTTTTTGCTATTGGCTAGCGCATCTCCGGCATTGGTGTTTCCAACACGGCTTGCGCCAACAGCCAGTCCCGAAAGGCCATCACTTTGGCCAAGCTGGCACGCTTGGGCGGCATGACCAAGTGATAAGCCAAGTCGGTGGCGATGGCGACATCGAGCAGGCGGACCAAGGTGCCGCGCGCCAGATCGTCGGCCACCAGGCTGTGCCAGGCCAGGGCGACGCCCAGGCCGGCGACGGCGGCTTGAAGGGTGAGGTTGGCATCGCTGAAATGCCGGATGCGCAGCGGCGCTTCGGGGCTGACGCCTTGCGAGGCCAGCCAGGTGTCCCAATCGGGAAACACCTGATGGCTGGTGTGCCACTCGTCGTTGAGCAAAGGCTTGCGCGCCAGATCGGCGGCCGTGCGAATGTCTGCCGCCAGGGCCGGGGCGGCGACCGGCACGATGGCTTCGGACATCAGGCGTTCCACCTGCAGGCCAGGATATTCCCCATTGCCGAAGCGGATGGCTAGGTCGACGTCTTCCAAGTTGAAATCGACCAATCGACGGGTGGCCGATAGGCGCAGTTCGATCTCGGGGTGTTTGCTCTGGAAATCGTCCAGCCGCGGCACCAGCCAGCGGGCCGCGAAGGTGGGTGGGGTGGACACCACCAGCGGCCCCCGGCCGTCGCTGTTGCGCAACTGGGCCACGGCCCGTTCCAATTGATCGAAGGCTTCGCTCAGCAAGGGCAGGGCGGCCTGGGCCGCTTCGCTGGCGGCAAGCTGTTTGTTGCCGCGACGGAACAATGCGGCGTTCAGGTAGTCCTCCAGTTGTTTGATCAACTGGCTTACCGCGGCTGGGGTCACGTGCAGTTCTTCCGCGGCCCGGGCGAAAGAGCGATGGCGTGCGGCCGCTTCGAAAGCGCGCAGGGCATTCAGCGAAGGGAGTTTTCTAGACATTAGAATTTCTTTTCAATGACTCAACAAAGTCTCGTTTGTTTGCTTTTATAGCGCTTAGTACAGTTCGTGTCAGATAGTTTTTCTGAGTGAACGACCATGGCCGCCAACACCCTCTACCTGCTTGTGAGCACCTCTGCCTTTTTCTGGGGCCTCAACTTCATCCTGGCCGGCCCGGTCTTGGCCGACCTGTCGCCGATGTGGGCGGCAGCCCTGCGCTTTCTTTTGGCCGCGATGCTGATGCTGGCCGTCGCCATCCTGCGGCGCGACGATTTACTCGGGCTCATCCGCCGCCATGCCCCGGCCTATCTGCTGCTGGGCGCGGTCGGCATCACCGCCTTCAACCTGTTGTTTTTCTCGGCCATGCAGAGCACCTCGGCCGACAACGGTGCCTTGATCATGGCGACCAACCCCTTGCTCACGACGCTGCTGGCGGCGGCCATGCTGGGCGAGCGGCCAAGCTGGCGCCATCTGGCGGCCTTGCCGGTGGCGCTGATCGGTGTGGCCGTGGTCATCGCCCAGGGTGATGCCGGACGGCTGCTGAAGCTGCACGTGGCCCATGGCGACCTGCTGATGCTGGCCGCCAATCTATCCTGGGCGCTGTACAACGTGCTGGGCCGGCGCTACATGCCGCCGGGATCGCCCGTCGCCAGCACGGCCCTGATCATGGTGGTGGGGGCGGCCTTGTTGTCGCTGGTGGCCATCGGCCACGGCGATGCGGTGGGCGTGCCCGGCATCAAGGCGGGTGCGGCCTTGGCCTTGATGGCGGTCGGCGGCACGGTGTTGGCCTATCTGTTCTGGGGGATGGGCATCCAACGCCTGGGCGCCGGCCGTACCGCTTTGTTTCTCAATCTCGTGCCGGTGTCCGCCATGCTGGTCGGGGCCGGACTCGGCACCTTGCCGACCTTCGCGCAATGGGTGGGTGGCCTGTTGGTGTTAGGTGGCGTGACCTTGGCCATGGCGCCCATGGGGCAGCCGGCACGGCGGTGACGCTTGGCGCGGCTCGCCACTAAATCCAGTAAGCTAGGGCACTATCCGATTCGACTGTTGTCCGACAGGCGAAGGGCGCGTTTGCCCTTGGCCGCCAGCGTTAGAAAACCATTTATGTCCGCCGTTCTGTCTCATCCCCTAAGGGCCTTGCGTTCGCGGGACTTCCGCATCTACTTCGCCGGTCAGCTGATCTCCGTCGCGGGCACCTGGATGCAGCAGATCGCCATGGGCTGGCTGGTCTACCGTTTGACCAATTCGGCTTTGGTTTTAGGCCTGTTGGGCTTCGCCAGCCAGTTGCCTATCCTGCTGTTCGGCGCCCTGGGCGGGGTGTGGTCCGACCGCATGGATCGCCGCCGCTTGATGATGTGGACCCAGTCGCTGGCGATGATCCAGGCCCTGGCCTTGGCCCTGCTGGCGTGGCAGGGCTGGATCACGCCGACGATCTTGCTGCTGCTCGCTTTCCTTTTGGGGTGCATCAACGCCCTCGACATGCCGGCGCGCCAAGCCCTGGTCGTGCATCTGGTGGAAGATCGGGCGCAGTTACCCAACGCCATCGCCCTCAGTTCTTTCATCATGAACGCCACCCGCTTCGTCGGGCCGGCCTTGGCCGGCTTCGTCATCGCCTTGGTGGGCGAGGTGGCCTGCTTCCTGGTCAACGCCATTTCCTATCTGGCCGTGTTGCTCGCCTTGTCGGTCCTGCATGTCCGGCCTACCGGCGACAATTCCAAATCGGCCTTGCATGCCCTGCGCGACGGGCTGCGTTATACCTTCAATCACGCTGACATTTACCTGTTCCTGGTGCTGGTGGCGGCCGTCAGCTTTTTGGTCACGCCCTATGTGGTGATGATGCCGCTCTACGCCAAGACCATCTTTCATGGCGATGCCAGCACCTTCGGTTTGTTGGTGAGCAGTGCCGGGGCGGGTTCCCTCCTGGCCAGCCTCTTCCTGGCGACGCGCACCTCCATCGCCGGTCTGGCGGGCAAGGTGTCGCTCGCCACCACCACGGCGGGCGTGGCCCTGGCCTTGTTCGCCCTCAACAGCCAACAGGCCCTGGCTTATCCGATCCTGATGGTGCTGGGTTTCGCCGTGGTCTTGGTCGCCGCCGGCAGCAATACCTTGCTGCAGAGCTGGGTGCGCGACGACATGCGCGGCCGGGTCATGGCCACCTTCTCGATGGCCTTCCTCGGCATCGCGCCGCTGGGTAGCTTGGTCGTGGGCAGCTTGGCGCACGGCATCGGTGTGCGACCGACCTTGTTGCTCTGTGGGGTGCTGACGATCGCGGTCGGCTTGCTCCACGGCTGGCGCTTGCGTTCGCGAGAGACCTTGGGGGCCGACTAGGCATGCGTCGGGTTGTTACCCAGCCGCCGGCCGTTGTCGGGTTTGCTACAGGCCTTGGATGGCGCAATGCCATGAAATAAAAGCCGATTTCTTATGGCACGGGGTTTGCGAAGGTGACAGCACCTTCGTCAACTTCGGATGCTCGCCATGGCCGAGATCATCAAGCGCAACAAGGCACTGTCGGTCAACCCGCTCAAGGTCAGCCAGCCGGTCGGCGCCTCGCTCGCCTTCCTCGGCATCAACCGCAGCATCCCGATGATGCACGGCTCGCAGGGCTGCACCGCCTTCGGCAAGGTGTTCTTCGTCCGTCATTTCCGCGAGCCGGTGCCCTTGCAGACCACGGCGATGGATCAGGTCTCCACCGTGCTGTCGGCCGACGACAACGTGGTGCAGGGCCTCAAGACCATCGCCGAAAAGAGCCGGCCGGCCCTGATCGGCCTGCCGACCACCGGCCTGTCGGAGACCCAGGGCACCGACATCCGCCGCCTGGTTAGGGACTTCCGCGAGCAGTATCCCGAGTTCAACGACATCCCGGTGGTGCCGGTCAACACGCCGGACTTCACCGGTTGCCTGGAGAGCGGCTACGCCCTGGCGGTGAAGGCGGTGATCGAATATCTGGTGCCCGAGGGCACGCGCCTGGCCGGCAAGCGCAAGAAGCAGGTCAACGTGCTGGCCGGCTCGCTGCTGACGCCGGGCGACCTGGAACACATCAAAGAACTGATCGAGGCCTTCGGCCTGCGTCCGCTGGTGTTGCCGGACATCTCGGAATCGCTCGACGGTCATCTGACCGAGCTGGAGTTCAGTCCGCTCACGGTCGGCGGCACCCCGGTATCGGAGATCCCGACCTTGGGCGAATCGGCCGCCACCCTGGTGATCGGCCCGTCGCTCTATCCGGCGGCCGACCTGCTCAAGGAGCGCACCCTGGTGCCGGACTACCGCTTCGACAGCCTGATGGGCCTGGCGGCGGTGGATGCCTTCGTCGCCGCGCTGGCCGAGATCTCCGGCAAGCCGGTGCCGGAGCGGATCGAGCGCCAACGCAACCAGTTGCAGGACGCGATGGTGGACACTCATTTCATGCTCGGCTTCGCCCGCGTCGCTATCGCCGCCGACCCCGACCTGCTCTATGGCCTAGCCGAACTGGTGGCCGGCATGGGCTGCGAGGTGGTGGCTGCCGTGGCGCCGGCCAAGTCGCCCCTCCTGGAAAAACTGCCCACCGCGCAAGTGAAGCTGGGCGACCTGGAAGACCTGGAGAAGACGGTGCGCGAGGTCGGGGCCGACCTGATCGTCAGTAACTCGCATGCGGCCGACACCGCGCGGCGCCTCGGCCTGCCGCTGTTCCGCGCCGGCTTTCCGCAATACGACCTGATCGGCGGTTACCAGCGGTTGTGGGTCGGTTACAAGGGCACGCGCCAGGCCTTGTTCGACCTGGCCAATCTGATGGTCAGCCAAGGCCACGGCGAGATCGAAGCATACCGTTCGATCTACGCGACGCGGCCGGAGGAAACCCGACATGCGCCATCTGCGCCTGGTCACGTCCACTGAGGAGGCTGCCATGACAGTGAAGATCGCCTTCGCCACCAGCGACCGCAAGCAGGTGGATCAACACTTCGGCGCGGCCGAGGCCTTCGCCATCTTCGAGTTGTCCCCGGACGATGCGCGCCTGGTCGAGGTGGCCGAATTCAGCGACGACGATACCGCGATGGACGGCCACGAAGGCAAGTTGGCCGGCAAGATCGCGCTGCTGGACGGCTGCGCGGCGGTGTACTGCAACGCGGTCGGCGCCTCGGCGGTGAAGCAGTTGCTGGCGGCCGGCATCCAGCCGATGAAGGTGGAGGAGGGCGAACCCATCGATGCCCTGCTCTGCGGCCTGAACCAAAGTCTCACCGGCGAGCCGCCGGCCTGGATGGCCAAGCACCTCAAGCGCGAGGGCGGCACCGACCGTTTCGCAAACATGGCCGAGGAGGGCTGGTCGGAATGATCCCTATCCACGCCCGCAGCTTGCGCCGCAAGCACATGGCCCAGTCGTGCGAGGTCGGACGCTCGCCGCGAACCGCCGTCTGGGGCTGGGTCGCCCATCTCTTGCCGCGCATGAGGAGCACGCCATGATCGAGACCCGCGTCCGCATCGTCACCATGGACTACGGCATCGCCTGGGTCGAGCCGAGCGAGCAATCCGGTTGCGGCGCCTGTCAGGCCAAGAGCGCCTGCGGCGTGTCCGGCCTGGGCAAATACTTCTCGCGCCGGCAGCAGCCGGTGCCGGTGTTCTGCAAGACGCCGGCCAAGGCCGGCGACGAATTGCTGGTCGCGGTCGACGAATCCGAGTTGCTCAAGGCCGGCCTGTTGGCCTACCTGCTACCCACCTTGCTGGCCATCGCCGGTGCCGGCATCGCCGCCGCAAAAGGTTATGGCGATGCCGGCGCAGTGGCCGGCATGGCGCTGGGCATTGCCTTGGGGCTGTTTGCCGCCCGTTTTCTCGGTCGCGCGTCGTATTTGAAGGCGCGGCCGGTATCCCATCCCATCCATCAAGGAGAAACCGCATGACCGCGACTACCGCCGAACTCGATCCGATTCTGGAAACCGATTACATCAAAGAGATGGTCAAGCAGATGCGCGCCATCGACAGCTATGGCACCTACGACGGCTGGTCGGTCGAGCGCATCCTCGCGCCCTACATCAAGACCAAGGAACAGCGCCGGGAGATTCCGGTGATCGGCGATCCGGACGACGAGACCCTGGCCCGGGTGAAGGCCTTCTACAACGCCATCGCCAGCCTGATCGAGAAGGAATGCAAGCTGATGGCGGTGCCGATGATCAACATCACCCACGAGGGTTTCGGCCGCGCGCTGATCACCGTGGGCAAGCTGGTGGTGCTCGACCGCACCCTGCGCGACGTGCATCGCTTCAGTTTCGACAGCTTGTCCAAGATGAAGGACGAGGCCGACAAGTTGCTGTCGGTCTCCTTGGAGATCATCGGCGAGCACCCGCAAGTGGCGGGCTTGTAAGGAGCGGGACATGACGGAAGAGGAACTGAAGGACCTCGACAAGGAGGTCAAAAAACTTAAGCGGGTGGCCAGCGAGTGGGCCTCGCAGTTGCACGACCTGGTCGAAGACCGCCTGCCGGCCGGTTATCACGAGATTCCGGGTATCGCCCAGTCGACCTACGACGCGTGCAAGGCCTGGGCCGACGCCAGTGCCAAACTCAACGCCGTGCAGAACGGGGGTGCGTAATGGATGCCTATACCGCATTGACCCGCGGCGGCGCCAGTTGGACGCCGACCTTCGTGGTCGAGATCAACCAGAAGACCTGCATCGGCTGCGGCCGCTGCTACAAGGTCTGTCCGCGTGACGTGTTCGAACTGGTCGACCGCGAGGAAGACGAGTTGGATGAAGACCTCGACGAAGACCAGATGAGCGTGATGTCGCTGAAGAACGCGCTGGACTGTATCGGCTGCGGTTCCTGCGGCCGGGTCTGTCCCAAGCAGTGCCACAGTCACCAGGCCATGCCGGTGGCGGTTTGACGATTTTCCCTCTCCGGTCGGGAGAGGGTGGCGAAGCCGGGTGAGGGAGGCCATCGGTGCGGGTTTATGGCGCATCGATGGCCATCGGCCTCCCTCACCCCTGCCCCTCTCCCGGTGGGCGAGGGGTTCGAAACCGAGAGGAAATGAAATGCCCAGACCAGAAAAACACGTCTTTGTCTGTTCCCAGGCCCGGCCGCCGGGTCACCCGCGCGGCTCCTGCGCCGACCGCGGTTGCCGCGAGGTGCTGGACGAGTTCTATTTCCAGTTCCAGCAGCGCCAATGCTTCGACAAGGTCGCCATCACCGCGGCCGGCTGTCTCGGCCCTTGCGGGCATGGCCCCAATGTCCTGGTCTATCCGGAAGGGGTGTTCTACGGCAACGTAAGCAAGGACGACGTGAGCGCGATCTTCGACGAGCACTTGCTCGGCGGCCAGCCGGTCGAACGGCTCAAGGTGCCGGCGGATATCTGGTGACCTGCGTGGCCAGCCTATTGCCCCCCGATGCCGAAGCGGCCGCCCAGCGCCTGGTGGAAACCTTGCGCGGCGAGGCGACCCGTTACGTGGCGGCGGACCGGTTGCCGGACATCCGGCTGGAGTCCGCCGCGATCACCGCGGTGATCGACCCGGCCAACGGCCAGCCCGGCTATGAAGGGGTATGGCGCAACCATCTGGGCGAGCGGGTCGGCAAGCTGATCTTCAACAGCGACGGCAGCTATTACGCCGAGTTCGATCTGTGCGTGCGCCACCCGAGCAAGCCGGGTCTGTTCGTCGAGGCGGTCACCGCCTGGGGCCGGGGTGGCACGCTCAAGGCCGAAGCCAGGTTGTTGCCGATGGTATGAACGCGCTGCCCGGTGACCTTCGGCTCTTGCTGGTGCACAAGCAGAAGACCAGCGCCCGCGTGCGTTTCCTGCGCTTTGCCCACGGCGTGACTGCGTTCGATCCGCTGCCGGCCCTGTCCGACATCAACGACGACGAGGCGCCGCAGGTCGTGCACCACCCGAACGCCTATCTGCGCGCGGCCGAACAACGCTTAGGGTTGCCTGCCGGCAGCCTGGAACATGAGGCCGAGTTCGAGGCCCTGGTGCATACCCCGGCTGGGCCGATTGCGGTGTATCTGACTCACATCAACACCATCGATCCGCCCTTTGCCGAGGCCGAGGCGCTGGGCGGCAGGTTCATCGCCATCACCGAGGCCATCGGCGGCATGCCGGTGGAGATGGAACTGCTGCGCCGGGCCTATGGCGTGTTGTTGGGCTGAAGGGCTGTGTTTACCGCGATGGGGGCAAAGGACATGAAGGACGCAAGACCTGGTGCCAAGTTGGGGACTCGCTCTGTCTGTGAAAAGGGCGGCGATGCAAGCAAGGAATTTCTTTGCCTTGCTTCGCGCCTTTTTCAGTTTGAATTTTTTTGGAGGTGAACCATGCCGCTTAATCGTCGCGATTTTCTGAAACTGGGCCTGGGCGCCTGCCTGCTGCCCGGCCTGGGTTGGAGTCTCGGCCGCGCCGCGACCCTGACCAGCGAGGAGATGTATGTCTTCGGCACCCTGGTCGATGTCGGCGTCGAGCATGCCGACCAGACGCTGGCGCGCAGCGCCATCGCCGGCGTGGCCCGCGATTTCCAATGGCAGAACCAGGCTTGGCATGCCTGGAAGCCGGGCGGCCTGTGCGCGTTGAACGCGGCCTTCGCGGCGGGTGGCAGCCATGAGGTCGAACCGTCGCTGCTGCCCTTGCTGACCGAGGCGACCGAGCTCGCGCGCCTGAGCGGCGGCCTGTTCAACCCGGCCATCGGCGGCCTGGTCGGGCTGTGGGGTTTCCATAACGACGAGATGCCGAGCGGCGCCCTGCCGCGCGCGGAACGCATCGCCGCCTTAGTCGCGGCGGCGCCCAGCATGGACGACCTGGTCGTCGACGGCAACCGCGTGGCCAGCCGCAACCCGGCCGTGCAACTGGACTTCGGCGGCTATGCCAAGGGCGTCGCGCTCGACCGCGCCTTGGACCGATTGGCGGCGCAGGGCCTGGGCAACGCCATCGTCAACCTCGGCGGCAACCTGGCCGTGTCCGGCGACAAGGCCGGCAAGCCATGGCGCATCGGCGTGCGTCACCCGCAGGGCCAGGGCGTGTTGGCGGCGCTGGAGGTGAGCGGCCGCAGCGCGGTGGTCACCTCCGGCAGCTACGAGCGCTACCGCGAATTCGGCGGCCGGCACTATCCGCACATCATCGATCCGCGCACCGGCCAGCCGGCGCAGCATGTCGCCTCGGTCACGGTGATCCATCGCGATGCCGCGCTGGCCGACGTCGCCGCCACCGCCCTGGTCGTGGCCGGGCCCGAGGCCTGGGTCGACACCGCGCGGCGCATGGGCGTGCGCCAAGTCATGCTGGTCGACGGCGCGGGCCGGGTGCAGATGACCCCCGAGATGACGGACCGGGTTTCGTTCGTCAGCAAGCCGGCTGCGATTGCGACGGTCGCCGTCTAACGAGTTGGGAGTCTGCGATGAGCCAAATTCAAATGGGTGACCTGGTCTACGCCGCCGGCGATCTCTACAACGATGCCGTCGAGGAAACCGGCGAGGCCGCCATCCCCGGTCGTTTCGTCGGCGAACTGCTGGCGCGGGCCGGCACGCGCGGCGTGGTGGTCAACGTCGGCCATGCCGAGGCCGAGCCCGACACCGACATCTTCCTGGTGCGCTTCGAATTGGATGGCGACGGCACTTTGTCCGAACCCATCGGTTGCTTAGCGGGAGAGTTGTACCAGACTGAAAGCCAAGCCTCGGCCTAAGCGGTTTTGAATATGCCAAGCGACATGGCCCAGCCCGATCGGACCCGGCAAGGAGCTCTGCGATGAATGCGAATGCGGCGGTGGTAGGCATGGATTCCAGCGATGGCCCGGTAGTTCGGGCAGCCAATCCGTTGGCCCTGACGCTGGCCTATCACGAGCGTAGCAAGCACCGCTTGGACCGCTATGCCGCCGGGCCGGGGCCACTGGATTGGGATGCCCAGCCCGATCCCTTCCGCTGCTGGAACTGGACCCAATACATCAATCTGCCGCGCCAGCCGGTCGAGCTGCCGGTGCTCTGGTCCGAGCTGAGCGCCGAGCGGCCGGCCGCGCCGCTGACCTTGGCCAATCTCGCCACGCTGTTGCGCCTGGCCGTCGCCGTCACCGCATGGAAGTCGTACGAAGGCGCCAAGTGGCCGCTGCGCGCGCACCCGTCGTCGGGCAATCTGCACCCGACCGAGACCTATGTCATCGCCCACTGGGTCGAGGGTCTGGCCGATGGCCTTTACCACTACCAAGCCCGCCACCATTGCCTGGAATGGCGGGCGGGCGAGGGCGCGTTGTCCGAGCAGCCCGGCCTCTGGCTCGGCTTCAGTTCCATCCACTGGCGCGAGGCGTGGAAATACGGCGAGCGCGCCTTCCGCTACTGCCAGTTGGACTTGGGCCATGTGCTCGCCGCCGTGAGCTACGCCGCCGCCTTGCTCGGCTGGCGCCCGCGTCTGCTGGCCTGCGGCCCGGCGCAAGTGGCCGCCACCTTGGGCCTGGACCGGACCGAGGACTTCGCCGGGGTCGAGGCGGAAGAGCCGGATGTCCTGCTCGCCATCGAACTGCCCGGCACGGCGACCGACGCGCCGCCGCAGGCGTGGGGCGAATGGAGCGGTGCACCCAGTCTGCTCGACCCGAGGCCGATGTACCACTGGCCGGTGATCGACGAAGTGGCCGAGGCCACGCGCGGCGCCGCACCCGACCTGAGCGGCTTCGCTCAAGTGTCTGCACCTGCACTGGCGCCTGAGCCCAACAGCATTCCGGTCACCTCGGTCATCCTCAACCGCCGCAGCGCTCAGGCCTTCGACGGTAGCTCGGTGATGCCCAACGCGGTGTTCCGCCATCTGCTCGCCGCGCTGTTGCCGGGCGGCGCGCCGATCTGGTCCTTGTGGCCCAAATCGGCGCGGGTCCACCCGGTCATCCTGGTGCACCGGGTCGAGGGCCTGGCCAACGGCCTGTATATCCTGCCGCGCAGCGATGCGGCCGTGCCCGCATTGCGCCAAGCCCTGCGCGCCAACTTCGAATGGCAGCCGGCCGACCCGGAACTGCCCCTATTCCGTCTGGTCGCGGCGCGTTGCGGCAAGACCGCGCGCACCGTGTCCTGCCATCAGGACATCGCCGCGCAGAGCGCGCTCACCTGCATGATGCTGGCCGAGTTCGAAGGGCCTCTCGCCGAGGACGCCGTCGCCTATCGCCACCTGCATTGGGAGGCCGGCATGCTCGGCCACGCGGCCACCTTGGCGGCGGAGGCGGCCGGCTGGCGCGGCACCGGCATCGGCTGCTTCTTCGACGATGCCGACCACGAGCTGCTCGGCCTGGCCGACCGGCGCTATCAAGTGATCTACCACTATGCCATTGGCATGGCGGTGGACGACCCGCGCCTGACCACATTGCCGGCCTATGACTGACGTGGAACAAGATGAGTTCGAGGGCCTGCCCCAGGCCCTGCAAGACCTGGTGCGCCAAGGCATGGCCCGGCACATCGCCGACCCGGCCGGCGGCGAGTTCCTGTTCCATTACGCTATCAGCCAGGCGCCGGAGGCCTTGCCGCTGTATCGGGTGCTGTACAAATTCTGCAACCGCCGGCGCCGCTTCGATGCCGCCTACGACTTCGCCGTCATGGGCCTGCGCACGGCGGCGCGCCAGGCTGGTCTGCCGGAGGAGTGGCCGGACTGGAACTCGGCCATGGTCAGCGGCGCCGACTACCGCCTGGGCAGTCACCTGCTGCTGAGTTTGAAGGCCATGGCCTTCATCGAATTGCGCCGCGGTCACGGCGACGAGGCCGAGCGGATATTGGATCGGCTGACCAGCCTGGACCCGGGCGACGGCATCGGCGCCTCGGTGGTCGCCGCGCTGGCGGCGGGCGTGCAGGACTAAGGGGTCGCATCGGGATGAACGCCGAACAGAAAATACAGCAACTCAAGGCTCGCATCGCCGAGGTCTATGCCCGGCGCGAGCGCTTGAAACGCGAACTGGAAACCGGCGTCATGGCGGCGCGCGCCGGCCTCGCCCAGCTGGCGGAGACCGACCGGGAACTGTCCGGTCTGGATAGCCGGTTCAAGACCTTGTGGGATGCCGCCCAGGCCAGCGCCAAGACCACACGTACAGAGGAGCCGAGACCGTGAACTACCGCGACATCCACGCCGCCGAGGTGCAAACCCTGCGCAGCGAACCCGAGCTGCTAGTCATCGACATCCGCGACCCGGACAGTCATGCCCGCGGCCATCTCGAAGCGGCCGAGCCGGTGTCCGATGCCTTGCTCAAGCAACTGATCAAGAGCCGCCAACGCGAGCGGCCGGTGCTGGTCTACTGCTATCACGGCAACAGCAGCCGCGACCTCTGCGAACTCATCGCCGGCTTCGGCTTCAACCGGGTGTACAACCTCGTGGGCGGCTGGGAGGCCTGGGAACAGCACCTTCAGACAATGCCGGCGGCATCGGCTCAAGCCGCGCCCAGCCCGGCCTTGGCCGCGTGGCTCAACGCACAAGGCCTGGCCGGCTGCCACGCCCGCACCGACACCGGCATGACCCCGCTGATGCTGGCCGCGCTGAAAGGCGAACGAGTCCTGCTGGAAGAACTGCTGGCGCTGGGCGCCGACCCCAACCACGTCAACGACGACGACCACCACGCCCTCTGGTTCGCCTGCGTGCATGGCGACCCGGCCACGGTTACGCTGCTGATCGAGCGCGGCGCCAACGTCGACAACGAGAACGTCAACGGCGTCACCTGTGCGGTCTACGCCGCGTCCACCGGCAAGTTGGACGTGCTCAAGTGCCTGGTCGAGGCCGGCGCCGACCTGAGCAAGGAGACCAGCGGCGGTTACACCGCGCTGGACAGCGCCGCCACCCTGCCGGTGCTCAAGTATCTGCGTGGCCTGCTAGCGGCCTGACCGCCTATCGCCGCGACGTCGGCGCGGCGAGATCCAAGGCCTCGTGCAACAGCACGGCCACATGCACGGCGCTGCGCTCGCCGCCCTCGTCGATCTGCTGCCGGCAGGAAAAGCCGTTGGCCAACACCGGCGCCTCGGCCGGAGCCGCACGCAAGGCAGGCAGCAAGTCCTGCTCGGCCATGGTCAGGGATATCTCGGCGTGCTCCGCCTCTAGGCCGAAGTGACCGGCCATGCCGCAGCAACTGGCCTCGACGAATTCGAATTCGAACTCCGGGATCAAGCGCAGCGTCTTGCGCAGCGCCTTCATCGCGCCCACCGCCTTCTGGTGGCAATGGCCGTGCACCATGGCCTTAGGGCCGCCCAATGGTTTCAAGGGCAAGGTCAGGCGCTTGCGGTCGTGCTCGCGGGCGATGAATTCCTCGAACAGATAGACCTGGCGCGCCAAGGCCAGGGCCGCCTCGCCCAGGCCCAGTTTCAGGTGATCGTCGCGCAGCGACAAAATGCACGACGGTTCCAGGCCGACGATGGGCGTGCCGGTGGCCAAGGCGGGAGCCAGCGCGGCCTGCATCCTGCGCGCTTCGCGCCGGGCGGCGGCCACCTGGCCCAGCGAGAGATAGGTGCGGCCGCAGCACAGCGCACGTTCCGGCTCGGCGTCGTCCGCTGCCGGCGCCAACACCTGCACCCGATAGCCGGCGGCGGTCAGCACGGCATGGGCGGCCTCGGCGATCCGCGGCTCGAACTGGCGGGCGAAGGTATCGACGAACAGGATCACATCGCGTTCCGACAGCGGGTGTGCCTCGGCGGCCGGTGGCGAGTAGGGTGCGGCAACGGGTTCCGGCAAGCGGCGCTTTGCGGCGATGCCGAGCCAGCGCTCGCCGAGCCAGGCCAATAGCCGGCTGCGATTGCGCCAGCGCACCAAGCCGCGCAGCCAGGCTCGACGCAATCGGGAGCGGCCCAGCCAACGCGGCAGGCCGGCGAACAGCCGGTCGCGCAGCGGCACGCCCAGCATGGCGTTGCGTTGGGCCTGGGTCTCGATCTTGATCGCCGCCATGTCCACCTGATTGGCGCATTCGCGCTTGCAGCCCTTGCAGCCCAGGCACAGGTCCATCGCCGCCGCCAGCTCCGGCCCGGCCATGGCGGCCGCGCCCAGCTCGCCGTTCAAGGCCGCCTTGAGCACCGCCACCCGGCCACCCGGCGATTGCGCCGGGTCGTCGGTGACGCGAAAGCTCGGGCACATCACGCCCTTGGGTTTGCGTTGGCACTGGCGGTCGTTGATGCACACCGCCACGGCGCGGGCGAAGTCGCCGCCGCTAGCGGGGATGCCGGCATAGGCGTCGCCTTGGCCGGCGGTCTCGTAGGACGACCAATCGAGTTGCAGTTGCACGGTCAGGCCCTGCCGGTCGATGCCGGCCGTAAGCGACAGGTCTTTTTCTTCAACACGACGCCGCCTCCGCCGCGTCGCCGACGCGGCTGACCATGATCTCGCGGCGCAGCCGGCCCGCCGCCTCCAGCGCGCCTTCCATGTAGCCGCCGCCGTAAGCCGCTGTCTCGCTGCCGCCGAAGTGCAGCCGGCCGTGCCAGGTCGGCGTCTGCAGCACGCGGCTGCCATAGGCGGGGTGCGCCTCGGGCGGCTCCAGGTCCAAGGTGGCGCAGGTCCAGGCCTCCTCGGCCCAATCCTTGATGTGGGCCTCGCCCGCCTGGGCGCGCGGGCCGAACAGTTGGACCAGTTGGCTGCCGGCCAGGAGCGGCAGGCCCGTGCGGAACGAGGCGCGCACCGAGGGCGACAGGGCGAAGAAACCGCTCAGCGCGGCCCGGGCACCGATGGCATCGCAGGCGTCATGCACCTCGCCCAGCACGGCGCGCGGGTGGTTGGCCACGGCATTGCCGGACAGGCCATCGTCGCGCCAGAAGGCGGCGCGGCCCATGCCGGCGCTGTCCACGCCATCCGGTCCGCCATAGGCCACCACCAGTTTGGCCTGGGCCGCCATCCAGGTCGGCGTCTCGCGCAGGCTTTCGCGCAACTGGCCGTTCAGCGGCGGCTCGAAGCGCAGGCGTTCCTCCACCAGACGCGGCGGTATGGCCAACACCACCTGACGCGCCTTGACCGTGAGCGCTTGCGCATCGACCAGGAAGTGCAGCTCGATGTGGTCGTCCCGCTCGAGCACCGCGGTCAGCACATGGTTCAGATGCAAGGCCTCGGCCGGCAGGCGCGCGGCCAGGGCACGGATCAAGTTGGCGGCCCCGCCCTCGATGCGCTGGGCGCCGCCGTGCATGTCCTCTGCCGCCATTGAGCTGGGCTGGGCATCCGGGTCGAGCTGATTGAGCACGCTGCCGGTGTCGTGTTGCGGAAAACTGGGCAGTTTGAGTTCGCCGAGCAGACGGGCGATGCGTGGTTGCATGTCCGGCCAGAACCAGGCTGCGCCCAGGTCCAGGGCCAGGCCGTTGGTCTCGGCCTGGCCGCTGTGGATGCGGCCACCCAGACGCGGGCGGGCCTCGAACACGGCGAAGGACAGCGCTTGCGACTTCAGGCTATTGGCCAAGGCCAGGCCGCACAGCCCGCCGCCGACGATGGCGATTTCCAGCATGGTTTTTTCCTCTCAATCCGCTAAGTCGAGGCCGCGGAACATCGCGCAGCGCTTGAAGGCATCCAGGTCGGGCGGCAGGTCTTTCTGGTGGCAATACTTGGTCACCAGCTTGGCCAGGCCCTTGATGTCGCGGCCGGTGGCGTGGGGGAACAGCAGCACCAATTCGTCGACCAGGTCCGTATCCAGCGCCAGCTCGAACTGCTCGGCCATCACCTGCCAGATGCGCCGGCGGGCCAGGGCATCGGGTGGGTTGTATTTGATCAGCGCGATGCAGCGGGAGACGATGGCCTCGTCGATGTCGTCCACCCGGTTGGTGGTGAGGAACAGCAGGCCGTTGAAATACTCCAGCACGCGCAGGAACACGCCGACTACCGCGTTCATGGTGATGTCGTCGTCGCGCCGCTTGATGTAGACATCGGCCTCGTCGATCAGCATCACCGCGCCCCAGCGCTGGGCGCGGGTGAGCACGTCTTTCAGCGCAGTCTCCATCGCCGCCACGTTGAGGCCGAGCTGGCCGGAATGCACACGGTACAGCGGGCGCTGGATGATCTCGGCATAGACCTCGGCGGTCAGCGTCTTGCCCACGCCGGCCGGGCCGGCGCACAGCACCGTGGTGCCGCCCGACTTGCCGGCGACGATGTCGTCCATCAGCACGTCCATCTCGGCGGTGAGGATGTCGATCAGGTCGGTCTGCTCCGCCGGCAATACCAGCTTTTGTTTCAGCGCCGGCTGGTAGGCATAGGGCTGGATATCGTCGACATGCACCCAGACGTAATGGTGCAGCTCCAGGTGGAACATCAGGATGTAGAAGTGCACCGGCAACTGGGTGAACAGGCCGGGGGCCATGGCCTCGCGGGTTTGCTCCACCTCGTCGTCGGCCTTGTAGCGCAGGCTTTTGCCGGCCCGGCGCAGATAGGGGCCGAGGATGTCGCCGGTGGCGCCCAGCGCCAGGGCGCGCTCGCCCAGGATGGCCTCGTCGTTGACCAGGCGCGCGGCGCCGCCGCTGGAGGAGAGCACCACCACGTCCTTGCGCGCCCAATCGGTGTCGCGATGGCTGGCGGTTGGGTTCTCGGCATAGAAGCCGACGCCGCGCCCGGAGAACTGCGCGCCGTAGCGGGCGCGCCAGTCGTAGTAGCGGGCGGCGCCTTCGTCGTAGGCCGCAATCAAGGCCGGCGTCTCTTTCAGATAACCCTTGGCCGCGAACATCTCGGCCACCGAGCGGCCGGCGATGTCGCGCGCCACGATCATCAGGGTGACGTTGGCCAGCTTGCCCCGGGCATTGGCCTTGAGCTCGATCAGCACCCGCCCGGTCTCCTCGCTCGAGGCCGGGGTGTAGTCGAGCCGGGTCACCACATAGGCCAGCGGCTTGCCGGTGACCTGGGCGCTGAACAACCAGCCGCGCAGCGCGTCGCGCGCCAGGTAGCGGGCGATGGCCGGCACCAGCCGTTCCAGGTCCTCGCCGGTGAACTTCTCGCCGGCGCCGTCCATGGCCTGGCGCAAGGCCTGCAACTGCACGGCGCGGGCGCGCGACTCCGGGCCGCCGGCCTCGTACAGCGAACAGAGAAAGGCCAACTCGGCCTGGCCGAACTGGGCCAGCTGCGCTTCGGCCCGGTTACCCAGGCGCAACTGCTCGGTCAACGGCGCCAGATGCGGGAACTCCCGCACCATCGCCTCGACATGGGGCCGCTCGATCCGCAGCTTCATCGCTCACCTCTTCCCTGCCGCACGCGGCTCGATTGCTCATTGCAGATATATCGAGCAAGCTTTGTGCCTGAGTGGCGATATGGCCAAGAGCGGCCGGAAGGCGGCGCTGGGGCAGGGGTTCAGGGAAATGTGGGTTGGGGCGCGCGGGCGCGATTGGCGGGTTTGCGACATAAGGCCTTGGTGCAATGACCCTATAATCCTCACACACATTCCCATGGAGCTACCCGCGCCAGCATGGCCAAGCGCAATCACTACCACGTCTATGTGATCGAGTTGTCGAAAGACGTGCTGTACGAAGGCCGGTTCAAGAAAGCCAACCCCGATTACGTCGCGGGCAAGCCCTGCGTCTATGTCGGCATGACCGGCCTGGACCCCGACGTGCGCTTCGACAAGCACAAGGCGGGCATCCAGGCCAACCGCTACGTTCAACAATACGGCCTGCGGCTATTGCCCAAGTTCTACGAAATGTACAACCCGATGTCCTACGACGAGGCGCGCGACATGGAAGTCGAATTGGCCATCGATTTCCGCGAGGCGGGATATGGGGTGTGGCAAGCCTAATTCGGGTTGGCTATATGCTTACAGAGGGATCGGAAAGAATCGAGGTCAGGCCTTGCATTCTCATTGGAAGAAATTCTCATAAATGTTGCAATGCAAGATCTGCCCCCCGTGATTTACCTATGTGCGACTGGGCTTAGAAGCCATCTGCCTAATATTTCCATACAATGTGCTGATTCTTGATCAGTGGAACCGACCATGGCCAAAGGATTAAGTCCACCACATTTGTTGCTGGCATCATCCAATCCCATAAAAATGATTCAGAATTTGAATCATCTGCTAGATCAACAGGAGCTTGCCAAATTAACTGCTGAACTAGATCGCAATGTGGTTGCACTATTTTCTCTAGGGTTAACTCATTTTGAATTTGCATCTACTGTGAGTGAAAAATATTGGCGCCAGAGAATTTCACGGCTCTACTATGCTGTATACAATGTACGTCGAGCTGTAGCGCTGAAGAATAGTGGCGCCTTCTCAACAGATTCCTCTGATCATAAAAATGTCGACCAGTTGCCAAATAACATAAGCAACAGAGAATCGCACATAAATAATTTGCGGAATCTTCGTGAAGATAGAAATCTCGCAGACTATAGCCACCTTGCTGTTAAAACAGACCTAATAATCACACCGGATGAAGCTGGGGAGTTTGCTAGCCAGTTCATTGCGGACTGTCGTCAGTTTCTTCTAGATAATGGATTGGCCATATGAACACCGTTAGCCAACTAGGAAGCATCGACCCCTCTCTTCAGTGCTCAGCCGAAGACATCATTCACAAATTCGCTCAAAGCCTTGGCGGTGTGAATCCTGATTGGCACATCAAGGTTCGCCCTGATGGTCCATATTTAGTTATCGAATTTGCCAATCCCTCTGAGCATCATTACAGAATCCACAACAACCTCATATCTCTTTTGCCTGAGGACAATCCCTTCAAGGATCGCTCAACCGTCCAACCAAGGAGGTCATCTCCTAAGGCACGGCTGTTATTACCAGAAACCCAATTGCTCAAGAAAGCAATTGCCGAAAGCTTAACTATTGATAGAAATAGCTTTAACGAAGACTTTTTTTCACGCTACACAGCTTCTGTGACGGCACTTGAACAGCAGATAACCACAAATGCGAACTTTGTGGTGTATGGGCGCCGTGGAGCTGGAAAATCTAGTCTTCTCGCATATGCAATGCACACAGCCATTAGAAACAACCTGCCATATGCTTGGGTGGCAATGCAGACATATGCAACGCGCTCTGATAATCAAGTTGTTCCAGCCACAATCTCGGCTATTTTTTATGACCTACATCAAACATTTCCAGATCAGGATGAAATAGGTGATTTGGTTGCCGCATTTGATGCGTTAAGCGAAGGCACTGACAGGGATGTATTAGATAGGTGTGACAGGTTCATCCAGCGTGCACGGCGAGTGATTGGGAAAATTGCCACAGTCAAAACGCCTCTCACCATATTCCTTGATGACATCCATGTATTAGATGAATCAGCGCAGCCATTGGTTCTTGGTTTCGTTTATAAGATGACCAGAGGAAACAACGCACACATCAAGATTTCTGGGATTGAACAACTAACTAAGCTATGGGATAGCTCTAAGCAATTCGGGCTCCAGCTGAGTCACGATGCACAGCTACTCAACCTTGATCTCAATTTGACGATGCCTGACAAATCAAAGGAGCACATTGTCAGCATACTCAATGCGCACGCACGATATTGTGGGTTGCCTGGGATTGGATACCTTGCAAACGAGGAGGTGCTATCCAGGCTGGTACTTGTAGCTGCTGGCGTACCAAGAGATTCGCTGAGCCTTTTTTCTATTGCCATTTCAAAAGCCATCGCCAAGAGTCAAAAACTTGTATCTATCACTAGTGTCAATGCGGCAGCATCCGAAATGGCTGAGGAAAAACTAAAGGACATAGAAAGAGATGCTGCCGAAGACCTAGAGGCTATTCAGGATGTCCTCTCAGAGGTGAAAAGATTCTGTATTACACAGAACAGAAAGAATGCGTTTTTGGTAGAGATCAAGAATACCGACCCACGATATAAGCTTATAAAAAAATTGATTGCTCTACGGTTGGTGCACTTGTTGCATGAGGGTATTACGCCGCACAAAGCAGGAAAGCGGTTCATTGCGTTAATGTTGGATTACGGCTTTTATGTTGGCATTAGAGCAGCTAGGAGCGTTGAATTTATTCCATCTGAGCCTAGGCAGCTATTAGCGAAAGAGCTTAGGTCTCTCCCTATATTTAACTAGCAAGCGTAGCCCGGATGGAGCGAAGTGCAATCCGGGGCAACCACTCCCCCCGAATTCCATCCGGTCGGACTGCATCCGGGCTACATGCTTTGTCCTCTCTGCCGCTCGAAGACCTCACCAGCTACCACCTGCCTGAAGGTCAGGTTGATCCGCCCGGCCGTCACCTCCGGCTCCATCGGCACCCGGTGCAGCCAGCCCTGCTGGAAGGCCGGCCGCATCAGTAATAGGTCGCCTGTCTCCAGTATTACGCCTGCGATGCGCTCGTCCATCTGCGATTGGTATTGAAAGCTGCGCGCCGCGCCCAGGCTGAGCGAGGCGATGACCGGGGCGTCGCCCAATTCGCGTTCGTCGTCGGCGTGCCAGGTGACGTGATCGAAGCCGTTGCGGTAATAGGTGACCAGCACGGCGTTGAAGCGGTGGCCGACTCGCGCCTCGACCGCGCGCTTGATCGCCAACAACAATGGCGACCAGGGCTGCACTTCGAGCAGGTTGTTGCTGTAGCTGTACTGGATGCCGGCATCGGCCACCCAGGCCTGTAGGCGCGGGATGTGGAAGCGGCGGCCATGCACCTCGTGGTAGTCCTTGTGCCAGGCGAGCTGCTCGATCAGCCCGGCTATCCAGGCCTGGCATTGCTCGGCACGAAAGGCGTGGCTGAACAGTTCGAGTGCGCCGGTTTCGAACGGCGAGGGGGTGGCAGTCCTGGCGGGTATATGGCCTAACTGCTGGATCGCCACGGCGCTATGCGCTTTATCCTCGCCGAGCGGGGACTCGCGATGACGGTTTCGGTCGGACATCTCAGCCCAGTCGCAGATCAAAGTCGGTCGCGATCAGCCGCAGCCAGGTCTCCAGCCGGTCTTCCAAGAGCATCTTCTGATTGTCCAGGTCCAGCACCAGGCCGACGAACTGGCCGTCGCGCTCGGCCTTGCTGGCGATGAAGTCGTAGCCGTCGGTGGGCCAGGCGCCGACCACCTTGGCGCCGCGCGCGGTGACGAAGTCGTACAGCTCGCCCAGGGCATCGACGAAGTTGTCGGGGTATTTCTCCTGGTCGCCCAGGCCGTAGAGCGCGACGGTCTTGCCGCTGAAGTCCGCGTCGGCCAGGCGGGGCAGGAACTCGGCCCAGCTTTCGTTCTGGCAATCGGCCTCGAGGCCGGGCAGGGCGCCTTCGCCCAGGGTGGGGGTGCCGAGGATCAGGTAGTCGTAGCTCGCCACCAGCTCGGCCGTGGCCTTGTTGACGTTGAGCGGGTCGGCGAACAGCGTGTCGTCGGGGAAGCGCCGCTTGATGGTCTTGGCGATCTTGCGGGTGTTGCCGGTGTTGCTGCCGAAGAAGATGCCGATGCGGGCCATGGTGTGTCCTTTGCGGGTTGGGTGGTCGATAAGGCTTAACTAGCAAGCGGCAGGCCACCTCGGCTTGGACTGGCGCCGATGCGCGCCGGCAGGCGAAAACGGCCGGCCATGGCCTGTGCCAGATTGGTGCGGATGGCACCATTTTGTTCTGCATGGCCGGGGCGGCTGTCGCAAACCCGACAAGCCTTCGTGCAAGTGGGTTTCCACACACAGGGTTGGGCGCTTGGTCTGAGTGGATGTCTAGGTAAATCAGTTGTTTAGGGTGGTCTCCGCGTTTGGCACGGCCTTTGCGATGGTCTGGCCGTAAGGCACTTTTCTTAGGAGAACGCGATGATCAACCTGACCCCCAAGGCCATTTCCGCCATCGACAAATTCATCAAGGGCAACGACACCCCGGTGGCGGGCCTGCGCCTCTCCATCTCGGGCGGCGGCTGCTCCGGTTTCCAATACGGCATGGCACTGGAAGCGAACAAGGCCGAAGACGATGTGGTGGTGGAGATCGGCGGCGTGACGCTGCTGGTCGATCCGTTTTCGGCGCCGATGTTGCAGGGCGTCACCGTGGATTTCGTCGACAGCCTGAACGGCAGCGGTTTCAAATTCGAGAACCCCAACGCGACCAGCAGTTGCGCTTGCGGTTCTTCCTTCTCTGCTTAAGGGGCACGGCCATGTGGGACTACTCGGATAAGGTCAAGGAACACTTCTTCAGCCCGCGCAATTCGGGGGTGCTGAACGATGCCAACGCGGTGGGCGATGTCGGCTCCATCTCCTGCGGCGATGCCTTGCGCCTAATGCTCAAGGTGAACCCGGAGACCGAGGTGATCGAGGACGCCCACTTCCAGACCTTCGGCTGCGGTTCGGCCATTGCCTCGTCGTCGGCGCTGACCGAGATCATCAAGGGCATGAAGCTGGACGACGCGCTCAAGGTGTCCAACCAGGACATCGCCGATTACCTGGACGGTCTGCCACCGGAGAAGATGCATTGCTCGGTGATGGGGCGCGAGGCCTTGCAAGCGGCCATTGCCAATTACCGCGGCGAGGAGTGGAGCGACGACCATGAAGAGGGTGCCCTGATCTGCAAATGCTTCGCCGTCGATGCGGTGATGATCGAGGACACCGTGCGGGCGAACAGCCTGTCCACTGTGGAAGACGTTATCAACTACACCAAGGCCGGCGGCGGCTGCTCTTCGTGCCACGAGGGCATCGAGGAGATCCTGACCAAGGTGCTGGCCGAGCGGGGTCAGACCTTCCAGGCCGCGCCGGTGAAGATGAAGGAAGAAAAGCCGGGCCCAGATGCTAAATCTGGCAAGCTGAACAACCTGCAACGCATCCGCCGCATCGAAATGGTGTTGGAGTCGGTGCGTCCGCAGTTGCAGCGCGACCATGGCGACATCGAACTGGTCGACGTCGACGGCAAGACCGTCTACGTCAACATGACCGGGGCCTGCGCCGGCTGCCAGATGGAGGCCCTGACCCTGCAAGGCATTCAGCAAAAGCTGATGGAAGAGCTGGGCGAGATGATCAAGATCGTGCCGACCCGGGCCGGTGCTTACAGCCGCGCCGTGGCGCAGCCCTGAGGAGATCGTCATGGAGCCCATCTACCTGGACAACAACGCCACCACGCGGGTCGACCCCGCGGTGGTCGAGGTCATGCTGCCGTTCTTCACCGAGCAGTTCGGCAACGCCTCCAGCTTGCACAGCTTCGGCAACAAGGTCGGCCTGGCGCTCAAGAAGGCGCGCATGCAGGTGCAGGAATTGCTCGGCGCCGAGCACGAGTCGGAGATCATCTTCACCTCGTGCGGCACCGAGTCGGATTCCACCGCCATCCTGTCCGCCTTGAAGGCGCAGCCGGAGCGCCGCGAGATCATCACCACGGTGCTGGAGCACCCGGCCATCCTGGCCTTGTGTACGCACCTGGAAAAGGAAGGCTACACCGTCCACTACCTGAAGGTGGACGACAAGGGCCGGCTGGACCTGGACGAATACCAGCGGCTGCTGAGCGACAAGGTCGCCGTGGTCTCCGCGATGTGGGCCAACAACGAGACCGGCAGTTACTTCCCGGTGCTGGAGATGGCCGAGCTGGCCCATGCCGCCGGCGTGATGTTCCACACCGATGCGGTGCAGGCCGTGGGCAAGATTCCGATGGACTTGAAGAGCAGCAAGATCGACATGCTCTCGCTGTCCGGTCACAAGCTGCACGCGCCCAAGGGCATCGGCGTGCTCTACCTCAAGCGCGGCACCCGCTTCCGCCCGCTGCTGCGCGGCGGCCACCAGGAACGCGGCCGCCGGGCCGGCACCGAGAACAGCGCGTCCATCGTCGGCCTGGGCAAGGCCTGCGAGATGGCCCTGGCCGCGATGGACTACGAGAACACCGAGGTCGCCCGTCTGCGCGACAAGCTGGAGGCCGGCATTCTGGCCAAGGTGCCGCGCGCCTTCGCCACCGGCGACGTGGGCAACCGCCTGCCCAACACCAGCAACATCGCCTTCGAGTTCATCGAGGGCGAGGCGATCCTACTCTTGCTCAACAAGTTCGGCATCGCCGCCAGCTCCGGCTCGGCCTGCACCTCGGGCAGCCTGGAGCCCAGCCACGTCATGCGCGCGATGGGCATCCCCTACACCGCCGCGCACGGCACCACGCGCTTCTCGCTGTCGCGCTACACCACCGAGGCCGAGGTCGACCGGGTGATCCAAGTGGTACCGGAGATCGTCGCGCAACTGCGCAAGCTGTCGCCTTACTGGGGCGAGAACGGCCCGGTCGAGGAACCGGACAAGGCCTTCGCGCCGACCTATGCCTGAGACCAAGCCATGAAACCGGCCCGCACCATCACCATCGACGACACCACGCTGCGCGACGGCGAGCAGTCGGCCGGCGTTGCCTTCACGCTGGACGAGAAGCTGGACATCGCGCGCCGGCTCGATGCGCTGGGCGTGCCGGAATTGGAGGTCGGCATTCCGGCCATGGGCGATGGCGAGTGCGACGGCATTCGTGCGGTGGCCGCGCTGAATCTCTCGGCCAGGCTGGTGGTGTGGAGCCGCATGCATGCCGGCGACCTGGCCGCCTGCCGCAATATGCGGGTGGATATGGTCGACCTGTCCATCCCGGTGTCCGACATCCATATCGCCAAGAAGCTCAAGCGCGACCGGGCCTGGGTGTTGCAGACCGTGCGCGACATGGTGCCGCGCGCCTTGGACATGGGCCTGGAGGTGATCGTCGGGGCCGAGGATGCCTCGCGCGCCGATCCCGAATTCCTGTTGCGCGTGGCCGATGCCGCGCAGGCGGCCGGCGCCCGCCGGTTCCGCTATGCCGATACCCTGGGCATGATGGAGCCGTTCGGCGTGAGCGAGGCGATCGCCACGCTGCGCGGCGTGGTCGATCTGGAGATCGAGATGCACGCCCACGACGACCTCGGCCTGGCCACCGCCAACACCCTGGCCGCCTGCCGCGCCGGTGCGAGCCACGTCAACACCACGGTGAACGGCCTGGGCGAGCGGGCCGGCAATGCGCCGCTGGAAGAGGTGGCCTTGGGCCTGAGCAAGCTCTACGGCCTGGACACCGGCGTCGATCTGAGCGATTTCCCTGCGTTGTCGGAACGGGTGGCCGCGGCCTCGGGCCGGCCGGTGCCCTGGCAGAAGAGCGTGGTCGGCGAGGGGGTGTTCACCCACGAGGCCGGCATCCATGTCGATGGCCTGCTCAAAGACCCGGAGACCTATCAGGGCTTCGACCCGAGCGAGGTGGGCCGCAGCCACAAGCTGGTGCTGGGCAAGCATTCCGGATCGAGCGGGGTGATCGCGGCCTTTGCCCGCATGGGTTTGAACCTGAGCCAGGCCGATGCCCGCGAACTGTTGCAGGACATCCGTGCCTTCGCCGAGAAGGCCAAGCGCTCGCCGGCCGATCACGAGCTGTTGTTCATCTACCAGCGCCTGATCAGCCGCAGCGCGCCGGAAGCGATGCACTGAGGGAGGCGAGCATGAGCCAGACACTGATGACCACCGCTGCCCCATCACTTGCTCCAGGCTTGTTTGCGCTGTTGCGGGAAGACATCGACTGCGTGTTTCAACGCGACCCGGCGGCGCGTTCCCGGTTCGAGGTGATCACCACCTATCCCGGCGTGCATGCCATCCTGTTTTATCGCATCGCCCATCGCTTTTGGCTGCGCGGCCTGCGCTATCCCGCCCGTTTTCTGTCCTATCTGGCCCGGCTGGTCACCAATATCGACATCCACCCCGGCGCCCGCATCGGTCGCCGCTTCTTCATCGATCACGGTGCCGGCGTGGTGATCGGCGAGACGGCCGAGATCGGCGACGACGTGACCCTGTATCACGGCGTCACCTTGGGCGGCACCACTTGGAGCAAGGGCAAGCGCCACCCGACGCTGGGCGACGGTGTCGTGGTCGGAGCCGGGGCCAAGATCCTGGGCGCCATCCTGATCGGCGAGCGGGTGCGGGTCGGCGCCAACTCGGTGGTGGTCAAGGACGTGCCGGCCGACCGCACCGTGGTCGGCATTCCCGGCCGGGTGGTGGTGCGCCTGGATGCGGTAGGCGAGAACCCGCTGGGCATGAACCTCGATCATCACCTGATCCCCGACCCGGTCGGCAAGGCCATCGCCTGCCTGATGGAGCGGATCGAGGTGCTGGAGGCGTGCTTGCGCGACAAGGGCGAAGCGGTCGACGGCCAATGCGGCATCTGCGAGGCCGACGATCTGTGCGGCACCGAGACCGCGCGCAAAATCAGAAAGGGTTGAGCGATGGACTTGATGGATTTCGATCAAGCAGGCCTGTATTTCGACGAGCCGGTTCAGGCCGAGGTGGAGGCGTTGATCACCGAGGCCGGTGCCGAATACGGCCAGGCGGCGGCCGAACCGCTGCTGCACAAGGCCTACTTTATTGCGCCGGAGTCGCTGATGGTGCTGGTCGCTCTGTACCGTTACTACTTCTACCAGCACCGCCTGGACGACGCCTTGCTCGTGGCGGCACGGGCAATGGCCATTGTCGGCCGCCGCTTGGGTTTTCCCGACGACTGGCGGCAGCTGCATCCCGGCTTTCTCGGCCAGGGCGTGCTGCGCTCGATGGGTCTGCTGCGCTTCTACCTGAACGTGCTCAAGGCCGCCGGTTACATCAACTTGCGTCTGGGCCGCATCGGCGAGGGCCGGGCGATGATCGAGAAACTGATCCAGATGGACAGCCATGACCGCATGGGCGGCAAGGCGCTGCTGGAGACGGTCGTCGCCGCCGTCGCGGCCAGGATCGAGGAAGCCGCCTGAGTGCTGCGATGTAGCCGCTTGTGATGAGACCTCACCCCCGATCAACCCCTTTTACCGGAGATATGAAATGGACGAGCTGACCCTGGACGAAGCCCTGGAGGACCTCTCTGCCGCCGAGGATTTCCTCGAATATTTCGGCGTGGCCTACGAACCGAGCGTGGTGCAGGTGAACCGCTTGCACATCCTGCAGCGCTTTCACGACTACATGGCCCAGGCCAGCGAGTTGCCCGAGGACGATGCGACGCGGCGCGAGCTGTTCGCCGGTTTGTTGAAGCGGGCCTACGAGGACTTCGTGCGGTCCGATGCGCTGACCGAGAAGGTGTTCAAGGTCTTCCATATGCACGAGCCGCAGACCGCCTTCGTGCCGCTGACCTCGATCGGCGTCGCCATGCCCGCCGCCGCGCCGGCGGCGGGCGGTTGCGGCTGCGGCAGCAGCGGCGGTTCCTGCGGCAGTTCGTCCATCGCATCGCACTGAGTTTTATGCTGCCCCGCTTCGATTACGGCAACGCCGTCCGGGTCACGCGCAACGTGCGCAACGACGGCACCTTCCCCGGCATGGCCACGGGCAATCTGTTGGTCCGGCGCGGCAGTATCGGCTATGTGATGAACGTCGGCACCTTCTTGCAGGATCAGCTCATCTACACCGTGCACTTCCTCGATCAGAACCGCATTGTCGGCTGCCGCGAAGAAGAGTTGATCGGTGCCGACGAGCCCTGGGTGCCGAGCCGGTTCGAGACCCGGGAAAAAGTCAGCGCCAGGATCGCGCTGTCGCTGCAAGGCGCAGTGGTGGTGCCGGCCGGTACCGTGGGCGAGGTGTTCAAGGTGCTGCGCGATCTACCGGACGGCATGCACTACCACGTGCACTTCCCCGGCCATGTCTTGCAGGTGCCGGAGAGCGTGCTCGATGCGGTGGAGCAGAAGACGGAGGCCGAGGATGACTGAGCCGAATGCGGTCGCCTACTTGATGCTCAAGACCGCGCAAAACCTCTATAGCCGCAATCCGCAGGAACTGAAGCCGGACGAGCAGGAGCGCGTGCTGCGCATGGCCGGCCGGCAATATGAGTTGGAAGAGCGCGTGCTGTCGGCAGCCGAAGCGGGCGAGGTGGTGGTGCCGGAGGCGACTTTGCAAGCCGCTCTGGCCGAGATTGCCGGGCGCTACCCGGATGAGGTCGACTTCCTCAACGATCTGAACGACAACGGACTATCGCGCCAGGGGTTCATCGCGGCGCTGGAGCGGGAGATGAAGGTCGATGCCATCATGGAAAAGGTGGCGACCCGCGCGGCCAAGGTGAGCGATATCGACGTCGAGCTGTACTACCACTACCACCCGGAACAGTTCCAGCGTCCGGAACTTCGCCGGGCCCGGCATATCCTGGTCACCATCAACGACGGCATCGCCGACAATACCCGTGACGCGGCGCGGGCACGCATCGACGCCATCGCCCAACGCCTGGCCAAGGAGCCCAAGCGCTTCGAGGAACAAGCGCTGAAACACTCGGAATGTCCGACTGCACTGCAAGGCGGCCTATTGGGCGATGCGCAACGCGGCCAGCTCTACCCCGAGTTGGACAAGGTGCTGTTCGACATGCAGCCGGGCCAGATCAGCGGTGTGATCGAAAGCGCACTCGGTTTTCACCTACTGCTCTGCGAGTCGGTTGCTCCGGCCGGTGCGATACCGATCGGCCAAGTACGCGATGCGGTGCGCAAGCTGCTCGAATCCCGGCGGAAGAAGATCTGCCAGAAGGCGTGGCTGTCCGCGCTGAATAAAGCGGCCGCCTAAACCCAGCGCCTCGAAGACGGGGCGGCTCCGGCACGCATCGAACCTGCGCCTCCCTTGTGATAGGTGGTTTTCTGCGTTGTCGAGGCGAACGACTAAAGACTTGCCGGCTGCGGCCGGCTATGCGGCACCCGCCGGGTGACATATTCGACCAGCTTGGCAAGGCTCTCGTCCATCGGCTCCGAAGCGGTATTTACCACCAGCTCCGGGGCCAGGGGTTCTTCATAGGGCGCGCCGATGCCGGTGAAATCGGATAGTTCGCCCGCTCGGGCCTTGCGATAAAGCCCCTTGGGGTCGCGCGCTTCGCAGGTCGCCAGATCGGCGGCGACATGGATTTCGTGAAAACCGACCCGTCTTGCCGCAACCCTGGCCGCTGCTCGATCCGATCGGTATGGCGAGATAAAGGCGGTGATACAGATCAGCCCGGCATCGGCAAAGAGGGCGGCGACCTCTCCGACGCGGCGAATATTTTCTGCACGGTCCTGCTGGCTGAATCCAAGATCGGCGTTAAGGCCATGACGAAGATTGTCGCCGTCGAGGGTGTAGCAGGTATAGCCAAGCGCCAGCAACCGCCCTTCCAGGCCCATGGCCAGGGTGGATTTGCCCGAGGCGGACAGACCGGTCAGCCAGATCACGGCCCCATCATGGCCGAAGCGTTGCCTGCGCTCAACGGCATCGATCAGGTGGGGAACCTCGGTGAGATGGAGTGGTTTGGGCATTGGGAGGGCGTGGCTGCTAAGTTGTATTGACTATTGAATTTAACCGAAATGAAAGATTGATTGATCCTTCAAGCGATGATTTTCTAATATTTTGAGTGTGGTCACGAGACGGGTCATGTCGGTTTGGGTAAATGATCGATGGTAGGCAAGGGGATGCGCGTACGGCCGCCGACCTAAGCGATGCCGTGGTCGGCCATCCAGATGGCCATTGGGCTCTACCCCTCTTCCCCTGCGTCGGCCGATCGCGGGTCACTCCCGCGCCTTGTCCCGTTCGTCGAGAAACCGGCGCAACGCTTCGGGGTCGGCATCCATGATCAGGTCGAGGTTTTCGAGAATTTCATCGATGTCCCAATCCCACCAGGCGAGCCGAAGCATCAGTTCGACGGTGACCGGGTCGAAGCGATGGCGGATCACCCTGGCGGGATTGCCGGCTACGATCGCATAGGGATCGATATCCTTGGATACCATGCTGCCGGCGCCGACCACCGCACCGTGGCCGATGGTTACTCCCGAGAGGATGGTGCAGCCGAAGCCGAGCCAGACGTCGCTGCCGATAATGATCGGTCCTTTGGATCTTTTGGGCGGAGGCTGCCGCCGCTGGAAGAAATGAGGGAAGGGATAGGTGGAGCCGTAATCCGGCCGATGCTCGCCGCCCTTCAGGATGGAGACGTCCGTCGCAATGCTGCAGAAGCGGCCGATGACCAGTGGCGTGCGCTCGTCGTAATGCAAGATGCGAGGGGTGCCATAGGTATAGTCGCCGATCTCGCAATTCTCGATCTTCTTGATGTATTCCTGTCGATTGGTAAACAGCTTCTCGGCATCCGGCCTGACATGTTTCATCGATTCCCCAGCAATCTATCTAGTGATCTTTCGTCTGATTTCAGCGCGGCCCAAGCTGATAAAACAGGCAAGGTCAATAGTGACCGTTCAGCGGCTGCCTTTTTGAAAGAAGGCCATCGATTTCTGTTTTTCACAGATTATTTTGATGGCGGCAAGATTGAGTTCTTTCGCATTTCGTACGATTTCCGTCACAAATTCCACCATCCCCTGATATTGCGGATAATCAGTGGCGAAATAGCCCATCGCCCAATCCTCGATGACGTAGTAGCCACCTGGTTTCAGAAAGGGCTGCAAGGTATTGAAACAGGTCCGAGTCTCAGCCAATTGGTGCGAGGCATCATCGATAATTACATCGAACGGCCCATGCAATTCGGCAAGCCCGCGTAGGCCGTCCGCGTCATTCTGATCGCACTGCGCAAGCGACACGCGGGAACTGGTTTCAATTTCCGGCAGCTTCAAGTCCAACCCAAGGATACGAGAATCCTTGTTTTGCAGGTAATCGTCCCAAAACAGGATCGATCCGCCCTTATTGACGCCAATCTCTAGCAAAGAGATTGGCCGATAAGTCAAAGGCGCCAAAATTCTTTTATATTCCTCCATAAAACCCAACTGGATTTTGTCGGTATCGAATTTGGTCGGAGTAAATGGGTTTTTCATGATGTCTGTTGGTCGATTGAAGTGTTATTGGCGCAGGTATCTAGCACCATCCCGGTTATGGCAAGCTAGGCAATGTCGCCAGGTCGCCTAGTTTTTGTCGAAGAAGATCGTCTATCGTGTGCCGTCCTTCCCAGTATTGGCTGCGATTGCGGTGTTCCATGGCCTCGGCCAGGTCGGAGCCATGTTTTTCCGAGAAAAGCGACCGGTTGCGCGTCACATGATGCGTTTGCACCTGATCGTGCCGCCTGATCGACAGCGAGCCTCCCTTTGGCCCACCGTGTTTCACAAAGGTATCGGCCCGGACGACGATACCGGCGCCGGTGTCCGCCAGCCGTTTGTTCAGGTCCCGGTCCTCGTAGGTGCCATATTCGAAGGCAGGGTCGAAATAGCCCAGGCGTTCCAGGTCGGCCTTCCTGAAGGCTTGGCAAAAGCCGATGACATCGTAAAACGGCACCGCGATCAGTGTGCCGCCGACACGCTCCTGCAATAGCTTGTCGAATTGCTCTATCCGGCCTAGTTCCGCTTCGGAATAGTCTGCCAACTGGCGAAACAACCGGGTGTTTTGGAAGCTGAAAGCGTAATCGGTCAGGGGCGCCACGGTGCCGATGGCGAGGTCGGCCATCAGCGGCGAGACTAAGCGCGGAATAGCGCCGGCGGGGAAATAGATGTCGTCGTTGGCCATCACGATGACGCGGCCATCCGCAGACTGCATCAGGCGGTTATAGCTTGCCGAGAAGCCCAGGTTGTTGTCGTTCTCCAGATAACGGAATTCACCGAAGGCGTTCTGTAGCCGCTCTTGCCAACGCTGGATCATTTGCCGGGTTTCCGCGCGCAGCGGCGAGCCGTCATCGAGCAGCAGCAATTGAACGTGGGGGCCACCATTACGAAACAGGCTCGGGAAGAACAGATTCTCCACCACGGCGAGCGCTTCCGGGCCCGCGTTGTACATGGAGGTGACGAGGCTGACGGATTCCATCCGCACGTAGTGGCTTTCAGATTGCTGATTGGTCCAGTCAATCACTTCGGCTTGTTCGACAGGAAGTTATCGAAATCGGGATAGATGCAGCCGTCGTGGAAATGAGGCACATTCGGCAGCATCCGGCGCGGGTGGTGCCCAAGATACGCCTCGTCCTTGAGGAAGACGCAGACGTAGTCTTGCACCCAGGTGATTTCGCTGACGGTGGTGAAGTGCTCCAGCGCGATGCAGCGCAGACCGTTTCTCCGCCCCCATTTGGCCAGCGCGTTGCCGCTGTCCGGGTAGAAGCGATAGCAATCGACCGGGTAGCGATGGAAGACGAACTGGGCCGGCGCATCGAGATAGAACAACCCTTCCGGCTTGAGAACCCGCATGATCTCGAGGAACAGCAGCCAGAACATCTCGGCGTGCTCGAAGCAGGAGGTGCTGACCACCGCGTCGACCGAACCGTCGTCGAAGGGCAGGCGGTACGGATCGTCCAGCACGATATCCACGCCCTTGCCGGCCGACATGTCGACGCCGATGTAACGCGCCTGCGGCGGGCAGGCCTCGCGCAGCGAGCCATTGACGTCCATGGCGCCGATGTCGACGAGGGTGATCGCACCCAACTGGGCGACATAGGTGTCGAAGAAACGTTTGCCGTTCTCCATCGCGGCGTCGTGCATTGCGTCTCCTAGGCAGGGTTCGGGTGGGTGGGGACTGTTCAGCGTGACGCCAGGTCGAGGTGCCTGCCGGCGAGCGCCGGCAGGCGCGCGAGCATCGGTGCGAAGCGTTGCTCCAGCATGAGCTGGGTCTGCCGTGCAATCTCGGGGTAAGTAGATACGTTCTGCGGCGAGTAGTCGATCTTCGCGTCGGGCGAGACATCGAGGAAGCGGAATATCTGTTCCATCCATAGCCCGGGCGCTGCGGCCAGTTCGGCCAGCGACAGGATAAAGAACCGGTTGCGGTCGTACAACGCGAAGTATCGCAGCAGTTGCTCGTCGTAGAGCGACGAGCGGAAGTACATGAAGTTCCAGAAATAGTGCGGGCAGTCCGCCAAAAAGGCCGGGTCGTCGAAACGCCGGTCTTCTGCGGCCAAGGCCTCTTCGAAGCTGGCGATGGTTTCGTAGCCGAGCATTCGCATGAAGCGGTAGAGCGAGTAGCTCCGCAAGGCCGGATTTCTGAGCACGACGATGAAACGGGCGTCCGGAAACAGCGTGTGGAGCACCGGCGGCGTTTCGGGGTTGCTGAAATAGACATGGGAGGCCTCGCCGACCGCCTTCTTCTCCGCGCCGCACGCGAACAAGCCGAAATATTCGATAGGGTTGTCGACCACCTGGAATTGCCGGCAAAAGAACGAAGGCTCCTTGACCGGCGACATATGGATCTCCGGGTGCTGGCGCAAATAGCTGTAAAGGCTGGTGGTGCCGCACTTGGCGGCGCCGAGGACGAAGAGGTTGGGCAGCCTCGGCCTGTTGGTTTTCATGTCATTGCACAGCTCGCCGGCTTGGCGATCCGCATTTACCATGTCGTCGATCATCGATGCTCTCAGAATCCGAAGAAGACATTGCGCCGGATGCGTAATGGATGGAGCTTCGCGATCTCCTGGTCCACACTGATGCGCCGAGCATAAACCGCATGTTTTCCGGAAATCAAGGACGATCGCCTTTTCTTCGGCTCAAGAGCCCGCGCTGTCTGCCGATACAGCGCAGGGGGGGCGTTGCGCAGTGGCTGCGATGTGTCTGCGCTATCATGCCGTGCAATCCGACCAAGAACACACGAGCCGCAAAAGGGGAATCTACTTGAATAGTCACTCGATCATCGGGCGCATCGTCCGTGCAGTCATGGCTGCGCTGCTATTTTGTGCATTGCCTGCGCAAGCCGCCAAGGATTACATTGTCGCACCGGCGGGCGGAGACATTACGGGGGCGCAGCTCTCGGCCAAGCTGGCCGTGGGCAATGTGACCCTGCAAAGCAGCGACGGCGGCACGCCCGGCTCCGGCAACATCCTCATCAAGGATGTCGTTGCCTGGAGCGCCAACACCACGCTGACCCTTAAGGCCTCGAACAACGTCGTCGTCAACGGCAATATCGCCGCCAGCGGCAACACGGCCGGCCTGGCGATCAGCCCGGCCACGGCCAACGGCGGCGAAGCGCCGGCCCCGGCCGGCACCTATCGCCTGGCCGGCGCGGTCATTACCCTTTCCGGCAGCGGCCCGAGCCTGATCATCGCCGGCAGCGCTTATACCGTGATCAACGGCCTGGGCGCGGCGACGGATGCGACGAGCCCGCCTGTCGTGCCCAGCCTGCAGGGCGCGGCCGCAGCCGCCAACCTGGCCAAGAACTATGTGCTCGGCAGCGATATCGATGCCTCGGCCAGCTCGGCCTGGAACGACGGCGCGGGGTTCGTTCCGATCGGCGGCGGCGACCAGGCCAAGGTCAACGCCGATGCGCCCTTTGCCGGCAGGTTCGACGGTCTGGGCCATACGATTCGCAATCTGACGGTGAATGCGCCGGGCAAGAAGTGGGGCGGCCTGTTCGGCGCCACGGCAGCGAACGCACAAGTCCGCAATATGGGCCTAATCGATGCCAACGTCAGCGGGCTGCATCGCGTCGGCGGCCTGGTCGGCGAAAACAACGGCTCGCTCGATCAGTGCCATGTACGCGCCACCGTGGCCGGCACCAATAACGTTGGCGCCTTGGTGGGATACAACGCCCCCACAGGGGTTGTGGAAAAGAGCTATGCCTCCGGCAGCGTGACCGGCAACGGCCAGAATGCCGGCGGCCTGATCGGGGCGAATTCGGGGACGGCCCGCAACGGCTATTCGACGGCCGCCGTGGGCGGAACGGCTACCAACGCCGGCGGCCTGGTCGGCAACAACTTTGTCTTCAGCGGCAGCGCGCCGCTGATCGAGAACAGCTATGCCACCGGCGCGGTTTCGGGTACGGCGCCGGTCGGCGGCCTGGTCGGGGCCAACGGCGGCACGGTCAGCAATGGCTATTGGGATAGCCAAACATCCGGCCAGGCGGCGTCGGCCGGCGGCGGCAAGGGGCTGACCAGCGCGCAAATGAAGACCCAATCGAGTTTCGGCGGCTTCGACTTTTCCGGTACCTGGGTCATGGTGGACGGACTCACCCAGCCGATGCTCGCCCAGCAGAACTCGACCACGATCTACAACGTACTCGAATTGCAGTTGATGGCGGCGAACCTGGCGGCGAACTACACCCTCGGTGCCGACATCGACGCCTCGGCGACGGGCACGGGCAGCGGCATTTGGGGCAGCAGCGGGTTTGTCCCGATCGGCACTGCGACGGCGCCGTTTACCGGCAGCCTGGATGGCAAGGGGCATACCATCGGCAAGCTCACGATCAACCTGCCGGGGACCGATCATGTCGGCCTGTTCGGCTATACCGGCGCGTCTTCGGCCATTCGGAATGTCGGCCTGCGCGACAGCACGGTCACCGGACAGAACAGCGTGGGGGCCTTGGCGGGGCATAACGGCGGCAGCATCGGCAGCAGTTATGCCGAGCAGGTCAATGTGACCGGCATGGGCAGCAATAGCAGCGGTAGTGGCGGCTTGGTCGGCACCAATGGCGGCAGCATCGGCAACAGCCATACCTCCGGCAGCGTGACCGGGATCGACGATGTCGGCGGTCTCGTCGGCGTCAACAGCGGCAGTATCGCCGCCGCCTATTCTTTGGCCACGGTCAGCAATGCGACGGGGCAGGCCGGCGGTTTGGTGGGGACCAACGACCAGGCGGCCAGCATCAGCGCCAGTTTCGCCACCGGGGTCGTCGGCGATGTCGGCATGACCGGGGAAATGGGCGGCCTGGTCGGGCTCAATCAGGGCAGCATCAGTTACAGCAATGCGCTGGGCCGCGCCGATTGCGGCACGGGTTCCTCCGGCGGCGGCCTGGTGGGCAACAACAGCGGCACCATCGCCAACAGCTATGCCACGGGCGGCGTGAGCGGGAAGGGCAGCAACGCCGGCGGCCTGGTCGGCAACAACTCGACCGCCACGGCCAGCATCGGCACCAGCTATGCGACGGGGAGCGTGGCCGGCAGCGGCAATGTCGGCGGCCTGGTGGGCAACAACGATGGCACGGTCAGCAACGGCTATTGGAACAGCGGCCTAAGCCACGACGGGATCGCTGCGGGCACGAAGACCGGGGCGACCGGGCTCAGCCCGGCGCAGATGCTGGCGTCGTCCAACTTCAGCGGTTTCACCATCACCACTACGCCGGGCGCACAGGGCTGGGTGGTGGTCAACACCGACGGCAGCCTGCAAACCGCGGCCAGTAACGCATCGGCCGCGACTTCGCCGATGCTGGCGACCGAATATGCCACCACCGTCACCAACGCGCATCAGTTGCAGTTGATGCTGATGAATCTAGGTGCGAGTTACCGTCTGGCTGCGAACGTGGCGGCGATAGGCACCGGCAATGGCGAGGAGGTGTGGGGCGGTCTCGGCTTCGTCCCGGTGGGTAGGACGAATGCGCCGTTCACCGGTGTCCTCGACGGCCAGGGCTATAGGATCAGCCATTATTTTATTAACCGCACGGATTCCAATGTCGGGCTTTTCGGTTACATCCAAAATGCGACGCTACAGAATTTAGGCCTGACATCTGGCAGGGTGATTGGGGGTGGCAATGTCGGCGGACTGGTCGGTTATAGCAAAGCGAGTCGGATCAATTACTGTTACGTCGATTCCTTTACCAGCGCCTCTGTTACCGATGTGCCTGGAAGAGGCGACACAATCGGCGGCCTGGTCGGAAACAACGATCAAGGCACGATAGCGAACTGCTTTGCAGAGGGTATCGCCTATGGACACGATTATGTTGGTGGGCTGGTAGGAATCAATGCGGGTGGGACCATTAGCAATAGCGCTGCAGCAACCAACACGAATGCAAGAAACTGGGTAGCCGGGGGTCTTGTTGCATACAATTCCGGGGGCACTATTGAAAACAGTGCCGCAACTGGAAACGTGATTGCCAAGATCAACTACCTGGGTGGGTTGGTGGCCCAAAATTACAACAATGGAAAAATCGTCAATAGCTATGCGGTAAATACCTTGTTTCATTCCGCGCGTGGCTATATGGGCATCGGTGGGCTGGTCGGCGACAATCGTGGGAGCGAAGTTGGCAACAGTTATTGGGATAAGACGACATCAGGACAATCCATTAGTGCCGGTGGCGCCGGTTTGACCGATGCTCAGATGCGGCAACAATCGAGTTTCTCCAGTTGGGATTTCGCCGACATTTGGTTGCCGCCGACCTCCAGCCATTATCCCGCGCTGCGCAACATGCCGGAAGGCTATGCGCCTTGAGCGTCGCATGCCCTTGGCTTAGGCAAAACAATCAATAGGGGAAAATCGTGAACGACTGCAAATGGTACGGGGTCGGTTGCCGGGTGGCGGCCATGGTATTGACGCTCGGAGCGGCCGGGTTGGCCCAGGCGGCCAACGACTATATCGTCGCGCCGAGCGGCGGCGACATCACCGGCGCCGCGCTGTCGGCCCAACTGGCACAAGGCAACGTCACGCTGCAAAGCAGCCAGGGTAAGCAGGTTGGTTCGGGCAACGTGATCGTCAACGACACCGTCAGCTGGAATACCGGCAGCACGCTGACGCTGATCGCCTCGAATAATGTCCAGATCAACGCCAATGTCGTTGCCAGTGGCAATGCGACGCTGACCATCAGCCCGAATACCGCCAACGGCAACGAACAGCCGAGTGGACAGGGCGCTTACGGCTTGGCCGGCGGCGCATCGATCACCCTTTCCGGGGCGACGCCGGCACTCAGCATCGCCGGCGCGAGCTATACCGTGATCAACCAGCTCGGCACGGCAGCGGATGCGACCACGGCGCCCGTCACGCCGACGCTGCAGGGCATGGCGGCAGCGGCCAATCTGACCGGTCGCTTCGCTCTCGGCAGCGATATCGACGCCGGGCCGGCATCGGCTTGGAACGGCGGCCAGGGCTTCAGCCCGATCGGCACTGAGACCGGCAAATTCACCGGCAACCTGGAGGGTCTGGGCCATGCCGTGCGCAATCTCGGCATCAATCGACCCTCGGCCTCGAATGTCGGGCTGTTCGGCTATACCTGGCAAGGGTTTGCGGTGCGCAACCTGCGGCTGCTGAATGTCGGCGTGAGCGGCGGCAATGGCGTCGGCGGCCTGGCCGGCACCAATGCCGGCGCGGTCGGCAATGTCCTGGTGACTGGCAATGTCGGCGGTGGTAGCTACGTCGGTCTGCTCGCCGGCTACAACCTCGGTCCGGTGCGTGCCGCCTTCGCCAAGGGCAATGTGTCGGGCAATACCGGGGTCGGCGGGCTGGTCGGCAATCACACTACCGTCAATGGTATCGGCCGGATCAGCGGCAGTTGCGCCATGGTCGCGGTGAGCGGCACCGGTAGCGAGCAGACTTTGATCGGCGGCCTGGTCGGCGACAACAACGGCGCGATCGACACCAGCTGCGCGACGGGCAGCGTCAGCGCCAGCACGGACAATAACAATGGCAGCGCCTGGGTGGGCGGCCTGGTCGGCCGCAACGGCAACGGCGACAACACCGACGGTTCCATCGACAACTGCTACGCCACCGGCAGCGTGCAAGGCTGGACCTACGTGGGCGGCCTGGTCGGCGGCTCGAACAGCGTCAATGCCATCAGCAACAGCTATGCCATGGGCAGTGTGGCAGGCCAGCTCAGCGTCGGCGGCCTGGTCGGCTATTACAAGTACATGTGGCCACTGACCGCCAACAACAGCTACTGGAACACCACGACCTCGGGCCAGGCCAACTCCGCCGGCGGCGGCACCGGGTTGACCAGCGCGCAGATGACCAGCGCCGCCAATTTCGCCGGGTTTGCCTTCACCGCCACGCCCGGGGCAGCCGGCTGGGTGATCGTCGATACCGATGGCAGCTTCAACAACGCGGCCGGCGCGGCGGGGGCGGCCTTCCCGATGCTGGCGACCGAATACTCGACCCTGATCTTTAATGCCCGCCAATTGCAACTGATGCAGTTGGCGCCGGCGGCCGGCTACGCGCTGGCCGACGATATCGACGCCGCGGCCACCGGCGGCAGCGGCGATGTCTGGGGCAGTTCGGGTTTTGTGCCGGTCGGCACCTTCACCGGGACCTTCGATGGCCGGGGCCACGTCATCCGCAAGCTCACGATCAATCGGCCGGCCGCGAGTTACACCGGCCTGTTCGGTACCGTCGGGGCGAATGCCGTCGTCGGCAACGTCGGGCTGAGCGGCGGCAGCGTGAGCGGCAACGTCAATGTCGGCGGTCTGGTGGGCTACCTGAACGGCGGCACGCTCAGCAACAGTTACTACGCGGGTAACGTCATCGGCGCCGGCAATGCCGTCGGTGGTCTGGTGGGGGCCAGTACCGGCAGCATCGGTGGCAGTTACGCCACGGGCAGCGTGCGCAGCCCCGGCAGCGACGTCGGCGGCCTGGTCGGCAACAACAGCACCAACAGCCGCATCGCCAATTGTTATGCGACGAACAGCGTGAGCGGTGGTCCCGTCAACGTCGGCGGGCTGGTCGGTGGCAATTATGTGGGCGCATCGATTGTCGGCAGCTATGCCGCGGGCAGTGTCACCGGCACCGGCAATACCGTGGGCGGACTGGTCGGCGGGAATCTAGGCAATGTCGGCAATAGCTACTGGAATATCACAAGCTCGGGGCAAAGCATTTCTGCGGGCGGTGGCGGCTTGAGCAGCGAGCAGATGCAGACCGTCAAGAGTTTCCTCGGTTTTGATTTCACGACACCGGTATGGGTGATCGTGGACGGCGACGGCACGCTGAACAATGCCAACGGGGCGGAGGGCGCCACCTATCCGGTACTGGCCGGCGAATACGCCACCTCGATCGGCAATGCCCATCAGCTGCAGCTGATGGCGATGAACCCGGCCGCCGCCTACACGCTGAACGCGGATGTCGATGCCGGCGGCACGGCGGGTGTCGGCGATGTCTGGGGCAAGGCGGGCTTCGCGCCGGTCGGCGGTTACTCGGTGCCGTTTTCCGGCCGCTTCGACGGGCAGGGGCACGGCATAGTCAACCTGACCATCGCCCAGCGCAAGGTCAACCGCGCCGGCCTGTTCGGCGTGATCGGCACGGCCGCCACGGTCCGGAATACGGCACTCAACGGCGGCGCGGTGAACGGCTTCGGCAGTAGCGGCGCATTGGCCGGCATCAATAACGGCAGCGTGACGAATTGCAGCAGTTCCGTCGCGGTGAAAAGCAGCCGGGGCGGTTTCTACGGCGGTCTGATCGGCAGCAACAACGGCACGGTCGGCGCCAGCCAGGCCAGCGGCAACGTCAGCGGCACCGGCGGCTTCGGCGGCGGCTTGGTCGGCATGAACGGCGGTACCGTCAGCAGTTGCAGCGCGACCGGCACGGTGAACGTGCAGAACGGCTATTCCGGGCCGCTGGTCGGCTACAACAATGGCACGATCAACTGAAGCCGGTTTCGGCACTATTGCGATGGGGCGAGAGAGCAGTTGAAAACCCTGCACGTCATGCTCGAAGTCGCCAGCGGGCTGTCGGTCTATGTCCGCACGCTGGCTCAGGCCTTGGCGAGCGCAGACCACCCTAACCACATCCTGTCCATCCGCCTGGAGGCGCACGGCTTGGCCGCCGGCCAGCCAGGTCTTCATGAGGTGGCGTCGGCGGGCATTGCGCACCATCGCCTGTCCGGCATTGCGGCCGATGCGACCGATCCCCGCTTCCTGTGCAGCGAACCGCGCACCGAGGCGCTGTTCACTGCTTTCCTCGACCGGCTTCGGCCCGATGTCGTGCATTTTCACTCCCTCAGCGGCATGCCGGCCTCACTGGTGCAGACCGCCCATATCCTCGGCTACCCCACCGTGCTGACTCTGCACGACGTCTGCGCCTTGTGCCGACCTTACCGCTTTTTTATTCGCGACGACGGCCGGGAATGCGCCGGCCCCTTGAACGGCCATGCCTGCATCGCCTGCAATCCGGGGCTCGACCCAACTTGGCTGTTGGAGCGGTTTCGCTATGCGCGCGAGGTGGCCGGCCAGTGTTGCGATGCCGTGGTCGCCGTGTCGGACTACATCCGGGATGCGCATGCCTTGTATGGCTACGGCGACGCGATACAACTGATCCGGCACGGCATTGCCCTGCCGAGCCCCGATCGGCCGCGCCGCATCGAGCGGCCGCCGCGCTTATTGTTTGTCGGCGGCCTGCAACCGCAGAAGGGCCTGCACGTGCTGTTGGAGGCGCTGCGCGGCATCCCACCCGATCACTACCGGCTCGATGTCTATGGCGGCGGCAGCCATCACCAGTTCGATGCGATGATCCGGCCGCACTTCCCCGATCTGCCCATGCGCTATCGCGACCGCTACCCGACCGAGGCGGTGGCCGCAGTCATGGACAGCCACGATCTGCTGATCGTCCCGGCCTTGGGCGGGGAGGCCGCGGGCATGGTATTGCAGGAGGCGCGCGCCCGTTGTCTGCCGGTGATCTGTTCCGATGCCGGCGGCCTGCCGGAGTATGTGCGGGAGGGCGAAACGGGCTGGCTTTATCCCAGACACGATGCCGCGTCCCTCGGCCGGCTGTTACAGGCACGGCTCGACCGGCCCGATGAGTTGCAGGACGCGGCCGACGCCATGTTCCGCAGTCCGGCTCGCCGTTTCGCCGATGTCGTGGAGGACTACCGCGGCCTCTATGCCGAGGTGGGCCGCGTCGCCAAGAAACGGATTCACCGGCGCGCGGATTCGGCGTCTGACCTCGTGCCGCATGAGGCGATGCGGTTCTCGCCCGCGCGCCATGTCCAGACTAACATGACCAGGATTGTCGCCGAATTGCAGCGGCGGGGCGCGACCGAGGTCTGGCTGTTCGGCACCGGCATCGTGGCTGACCTGGTGGACCCCGGCCTCGGCGCGGCCAAGATCGCGGTGCTCGGTTATTTCGACAACGATCCCGCCCGCCAGGGCGGCCAGCGCCTGGGGCGGCCGATTTGCCCGCCCCGCGCGGCGGACGGCCATGCCATAATCATCGCTGCTTCGAGCCATGCGCAAATCGCGCCCCAATTGCAGGACTTGGGCTTTGCGCCGGAGGACATCCTGCTGGCCTATCCCTGAGGACGCGACCGATGCGGTTCGTCCCGCTTGGCCGGCTCGCCATTCCGAAACCTTGATCGCGTACCGATGCATACATACTGGAATCTGCTGATCGACCCTATTGTTCAGGCATTGCGCCCTACTCGTGTCGTCGAGATTGGTGCCTTGCACGGTGATAACACCCGCAACCTTCTGGCGGCCCTGCCGGCGGACGGCGTGCTGCATGTGATCGACCCGGACCCGACGACGGATATCGCCGCGCTGGATGCCCGCATCCGCTTGCATCGCGACCTGAGTCTGCAGGCGCTGCCGACCCTGCCGGCCTTCGATCTCGGTATCATCGACGGCGACCACAATTGGTATACGGTGCGCAACGAGCTGCGCCTGATCGAGGCATTGCATGCCGGCCGGCCCGAGGCCTTTCCGGTGCTGATCTTCCACGACACCGGATGGCCTTATGGCCGGCGCGACAACTACTGGAACCCCGAGGCGATTCCGGCCGACTATCGGCACCCTTATGCTCAGGCCGGCCTGCTGCCTGGCCAGACCGAGCCGTCGGCCGGCGCCGGCCTCAACCAGTCCTTGCATAATGCCGTGCGCGAAGGCGGGGAACGCAACGGCGTGCTGACCGCGATCGAGGATTTCATCGCCGACAGCGATCAGGCCTTCGTCTTCCGCACCTTGCCGGTCAATTTCGGCTATGGATTTCTGATCAGCGAGACCCGTGCCCGTCGCCAGCCGGAAGTGCTAGCTGCGCTGAATGCCTTGTTTTCAGCCGAAGGCCTGGCACCCATACTGGAACGGCTGGAAGCCGCGCGGGTCACCATGCAGACGCAGCAGCAGGCGCTGGCGTCGCGCCTATTCAGCCTGCGCCAGCGCAACGAGCGACTGGGCATGGGCCGCTTCAGCCATGCTGTCCCGCCCGCTGCCGGGCCGGTCAAACTCTCGGTCATCGTCGTGGTCTACAACATGCGGCGCGAGGCGCTGCGCAGCCTGCACTCGCTGACCCGCGCCTACCAGCACTCCATCGAGGACCTGAATTACGAGGTCATCGTGGTCGACAACGGCTCCAGCGAGCCGCTGGCACCGGAGACGGTGACGGCCTTCGGCGATGAGTTCCACTACCACTACCTGGCCGATGCCAGCCCGTCGCCCGCGGCGGCCCTCAATTACGGGGCGAGCCGGGCACGCGGCGAATTCCTCTGCCTGATGGTGGATGGTGCCCATATCCTGACGCCGGGTGTCCTGCACTATGCCCAGCAGGCCTTCCGGCAGTTCGACGAGCCCGTCGTGGCTGTGCACTATTGGTATCTCGGGCCGGGGCAACAGCCTGTTACAACCATGCATGGCTACAGCCAGGCTGAGGAGGACGCGCTGTTGATGCAAATACAATGGCCGAGCAATGGATATGAACTGTTCATGATCGGGGAGGAAATCGGTGCTCAACGAAATGTCTGGTTATCTCCCCTGTTTGAGAGCAACTGCCTGTTCCTGCGCCGGCGCGTGTTCGAGGCCATCGGCGGTGCCGATGAGCGATTCAATATGCCGGGAGGCGGTTTCCTCAACGCGGATATTTTGCGTGAGGCGGTGGAATATGGCGGCACTCAACTTGTGGTGCCACTCGGCGAGGCCACGTTCCATCAAGTGCATGGCGGTACGACCACCAATGCGAAGCCAGAAGAAGTCGAACACTTAGTCCGTCGGTACAGGCAGCAATACCGAGAGATTCGGGGCGAGGACCATGCCCTTGCCCGAGCGCGCATCCAATATCTCGGTCACCTGCCTGCTGAGTCTCGGCGCGCGGGGCGCCTGGTCGAGCCGCTCAGGACCCGGTATAACCCCAAACCTGAAACGATATGAGCAGACTGCCCAGATGGGCCGCCACTTGCCATTGAACAATCCGGATAGGCAATACGCTGAGGAGCGATGGATCATCGGGTAATCGCGGCCGATGTCGAGGCCATCCTGGCTTATCCCTTGGCCTGGTACCACTTTGCCGGCCGGCAGGTGCTGCTGACCGGGGTCACCGGCATGATCGGCGGTTATCTGCTCGAAACGTTCGCGGCGCTCCGCGCGAGCCGTGACCACGCGCCTGCCCGGATTTACGCGCTGGCCAGGGACCGGCAAAAGCTGGATGCGCGCCACGGCCACTTGTTTGGGCGGGACGACATCGTTTTCCTGGCGCAGGATGTCGCCGACCCCATCGCCAATATCGCCAAGCTCGATTACATCGTGCACGCGGCCAGTCTGGCCAGTCCGAAACACTACCTGGCCGACCCGGTCGGCACAATCCGCGCGAACGTCGCCGGCACGGAGCGTTTGCTGGAACTGGCGCGAAGCCGCGGCGCACGCCTGCTCTATCTGAGCAGCGGCACCGTCTACGGCAATGCCGGCGCGGACGAGGGCCCCATCGCCGAGGACCGCTTCGGCCCCTACGACCCCTTGGACGCGCGGGCCGGTTACACCGAAAGCAAGCGCTTGGCCGAAACGCTCTGCGCCAGCTATGCGCGCCAGCATGGGGTGGAAACGGTGATCGCCCGGCTGTCCCACACCTACGGTCCCGGCGCCGATCTCGCGGACGGACGCGTGTTCAGCGATTTCATCGCCGATGCGCTCGCCGGCCGGCCGATCACCCTGCTGGGCAACGGCAGCGATAGCCGACCCTTTCTTTATCTAGCCGATGCCATCCAGGCGCTGTTGCTGCTCCTGCTCGAGGGCCGGCCGGGCCAGGCCTATAACGTCGGTGCCGAGAGAGAAACGAGCGTGCAGGAGCTGGCCGAGATTATCGCTCGGCTGGCTGGCGGGCCGGCTTATCCCGTCGCGCGGCAATCGGCCTCGCCTGTTGTGCCCGCCGCACCGCGCAAGGCGGGGCATTTCAATATCGACAAATTGAAAGCATTGGGTTGGCGCCCCAGCACCGTGCCTGAAGTGGGGTTCCGGCGCATGTTGGACTATTACCGCGGCGAGAGCGATTGAGATCATGCGGCAGCGAAACTGCCCGGCATGCCTGGGCGCACAACAAGTATCGCTGCATCGTCAGTCTTTTGTCAGGCCGGGCCTCGATCAGTCCATCTCGTATGATGTCGTGGCCTGCCCAGACTGTGGCTGTGCCTATGCCACCAATCTGCCGGATGTCACGGCGAGCGCCGACTACTACGCCGGGGCCAGTCACCACCTGCATGCCGCCGGTTTGCCCCAAGGGTTGGCTGAGATACATGAGCAATTTTTTACGCATATTACTCAGCATGCGCGAGAGATCGAGACGGGCTCGGCGATCATCGACATCGGCGCTGGCGCCGGCCACTTTTTGCATCGCTTCCAAGTCCGCGGCTTCACCGACCTGACCGGCCTAGATGCCGCGCGCGCGGCCGGCGCCGAGGCCGCCCGACTCTATGGCATCCCCGTGCTGTCCACCGATATTGCGGAATTTGTCCCCGTTCGCGAATATGATCTCGCCTGCCTATGCGGTGTGCTCGAACATCTGGCCGAGCCCGGCCGTGTGTTGGAGGCGGTAGCCCGCCGGTTAAGGCCGGACGGCTTGTTGTTCGTCGCCGTGCCGGATGCCGACCAATTCAGCAAAGGGGAACGCATCGAGCCCTTCCAGGAATTCGCGCTGGAGCATATCAATTTCTTTTCGCGGGCCAGCCTGGACCGGCTGCTCGGCCGCCACGGCCTGATTCCAGTCTCATACGAAAGCCGTTACAACGGGTTCTACCGGAACCACACCCTCATGGGGCTGTACCGCAAACAAGCACAGTACGATGGGCATGCGCCATCCTTTTCGAGTTGGCAAGCGCTGCAGGATTACATTGCGTATTCTCGGCGGCGCCTCACTGAGTTGGAGGCACGGCTGCGGACCCAGATCGATTCGGGCGAGCCCATCGTGGTCTGGGGGGTGGGGGAATTGACCATGCGCCTGTTGGCGACGTCCCGGCTGCGCGAAGCTAATATTGTCGGTTTCGTCGACAGCCATCCCCGTTTTCATGGCAAGCGCCTGCTCGGCATCCCGGTGCATGCGCCGGAGTGGCTGAGTGGGCAAGGCGACGTGACTGTGTGGGTAATGAGCTATGTCTATGCCGGCGAGATTCGTGCCCAAGCCAGCCACTTGCTGTCGGCCTCAAGCTGGGTGTTCACCTTGCCGGACGGTTGAAAGCTCGACAGGTCGCTACCAGCGCCAGACTCGAACTGGTTAGTAGAGATGCTCCGCCACCTGCCGGAAGTTCTCCGGGCTAATGCCATAAAACTTCATGAAGGCGCCATCGGAGTCGGCATTGCGCCGCTGTGGCGTGGACCAGGCATTTTCGATGACTTTGCGTGGGGACGGGGCGCGCTGGCCGGTCACCTCGTCGCGGCGTGCCTGGGTGAGCCGGATAAACTCCTCGATCATGCCGACATAGAAATAATTCAGTTGATTGGTCGGACGGATATATTTGGCTACCGTGGCCTTGGCGCGTTCTAGGTGGTCCGGTTCTTCCACCAAGGCGACACCGGGTGTGTTGAGCAGTTTTCCGCCTTCTTTTTTCCAATCGCAATAGGCGCTGGAGACAAGGATTACCGGGCAGCCACAGCGTAGTGCCTCTTCGATGAGAGCAGTGTGCTCATAGCAATATAGGGCCTCGGTCTGTCTCAATACCGCAGCCAATTCTTCTCGCTTCAATGGGCGCTCCAGGCCGAGGCTGGTACCGCGGAGCTTCATCTCGGGGTCGACCTCGCCGCCTAGAATTTGCAGTTTGTTGGCGTAGTAGCAAATGCCCTGGCGCTTGTGATTATGAGGGTTGTCTTCGTTGTTGAATATTGCCGGGTCGGTGACCGGAACCGTCAGCTGCGCCGTGCATCCTTGCATGTCGGCCGGAACGACCCAGTCCATGAAATGAAAAAACAGGTCCTTGGCATCGTAATCGGTGGCGCCGGTGAAATGCCCCGGTTTGTGCAGCAACCAGCGTGCGACGACAGGTAGCCGAATGGGGTTGCCCGACACCACCTCTGGATAGACCGCGATAGGAACTCGACCGGTCAGGTAGTGCTTGGCGAGGGTATTGCTGTCGAGCAGCGGCGTTCTCAATTGCGGCGGGACCACCTGGGAATTGGTGATGTAGGCCTCTTGCCCGAGACAGTTCAACATATGGCAGAGGATATACAGGGCGCGGTTGCCTGCGGATGTGTCTCGGTAATTGTAGGCGTAGATGTAATAGGGGCCCGATTTCGTGGAGAAGAAATCCAGGTCTTCAGGCTTGGACGGCATGATGCGTTATTTTGTGCATTTCGATAGTCAAAATGATGCCGAATGGTAAGGCGAATCCATCGGCATGCCTAGGCCTCTCCTCGCAGTTGCCTGGCCCAGGCATAAAGTCGGGAGTCCAGTTCGGTCAATCGCGCGATTTGTTGCAATGTCGTGGACGAGATGTCTTTTCTGGTCGGTCTGCCCGGGTTCGATAACTCCCTCGGCGCTGGCTTGTTCGTGGCCCAGCCCAAGGCGGCCCCAATATTTCGGTAGTCTGTTTCCAGCGTTTCGGTGAAGCCGACATAGGAAAAGCGGCGCAGATTGTCGATCGCTTGACCCAGGATTGCATCCCTATCGTATGGCGGTTTTTCCCAGCCGATGGAGAGCAGCCTGGCTTGATGGTTCCAAATGCTTTCACATATCGCCGGGTCGCCTTCGCATCCTCGCCCGACGAACTCCTCTAGGTCATAGATCTGGGCGAGGCGATAGACCTCATATGCATTGGCATCGGCATGGCGGGCGAAATGATAGAAGGACAGCACGCGCTCGATTGGATCTCGGAGAAACGTAAAACTGAAACGGTCCGTCATGAACTTGGCGGCGAAGGCATAGCCGAAATGACCGGAGATAAATGCGCTACCCTCGATCTGACGGCTACCTTTTTCCAAAAAATCCGCGTGGCTGATTATTTCCGAGGGGGGCAGGTTCTCTCGGGCTGCTTTGACGATCGATGTGCCGGCCGTCTTGGGGATATGCAAGAACAGAGCCTTTGGGGCAGGCATGACAGGCGTGCGTGGCCGAACTTCGCTGGAATGGGGTTTGATGTACCGCATCGTTCAAAACCAGTCCGCCGCGGCAACGATGTCCAAGTTCAGGCCGGGCTGCAGCAACTGGTCCGGCAGTTCCCGGCCGAGCGGCGTGAACACGACCAGGTGGGATTGCAAAACGGTCGCGTCCAGCCGGCTCGGGCAGGTGATGATGTGCCGCCCATAACGCTGGCCCTGCAGGGCCGGGTTCATGTCCGCCAGATAACCGATCCGGTCTACCAGGTGCGGATAGATGAGTTTGCCGACAAGACCCATGCCCCAGATCAAGATGGGCTTGTCGCTAAAATGTGATTTCTGAATGAGCGACAACAAGCGCTCAAGCGCATGCGCGGCCGGCAGCGAGGTCCCTTCGCTGCCACCGAACCGGATGTCGATCCGGCCGGGCAGGCGGGCCATGAACGCGTTTTCCGGCCGGTCGCGTGCGGTGCCGGAAATGGCCGGGCCGGCTGCATGCAGTTGCGCGACGATGGCGTGCAGCGGGTGGTCGGCCATGAAGATCGGGCCTAGAAACTCGGCCAGCGCGTGCGTCTTGAATTCGTGGCCGAGGCCGAATCTGCCGTGCCATCGGGCGAGTTCCGCCACCCTGGCGAGAATGCCTGCTTGTATCCGCTCGCGTATCCCGGCCCTGTCTTGACACGGTGGCGCGACGACCGGTTCCCCGGCAGCCGAGTAGCCTAGGCAACTGCCGTCGCCGGCCTGGCAGATGGACTCGATCACGTCGTTGGCCTGCTGAAACAGTTTCTCCAGCGGGTTCTGCCGGCTGGCGTCATGGGCATAGCCGTCGTGCACGACGATGGGGCCGGCGGCCAGTTCCCGGGTGTAGCCGAGCAGCGCGCAATGTACCTCCGGGAAATCGGGCTGTCCGCCCAGCGCTTCGTGTAGGTTGTGGGCTATCCGGTAACGCCAACCGATGTCGACCAGCAACACCCGTTTCGCGCCGAGCATGCCGATCCGGCGCAAATACGCCAGCAAGCGTTCGCGCTTGGTGAACAGGTCTTCGGCGATGGCGGCGCGAAGGGGGCCAGGCTTGGTCAGGCAGGCATTGAGCCGGGCTTGGCTATCCAGATCGGCCGAGGCGAAATCCGCCTCGGTGAAACCCGCCGCCAGCAGGATGCCGCGATACTTGGCCAGATCGAGGCCGAGCGACTCGAACAGCGAGAGCAAGGCGCTGTGGCCGGCTATCAGGGTGGAGTAGCGCAGAGCCTCGCCCAGCGCCTCATCGCTTAGCGGGCAGGCAGTGCTGGCGCGGCTCAGGTGGGCATAAACGACCTTGCGCTGAATCGATTGGGTATCGCCGATGCCCGCGTGCGCGACGAAAGAGTCAAAGGCCTGTTGCAACAGATGGCCGTCCCGCGCGACGAACAGGATTCGGTCGTAGTCGTGGCGCCGGTCGAGTTCATGGACGCGCAGCGCGAACAGCCCGAGCAGCAGGCCGAGATGGTCCCGGCCCAGGCGGAAGGCAGGGTCGGGGTCAAGTTGCCTGGGCTGGTCGAATTGGAGGTGATGCGGCGAACCGGTCAGCGCCGCCAGCTCGTAGGCCCGCCCGGTAGCCAAGGCCTGACGTTTCACTGCGGCGTGCTGCAGCAGTATGGCCTCGATGCCCGCGGCCCTGGCCGATACATAGTCGGCCATCGGGTCGTCGCCGATGTGGATCAGCCCGTTCGGCTCGATGCCTTCCTGCTCGCACAGATAGGTGAAGATCGAGCCGGAGCGCTTGTTGCGGCCGGCCTCGCAAGATAGGTAGATGGCATCGAAATAGCGCGCCAGGCCGAGCGCCGACAACAGACCGCCCATGGCCTCGCGGTCGATCGGCGTGTCGGACACCGCGATCACACGGTGTCCCCTCTGTCCCAAGGCCGAGAGGAATTCATGCGCACCTGCTATGGCGCGGCAGTGTCGTCCTTCCTGCTCGATATAGTGGCGGTAGGTTGTGTCGGCAAGTCGGGCTCGGTCGCTTGCCGGCAGGCCGGGGCCGAGACGGTCGATGGTCTTGGCGATGGCCTCGCGCAATTGGTATTCGCCACCGTGGCCGGCATCGTGCGCTGCCGAGATGCAGTCGTCGATGCTTTGCCGGAAGGTCTGGCGGATCTCCGCCGTGGCCTTGTCCAGATGCAGTCGCAACAGTTGCAGGCGGATGAATTCAGCGCACTTGATTTCCAGCACGGGTGTCGCCTCGACGTCGCGCTGGATCAAAGTGTCGAACAGGTCGCAGAGTACGATGCGTTGTGTCGCGCCGGCCAGTCGCTCCGACACCTCGGCGAATCCGGGCACGGCCTCCGGATGGGGCTGCCAGTCCGGATCGGGTAGCGCAGGCTCCTGCCAGCCGAGCAGGGCGCGGGCCGCGAGGTACTGGCTGGCGCTATCGATCGGTTCCGACATGGCGGGCATCACCATGGCTCAGGCCGCGAGCGGATGAAGCTCGCGGCCAACTGGTGCGGGCGATGCACGTGCAGCCAGTGCGCCGGGGCATCCGGAAACTCGCCGTAGCCCCAGCGCGCTGCGACGAACGGCATGGCATTGGCATCGGTCGCCCAGCCGTCCTCGGCCTTGTCGCCGATGTAGGCAGCGCGTGCTGGCTCGATCGCAAGGTGCCGCAGGATCGCGCCCAGCATCGTGGCCTTGTCGTGCAATTTCGGTTCAAAGCGGTCGAGTGCCCACACCGAGTCGAACAGGCTGGCCCAGCCCAGGTGCTCGAGGATCAGCATGGTCGGCCGGATGCGTTTGTTTGTCGCCAACAATAGGCCGAAACCCGCGTCCTTCAATTCAGCCAGGACCTCGGCGACGCCGGCATAGGCCAGGGTTGCGCGATAACCTTCGCTGTCGTAGCGCGTCTTGAACGCCTCGATCATTCCGGCGATGGCTCTCTCGTCGTCGATGCCGCTCAGCGTTCTCATGGTCTGTGCCAGCGGCGGGCCGATCAAGCCTTCTTCCAGTGGCACTTGAGGCGCCAAACCGGCCTCTTCCAGGACCCGGGCGAAGCAGGCGAGGATGCTGGGGGCGGAATCGATCAGCGTTCCGTCGAAATCAAAAATCAGGTGGCTGCAATGGATCGGGGACATGATTCAGTCGAGTTCCAATATCTCGTCCAGGCCCACCAGCCTGGCTGTGCCGGCTCGCAGGCGCTTGGCGATCGCCTCCTTATGGCGCAGGCTGCCGATCAGGATGGGCAAACCGGCAAACCGAGCCGGGTCGTAGGCTTGGATCGCCTGCGCGTCGCTTATTCGTTCGCCTGTCCGGCTGGGATCGGAGTCGACCAGGGCCACAACCGGCAGGCGGTCAAGGATCGGCAGCAGGCAGTTTCTGAAATCGCCGCCGATACCGTAAATGACGAAGGGCCCGGGCAACAAGCGATTGATGCGGGCGAGCAGGCGCTCGCTCTTTTCCTCGGTGTTCAATTCGGGCCGTGCCACGACGCGCAAACTGTCCGGATAGACTGGCGACTCGTAGTGTCCGCGCGAGAGCGATTCGATGATGAATCCCGCGTGTGCGAGCAAGGCCGAGAGTGAGGTGGCCGTGAAGAAGTGGCGGTGCTCGGGGTGGCTGTCCCAATCGCGCAGCGGATGGCCGGCGCCATGGGGCACCTCGATCAGCATCGTGCCCGAGGCGGCCAGCAGTCGGCGCCAATGGCCAAGCTCGGACCGGATGTCGGCGATGTGCTCCAGCACGTGAAACGCGAGCAATAGATCAAAGCCTCCCGTCGCGAGTTTGTCCGCCGGCTGGGTGAACACGGCATCGAGCCGGGTCGCGGCCAGCTCGGCATCGCGCGAAATCTCCAGGCCCGCGTAGTCGACGTCGGCCAGCGCCTTCACCCGCGCGCCGAAACCGCCCTCGGCACAGCCCACTTCCAGAATCCGGGGCCGTCCGCATAGCATGGGTTCGACCGTGGACAGTCGATCCTCGAATTTGCGCTGCAGCAGGTCGGCTGGCACGGCATTGCGGCCGGCCAGCGCCGTGTAGTCGATCGCCCCGCCGTTTGCGTGAGGCGAGCGCCAGCAGTGGCCACAGCGCGGGCAGGCGTAGTGCGGCTCGGGCCGATCGTGTGCCGTGGCCGAGCCGGATGTGCAGCAGGGGCACACCATCATTGCTCTAGACCTCTTGCTTTCAAAGAGGCCGGCAGCAGGCCGAGCGGCATCTCTGCGCGCAGCCGTTCGATCGGCAGCAGCGGCGACATGTCCTCCAACGGCAGGGAAATCAGGCTGCCATCGGGTTGCGGAATCGCTGCGACCTTCGGCCACAGGCTTTCGTCCGGCATCAGCATGACCTCGCAGATGAACGGGCCGGTCTCGGCCAATGCCCGGCGCACGCCGGCGCGCAGGTCGGCGGCATCGTCGATGCGCATGGCCGGGATGCCGTAAGCGCGGGCCAGCGCTTGCAGGTCCGGCAGTTCGAGTCCGGCCTCCGGCCCGGTGGCGACGAGGCGGCCCTGGAAGTAATTGCGCTGGGTGTTGCGGATGGAGGCGTAGCCTCGGTTGTTCATCAGGAACAGCACGATGGGTAGCTTGAGCCCGCGCAGCGTGGCCAGTTCCTGGATGTTCAGTTGCAGGCTGCCGTCGCTTTCAATCGCCACCATGGCTTGGCGGCCGTTGGCCAGGCAGGCACCGATGGCCGCCGGCAGGCCGTAGCCCATGGCGCCCAGGCCCGAGGTCAGGAAGACGCGCTGCCCTGGCTTGTTGCGGAAGGCCATGTAGAACGCCTCCACGCCCAGGCCGGAGCTGCCGGTGACGATCAGGCGGTGCTCGCCGACCTCGTCCGACAACGCGTCGGTGAAATGATAGTGGCTGATCGCGCCGGCGGCGGGCAGGGGCGTGCCGTCCAGTGCCGGGTAGCGTCGCTTCCAATCCTGGCAGCGGCCCAGCCAGTCTGCCCGGTTTCGGCTGTGGGCAGCGGCCTGGGCAAGCAGGGCGGCGATGGTCGCCCCGGCGTCCGCCTCGATCGGCAGGTCGATGGCCAGGCCGGGTTTCGCCAGCTCGTGCGCATCGACATCGACCACCACTTTTTTCGCGGCACGGGCGAAACCGCTTGGATTGTAGGCGGTCAGCACCTTGTCCAGGCGGCAGCCGATGGCGATCAGCAGGTCGCAATTCTGCACGGCGAAATTGGGTGCGCGCAGGGCCACGGCGCCGGGCTTGCCGACAGACAAAGGGTGGCCGTGCGGGATCAGGTCCATGGCATTCCAGGTCGTTGCGACCGGGACAGCCAATGCCTCGTAGAGCCGTTTGAAATTGTCGGCGGCACCGGCCAGGCGGATGCCGTGGCCGGCCAATATCAGCGGCCGTTCCGCGTGGTCCAACAGCTCGAACAGGCGCGCGATCTGGCCGCCCTCGGCTTGCGGCGAGGCCGGTTGCATGTCCGGGATATACGGCGGCAGCGCGTCCGGGTGGATCAGGCTGGCTTGCACGTCCAGCGGCACGTCCAGCCAAACCGGGCCTTGGCGCCCGGTGCGGGCCAGGGCCAGGGCCTTTTCCATCTGATAGCGTACCTGCAGGGGATCGTCCACGGTCACCGCGTACTTGGTGATCGGCCGCACCAGCGCGACGATGTCCACCTCCTGCACCCCCATCTGGCGCACGCCGCTGTCGCCCAGCCGGTCCGCGCGTTTGACCTGGCCGGAGACGACGAGCAGGGGCACCGATTCGATCCAGGCCCCGGCCACCGCGGTGATCGCATTGGTCGCGCCGGGGCCGGTGGTGACCAGGGCCACGCCCAGATTTCCGTTGACCCGGGCATAGGCCTCGGCCGCGATCGCGCAGGCCTGCTCGTGGTGATTGGCGACGAAGTCGAGGTCGGGGTTCTGGCCCAGCGCATCGACCAGGTGCATGGCGCCGCCGCCGGGCAGCACGAAGACATGGCGCACACCCTCGGCGGCGATGCGCGCCATGATGTAGTCGGCCACGCGCACCGGGTCGCTCATCCTTGCAGCCATTGGGTGAGCAGGGTCTTGCGCTGCTGGTTGCGCTGGATCGCCTCGTCCGTGTAGTAGGAGTCGTCCTGGTAATGGGTCGACGAGATCTCCTCGAACACGGTGCCGGCCGGGCTGTGGAAGCCGTGGCGCACGCCGCGTTCGACCCGGATCACATCGCCCGGGCGATAGCTTTGCTCCTTGCCGTCCAAGGCGATGCGCAATTCGCCGTGCAGGATGTGGAAGGTCTCTTCCTTCTTCAGGTGGTATTGCTCGGGATGGGTCTGGCCCGGCAGCATCACGATCAGCTTTTTGCAGTATTCCCGATTGACCACGGTCATCAGCACCAGGCCGTACCGATCGAATTGTTCCAGGCCGTAGTGGTGAGAGATCTCCAGGTCGGCCTTGCCGGGCGCGACGATGTGGGCCTCGCGCAGCAAGGCCTTGACCTGTTGCACGATGGCCGACACCTTTTGCCAGCGATTGCTGCGGCTGACATTGGCCGCGGTCAGCGCGGCGTTGGCCGGGATGTCCCGGTTGGCCACGAACTGGGTGTATTTCGACCAGTCGTTCGCCGTGACCTGATCGTCCTGCGGCGGGAAGGCCATGAACACGTCGCCGTCGCCGACGGTTTCGCCCGCCCGTATCGCTCGTTTGGCGAATACCCCGCGGCGCAAGGAGCGCAGGCTGGCGATTTCGTCGGTGCCGGCTTCGGCCCGGGCGGTGGCCGGCACGCCGCAGAGTTCATAGGCCCGGTGCGCGGCCTGCAGCCAGTGGACGATTTGCTGCGGCGAGGCCGAATAGGCGTTCAGCGGCCATTGCCCGGTCGGCACGCCGACATGCTTCTCGAAGACGACCGCGCCTTTGGCGATGGCGATCTGGATGGTTTCGCAGTTGTCCGGCGCTTCGTGGGTCGAATAGCCGATCGGCACCTGTCGATAACGGCGCTGGAGCAGGTCGATCTGGTTCAACTGCAGACGCTCGGGTGGGGTCGGATATTCGCCCACGCAATGCATCAGGCTGATGGGTTTGTTGCGGTGCTCGAAGAAACTCACCACCCGGTCGATGTCGTCCAGCGCGGCGCCGGCGGTGGAGACGATGACCGGCTTGTCCACCTTGGCGATGCGTTCGAGCAAGGGCCAGTCGGTCGCCGAACAACTGGCGATCTTGACGATGTCGAAACCGTGCCGCTCGATCTTGTCCACCGAGGGCTCGTCGAAGGCGGTGCACATCGGGATGAAATCCCAGCGCCGCATCTCGTCGATCAGGCGGCGAAAATCGTCCTCGCCGAGCTGGGTTTCGAGGAAGCGCTTTACGTATTTGACGTCGGTGCGTGTGCGGAAATCGGGGTGGATGAAGCTATCCAGCTTGCGATACTGCAATTTGAAGGCGAAATTGAAGCCGAACCCTTCCACCGCCGCACCGAACTCGCGAACGATGCGCAAGCCGTGATCGAGGCTGCCCATATGGTTGTTGGCCATTTCCAGCACGAAAAGCGGCGTGGGGATTTTCATTGCCACTGCAAGACTCCTTGGTAACTCATGTGCCGTTCGCTGGCTTTTGTGCAAAGGAGCTATTCATCGAAGTTCAGCCAGTCTCGCCAGTAAGTTATAAAGACGCTGATGCTGTATACACAGAGCCCACAATCTTGTCACACCAAATGTGCCGACGAAGGGAATAAAAGCGATCCGGTGCAATCGAAGGCTCTGAAATGGCTTGCATTACAAGGGGTGGTGGCGCCCCCGGCACGAATCGAACGTGCGACCCTCCCCTTAGGAGGGGGATGCTCTATCCACTGAGCTACGGGGGCAGAAACGCAGATTCGCGTTCGGCCTGAATTTTACCCCAGCACTCCCTAGATGCCCATGGCAGGAACCCCATGGCCTGGCCTGTTTTTACGGCATCGGCTTGAAGTCATTGTCCGCAGCGCGAATAATGAAGCGTAATCCTTACGAAAGCAGAGATCATGACCATGTTGAACCAACAAGACCTACAAGCCGTGCGTACCGCGCTCGACCAGCGCAAAAGTACGTTGCTCGCCGAGATTCGCACGGCCCTGGACGACAGCGGCGATACCCAGTTCCGCGAGGTCCTCGGCGGCTCGCCCGGCGACAGCAGCGACGAGGCCTTGGCCGCGAGCCTGGCCGATTTGTCGGCGGCACGCATCGACCGTGAGGTTCGCGAATATCGCGCCTTGGAGGCGGCCGAGCAGCGCCTGGGCGATGCCGGCTTCGGTACCTGCGCCGATTGCGCTGCAGCCATTCCGCTGGCCCGTCTGATCGCCAATCCGGCCGCGACCCGTTGCGTGCAATGCCAGGAAATGTTCGACAAAACCCATGCCGGTCAGGCACACGGCTCTTTATAATCACGCCTTCTCATCCCACTGACGACGGGGCGTTTCGCCCCGTTAGTTTTTTATGCCGCTGCTCACCCTCGATAAACTGGAACTCGCCTACGGCCACTGGCCCTTGCTCGACAACGCCTCGCTGGTGTTGGACAAGGGCGACCGGGTCGGCCTAATCGGCCGCAACGGCACCGGCAAGTCCAGCCTGCTCAAGGTTGTCGCCGGCGAGACCCGGCCCGATGCCGGCGAGGTTTGGCGCCAGCCGGGCTTGCGTGTGGCCTATGTGCCGCAGGAGCCCGCGTTCGAACCCGGCCACAGCGTGTTCGACGCGGTGGCCGAGGGTCTGGGCGAGGCCAAGCGCTTTATCGTGGACTATCACGCCGCCGCCCATCGGGTGGCCGAGGGCGACGAAGCGGCGCTCGCCGACCTGGAGCGGCTGGGCCACGAGTTGGAAGTGCACGATGCCTGGCGCCTGAACAGCCGGGTCGACGAGACCCTGACCCGTCTCGGCCTGCCGGCCGATACCCTGGTCGAGACCTTGTCCGGCGGTCTGAAGAAACGGGTGGCCCTGGCCCGCGCCCTGGTCGCCGAACCGGAACTGTTGCTGCTCGACGAGCCGACCAACCATCTCGATTTCGAGGCCATTACCTGGCTGGAGGAGCTGCTGGTCGGCTTTGCCGGTGCGCTTTTCTTTATCACCCACGACCGGCGCTTTCTCGACAACGTCGCCAACCGCATCGTCGAACTCGACCGCGGCCAGCTACGCAGCTATCAAGGCAACTTCGCCGCCTATCAACGCGCCAAGGCCGAACAGTTGGAAGTGGAGGCGGTGCACAACCGCAAGTTCGACAAGTTCTGGAAACAGGAAGAGGTGTGGATCCGCAAGGGCATCGAGGCCCGGCGTACCCGTAACGAAGGCCGGGTGCGCCGGCTGGAAGACCTGCGCCGGCAGCGGGCGGCGCGGATCGAGCGCATCGGCCAGGTCGAGTTCGCGCTGGATGCCGGCGAGCGCTCGGGCAAGCTGGTGGCCGAGCTGGAGCACGTCAGCCACGGCTATGGTGGCCGCACGCTGCTGCGCGATTTCTCCACCCGCATTCTGCGCGGCGACAAGATCGGCCTGATCGGCCCCAACGGCGCCGGCAAGACCACGCTGATCCGCTTGATCTTGGGCGAACTGCAACCCGACAGTGGCCGCGTGCGCCAAGGCACCCACCTCAACGTCGCCTACTTCGACCAGTTCCGCAATGCGCTGGACGACGAGGCGACGCTGATCGACACCATCGCGCCCGGTTCCGATTACGTCGAGATCGGCAACGAGCGCAAGCATGCCATTTCCTACCTGGAGTCCTTCCTGTTCCCGGCCGAGCGGGCACGGGCCAAGGTCTCGGCCCTGTCCGGCGGCGAGCGCAACCGCCTGTTGCTGGCCCGCTTGTTCGCGCGGCCGGCCAATCTACTGGTCTTGGACGAACCGACCAACGACCTCGACATCGATACCCTGGAGCTGCTCGAACAACTGCTGCAGGACTATCCGGGCACCGTGCTCCTGGTTTCGCACGACCGCGCCTTCCTCGACAACGTGGTCACCCAGTCCATCGTGTTCGAGGGCGCGGGCAAACTGACCGAGATCGCCGGCGGCTACGACGATTGGCTGCGTTATCGCGCGGGCCGCAGCCAGGCCGCGGAACGGCCGAAGGCGGAGAAACCGAAAGAGGCGGCCAAACCAGCGGCCAAGCCGGCCAAGTCGGGCCTGAGCTACAAAGAGAACAAGGAACTGGAGACGATTCCCGGCCGCATCGAGGCCTTGGAGCAGGAACAAGCCGCGGTGGCGGCCAGCCTGACCGACCCGGCCATCTATCGCGACAAGCCCGATCAGGTGAAGACGCTGAACGAACGCGCCGGTGCGATCGAGGAAGAACTGCTGGCGCTGCTCGCGCGCTGGGAAGCGCTGGAGGCCAAGCGCTAAGGCCAGTGGGCGACCTCGACGCGGTTGCGGCCACTGTCCTTGGCCCTGAGCAGGGCGGTGTCGGCATGCTGGATCGAATCCTGGATCGGGTAGCCGGGGCGCAGATAGCCGAGACCGAACGAGGCGGTCATTTTGATCGTCGTGCCGGGGGCGATTTCGATATTCATGTTCGCCAAGTCTTCGCGGAGATGGTTGATCCGCTTCTCGGCGCTCTTCAAATCCGTGTTGGGTAGGCAGATCAGAAATTCCTCGCCGCCATAGCGGTAGATCGAATCGTATTTGCGGATCGAGCGGCTGACGTACTGGGCGGTGGCCTGCAGTACGGTATCGCCGGCGATATGGCCATGGGTGTCGTTCACCTGCTTGAAGTAATCCATGTCCATCAAGGCGATCACGCAAGGGTGCTCGGTGCGGCCGGCCCGTTCCTTTTCTTCGATCAAGCGATGGAACAGGGCATAACGGTTGCCGGTGCCGGTGAGCTGATCGACCGCGCACACCCGTTGCAGCAGGGTGTACTGGAATTGCCGCGCCTCCATCTGAAAGCTGATGGCCAGGTCCATGAAGCGATCGTATTCCGCCGCGTCGATCGGCCCGCCCGCGTCATGCCGACGCAGCATGATGCGCGCGGCATCGTGCATGGCCTGGTGCCGTTCTTCCAGGTCTTCGAACAGCGGCTCGTCCTTGAACAACTGCTTGCCATCCCGGTCGTACCACTTGCCGAAATTGCACAGGTGATGCGCATCGTTCGCCAGATTGCACGGGTCGATGGCCTCGTTGCACAACAGGCCGCGGATCAATGCCTTCAGCCAGGCGGCATGGCTGCCCATGGCGGCATTGAGGTCGTCCAAGGCCGAAAATGTCCGGTTCGTGAGTTTGACTGTGCTATCCATGTCTTCGGGTCCGAAGGCGAATCAGGGTTCAGGATAGACAGCTTGCTGCGTTAAGCAAAGTGCGCGGCATCAGGCCACGGCCTGCGGCCATGTCCAGTTGGCGACATCGGGGCGGTCCACGCCGTGCTCATAGGCATAGGCACGGCACTCGATCTGGCTGTCCCTGAGCTTTTCTTTCACGTGGGCGCCGGCCACCAACAGCCCCGGTACCCGGTTGATGACGTCGATGGCGAGCGAATAGCGGTCGATCTCGTTTTGGATGGCGAGCTCCAAGGGCGTGTTGATGTTGCCCTTCTCCTTGTAGCCGCGCACGTGCAGGTTAGGGTGGTTGCGGCGGCGATAGGCCAGCCGATGGATCAGCCACGGATAGCCGTGGAAGTTGAAGATGATCGGTTTGTCCACGGTGAACAGGCTGTCGAAGTCGCGGTCGGACAGGCCATGCGGGTGTTCGCTCGCCGGCGTCAGCTTGTAGAGGTCAACCACGTTGATGAAGCGGATCTTCAGTTGCGGGAAGTGTTCGCGCAGCAGGCACACTGCCGCCAAGGCTTCTTGGGTCGGCACGTCGCCGCAACTGGCCAGCACCACGTCCGGTTCCTGGTCCTGGTCGTTGCTGGCCCAATCCCAGATGCCGATGCCTTTGGTGCAGTGATGGATGGCGGCCGCCATGTCCAAAAATTGCAGGTGCTTCTGCTTGTCGCAGACGATCACGTTCACGTCGTTGCTGCTCTTCAGGCAATGATCGGCCACCGAGAGCAGGCAATTGGCATCGGGCGGCAGGTAGATGCGGGTGACCGACGGGCTCTTGTTCACCACCACGTCGAGGAAGCCGGGGTCTTGATGGGTGAAACCGTTGTGGTCTTGGCGCCAGACGGTGGAGGTGATAAGCAGGTTGAGCGACGACACCGGCGCCCGCCACGGGATGTTCTCGGCGATGCTCAGCCATTTGGCATGCTGGTTGAACATCGAGTCGATCACGTGGACGAACGCTTCATAGGTGGAGAAGAAGCCGTGGCGGCCGGTGAGCAGATAGCCTTCCAGCCAGCCTTCCAGCGTGTGTTCCGACAGCAGTTCCATCACCCGGCCGTCGGGCGACAATTCGCCGCCGTCGGCGTCTTCCGGCAGGGTGTCCGCCAGCCAGGTCTTCTTGCTCGCCTGATACACCGCGCTCAATCTGTTCGAGCTGGTCTCGTCCGGGCCGAACACCCGGAAGTTGTCCGGGTTGTGGCGCAGGATGTCGCGCAGGAATTCGCCCAGCGGATAGGTGTTCTCGGTTTGCGTCTGGCCCGGCGCCTCGGCCTTGACCGCATAGTCGCGGAAATCGGGTAGGCGCAGCGCGCGGCGCAACAGCCCGCCGTTGGCGTGCGGGTTCGCGCTCATCCGCCGCGTGCCCTTGGGTGCCAGGGCCTTGAGTGCCGGCTGCAAGCGGCCGCCGGCATCGAATAGTTCATCCGGCCGGTAGCTCTGCAGCCAAACTTCCAATTGCTGGAGATGGGCCGGGTTGTCGCGCACATTGGCTAGCGGCACTTGATGGGCGCGCCAATAGCCTTCCACCTTGTGGCCGTCCACATCCTTCGGGCCGGTCCAGCCTTTGGGCGTGCGCAGCACGATCATCGGCCAGCGCGGCCGGGCCGGCTGGTTGCTGGCGCGGGCCTGGCGCTGGATTTCGCGGATGCTCGCGATGCACGTTTCCAGGGTCGCCGCCATCGCCCGATGCATGGCCATCGGCTCGTCGCCTTCGACGAAGTGCGGCGCCCAGCCATAGCCCTCGAACAGGCTGTTCAATTCCTGATGGCTGATGCGCGACAGCACGGTGGGGTTGTTGATCTTGTAACCGTTGAGATTGAGGATGGGCAGCACCGCGCCGTCGCGGATCGGGTTGAGGAATTTGTTGGAATGCCAGGCGGTGGCGAGTGGGCCGGTCTCCGCCTCGCCATCGCCGACCATCACCGCGACCACGAGGTCGGGGTTGTCGAAGGCCGCGCCGAAGGCGTGCGAGATCGAATAGCCCAACTCGCCGCCCTCGTGGATCGAGCCGGGCGTCTCCGGCGTGCAATGGCTACCGATGCCGCCGGGGAAGGAGAATTCCTTGAAGAACAAGCGCAGGCCTTCCAGGTCTTCGCCCTTGTTCGGGTACACCTCGGAATAGCTGCCCTCGAGATAGGCCGGGCCGAGGATGCCGGGCGCGCCGTGGCCGGGGCCGGCCAAGAAGATCGCATCGAGGTCGTGCTTGACGATCAGGCGGTTGAGATGAATGTAGCTGAAGGACAGCGCCGGGCTCGCGCCCCAGTGGCCGAGCAGGCGCTGCTTGATGTGCTCCGGCTTGAGCGGCTCGCGCAGCAGCGGGTTGTCCTGCAGATAGATCATGCCCGCCGCCAGGTAGTTGCAGGCCCGCCAATAGGCGTGTAGCCGTGTCAGCTCGTCGGCTTGCAGCGGTGTACCGGTCGGGGGCGTGGGGCTCATGAGCATGCCTTTCCTGAGGTGAAAGGGGCAGGCGAGTGCACTGCCTCGTAGTGCTTATGTGCAGCATAGAACAAGCGTTTTGCCGCGCGATGACACCGGCTAGGCCGTGGCGAGCGCATGCGCCTGGTGCACGATGACGCGTTCCTCGTCGGTCGGGATCACCCAGGCCGACACCCGGCTGTGGGCCGTGCTGATGCATGGCCCGTGCACGGCGTTGGCTTCGGCCTCGAGTTCCAGGCCGAGCCAGGCGGCCCGTGCGCAAATCTGCGCCCGCACCGGCGCGGCGTGCTCGCCGATGCCGGCGGTGAACACCAGCGCATCCAGGCCGCCCAAGGCCATGCTCAAGGCGCCGATGCCCTGCGCCACGTGATAGACGAAGTGTTCCACCGCCAGGCGCGCCTCGGCCCGGTCGCTCGCCAACAGTTGCCGCATATCGGAACTCAGGCCCGATAGGCCGAGCAGGCCCGACCGGCGATGCAGCAGATCGGACACCGCGTCGATATCCATGTTCCGTTCGCGCATCAGATACAGCGGAATGGCCGGATCGATTGCGCCGCAACGCGTGCCCATGGGCAGGCCGTCCAGCGGCGTGAAGCTCATCGTGGTGTCGATGCTCTGGCGCGCGTGCATGGCACACAGGCTGGCGCCGTTGCCGAGGTGGGCGACGATCACCCGGCCGTCGGCCACCGGCCCGAGGTAATCGGGCAGCACGTCGGCGATGTATTGGTAGGACAGGCCATGGAAACCGTAGCGGCGCACACCGGCCTCGACGATCTCGGCCGGCAGCGCGAAACGCTGGGCGAGCTCGGGCATGTGGCGATGAAAGGCGGTGTCGAAACAGGCGATTTGCGGCAGCTCCGGCCGGGCCTGCATCAGCGCGCGGATGCCGGCCAGGTTGTGCGGCTGATGCAAAGGGTCGATCGGGATCAGCCGTTCGAGCCGGGCGAGGATGCCCGCGTCCACGCGCACCGGCGCCGCGTAATCGGCACCGCCATGCACCACGCGATGGCCGGCGGCGATCAGGTGCAGGCCGTCGAGCTTGGGTTCAAGCCAGTCCAGCAGCGCGGCGATGGCGGCATCGTGGTCGCGCACGGCGACCGGCACGTCGCGGCATTCGCCGGCGGCCGGTGCGGTCGATACCCGCAGGCGCGAGGCGCCGCCGATCTCTTCGACGATGCCGCGATAGCGCAGCGCGAATTCGGCCTCGCCCTCGACGCGGTAGAGCGCGAATTTCAGGCTCGATGAGCCGGCGTTGAGCACGAGCAGGGCGTTGTCCATGGCGGCGGTAGTCGGGTCGGAAGTCGTCTAGGATAAACGCATGTCGCCCAAGACCAAACGTGGGCCGCCGAAATTGTCATCGAATCGGCGTACAGTTGAACTAACCCAGGGCCAGGCTATCTACTCATCATGTCTTTGCAGAACTACAAAATCGACGACTTCGTCCATGTGCCGCGCGTGGCCTATTTCTCCATGGAGATCGCGCTGGACAACGACATCCCCACCTATAGCGGCGGCCTGGGCGTGCTGGCCGGCGATACCCTGCGCGCGGCGGCCGACATGGCCTTGCCCCTGGTGGCGGTGACCCTGGTTTCGCGTGCCGGCTACTTCCGCCAGGAGATCGATGCCGACGGCCGACAAGTGGAGCACGAAGACACCTGGGACCCTAGCCTGCACGCCAGCCAGCTCGGCGCCGTGGTGGCGCTCGATATGGAAGGCCGCCAGGTCTGGGTGGGCGGCTGGCTCTATGTGGTTAAGGCCCGTAGCGGCGGCACCATCCCGGTCCTGCTGCTGGATACCGAGCTGCCGGTCAATCAGCCGGAAGACCGCAACATCACCCATTATCTTTATGGCGGCGACGAGGCCTACCGCATCAAGCAAGAGGTCGTGCTCGGCGTCGGTGGCGTGGCCATGCTACAGGCGCTGGGCTTCAAGCTGAACAGCTATCACATGAACGAGGGCCACTCCGCCTTCCTCACCCTGGCCCTGCTGCGGCGCTTCGCCTATCCGGCGAACGACCTGCGGCCGGGCGACAGCCCCTATGACCTGCCGCGCGTGCGCGACCTGTGTGTGTTCACCACCCACACCCCGGTGGAGGCCGGGCACGACCGGTTCGCCTACGACCTGGTGCAGCGCATCTACGGCGACCTGCTGGACCGGGCCACGATCAAGCTGTTGGCCGGCCCCGACCGCTTGAACATGACCCAGTTGGCGCTCAGCCTGTCCGAATACGTGAACGGCGTGGCCAAGCGCCATGCCGAGACCTCGCGCCGCTTGTTTCCCGGCTATGCGGTGCATGCCGTGACCAACGGCGTGCATTCGTCGACCTGGACCCATTTGCACTTCGGCGCGCTGTACGACCTGAACATCCCAGGCTGGTGCCACGAACCGGAATTGCTCTCCCGGGCCGACCGCATCGACGACGCCAATATCTGGCAGGCCCATGTCCAATGCAAACAGGATTTGATCGATCTGGTGCAGCAACTCACCGGCGTGGCCCTCGATCCCGACCAACCCATCCTCGGCTTCGCCCGCCGGATGACCGCCTACAAGCGGCCCGAGATGTTGTTCGCCGACATCGCCCGGCTCAAGGCCATCGCCGGCAAGCGGCCGTTCCAACTGGTCATGGCCGGCAAGGCCCACCCCAACGACACCGAGGGCAAGCGGCTGATCGAGGCCTTGCATAGCCATATGCGCGAATTGGCCGGCACCATCCCGATGGCGTTCCTGCCCAACTACGACATGGCGCTGGCGCTGGCCATGGTCGCCGGCTCGGATGTCTGGCTGAACACGCCGTTGCGGCCCTACGAGGCCTCGGGCACCAGCGGCATGAAGGCCGCCTTCAACGGCGTGCCGCAGCTGTCGGTGCTGGACGGCTGGTGGCTGGAAGGCTGCATCGAGGGCGTGACCGGTTGGGCCGTCGGCGACGACAGTGCGGCCGCCAACGGCCACGATGCCGCTTCGCTCTACGATAAGCTGGAACAGGTGGTGCTGCCGCTGTGGTATGACAATCGCGCCGGCTGGGTCGCGGTGATGAAGGGCGCCATCAGCAAGAATGCCGCCTATTTCAACAGCCAGCGCATGATGCGGCGCTACGCCACCGAGGCTTATCTGCGCTAGTGCTCGCGAGCGATTCGCTTGAAGCCGCGCGGTCCGCACGGCATCATTGCGCGATCATGCAAATCGCTCTTGCCCAATTCAACCCCATCGTCGGCGACCTCGAAGGCAATGCCGCCCGCATCGCCGAGCTGGCCGACCAGGCCGCCGTGGCCGGCGCCGCCGTGCTGCTGACCCCGGAACTCGCGCTGTGCGGCTATCCGCCGGAAGACCTGGCGCTGCGCGACGATTTCTACCAGGAGAGCGCCCGCGTGCTGGCCGACTTGAGCCAGCACCTGCCGCAAGGCCTGACCGTCGTGGTCGGCCACCCGCTGATGGAGGCAGGCCGCCGCTACAACGCCGCCAGCGTGCTGCGCGACGGCCGGACCGTCGCCGTCTACCGCAAGCAGCAACTGCCCAACTATTCGGTGTTCGACGAGGTGCGCACCTTCAGCCCCGGCGGCGCGGCCTGCGTGTTCGAGGCCGGCGGCGTCAAGTTCGGCCTCAACATCTGCGAAGACCTGTGGTTCCCCGGGCCCACGGCCCAGGCCAAGGCGGCCGGCGCCCAAGCGATGCTGGTGCTCAACGCCTCGCCCTTCCATATCGGCAAACAGGCCGAGCGCCATGCCGTGGCCCGCGCGCGCGTCGCCGAGAACGGCCTGCCGCTGATCTACCTCAACATGGTCGGCGGCCAGGACGAGCTGATCTTCGACGGCGGCTCCTTCGCCGTCGATGCCCAGGGCCGGCTCGCCGCGCAGTGCCCGGCCTTCGAGGAAGGCCTGCATTCGGTCGAGCTGAACGACGGTGTGCCCCAGGGCGAGCGCCACGACTGGCCGGGCGTCGAGGCCGGCGTCTACCGGGCCCTGGTGCTCGGCGTGCGCGACTACATCGGCAAGAACGGCTTCGCCGGCGCGCTGGTCGGCCTGTCCGGCGGCATCGATTCCGCCCTCACCGTGGCTATCGCCGCCGACGCGTTGGGGCCGGAGCGGGTGCACGCGGTGATGATGCCGTCGCGCTACACCGCCGACATCAGCCTGCAGGACGCCGAAGAGCTGGCCAGGAACCTCGGCGTGCACTACAGCGTGCAGCCGATCAAGCCGATGTTCGACGCCTTCCTCGCCGAGCTGGCCGGCGAGTTCGCCGGTCGCGCGGCCGACACCACCGAAGAGAACATCCAGGCCCGCATCCGCGGCGTGCTGCTGATGGCGCTGTCCAACAAGTTCGGCAAACTGGTGCTGACCACCGGCAACAAGAGCGAAATGGCCACCGGCTACGCCACGCTCTACGGCGACATGGCCGGCGGCTACGCGGTGCTGAAGGACATTTCGAAAACCCTGGTCTGGGCGCTGTCGCGCTACCGCAATACGCTGTCGCCGGCGATCCCCGAGCGCATCATCACCCGGCCGCCCTCGGCCGAGTTGCGGCCCGACCAGGTCGACCAGGACAGCCTGCCGCCCTACGACATCCTCGACGCGATCATGGAACGCTATGTGGAATTGGACCGCTCGCCGGCCGAGATCGTGGCCGAGGGCTTCGACGAGGCCACCGTGCGCCAGGTCGTGCGCCTGATCGACTTCTCGGAATACAAGCGGCGCCAGGCCCCGCCCGGCATCCGCGTGACCCGGCGTGGCTTCGGCCGCGATCGGCGGTATCCTATTACCAACAAATACCGTGCACCGTTCAAGTGAGGAAGGCTGTCCCTCACCCTCGCTCCCTCTCCCATAGGGAGAGGGAAGTCAAAGCCCTTCTCCCACCGGGAGAAGGGTTGGGATGAGGGAAGGTTTGTCTGGTTGTTCGCCTAGCCCCGCCACGACAGCCCGCTTGAACATTGAATGAAAAATCTGCGTTAATCTGCGAAATCTGCGGATAAAAATCGAACCCTAGGAGCCAGCATGAAGAAGATCGAAGCCATCATCAAGCCGTTCAAACTCGACGAAGTGCGCGAGGCCCTGTCCGAGATGGGCGTCACCGGCCTGACCGTGACCGAGGTCAAGGGCTTCGGCCGGCAGAAGGGCCATACCGAGTTGTATCGCGGCGCCGAATACGTGGTCGACTTCCTGCCCAAGGTGAAGATCGAACTGGTGGTGGCCGACGGCCTGGTCGACGGCGCCATCGAGGCCATCGTCAAATCCGCCCGCACCGGCAAGATCGGCGACGGCAAGATCTTCGTCACCTCTGTCGAGCAGGTGGTGCGCATCCGCACCGGCGAGACCGGCGACGCGGCGATTTGATTTAGGGGATTTTGAAGCTGATGCTTAGATTGCTTTAGTTGAAGTGAGTAATGATGGCCGATGCCGGTTACATGTATCGCGATCTGGTTGGTCGTTTATCAAATATTGTGAATGCGGAGCTCATCAAACTTGAAGCTATCTATAACTTCGATTTTGGTGATGAATTTGAAGTGGCTCTGTGCCGGATTTTGAGGTTGGCGCTGCCTGATAGATATGGTGTATGCAGAGGGCATGTAGTAACAAAGGAAAATAGAATTGCTGGTGATGACATCATTATTTATGACAGAGAAGAGTCTCCAACATTGCGTATGCTGCCATATGGGGACTTTTCAATAAAAGAATATATACCTGTTGATGCAGTGTATGCCTATATAGAAGCGAAACATACTTTATACCTGGACGAGAATGCTGATCAGTCAGTAATTAAGGCGGCTAAGCAAGTTGAAGCAGTAAAATCATTGCCACGCGAACCAAGGTCGCATTACAAAATCACTGATAACCTCACCCTGGAGGCAGGGCTTTTAGACTTGGAAATTGGAGGGTTGGAACACCCGGAAATATCAAATCCCATGGTCGGCTGTATCTTTGCAAGATACGTTGCTTGGGGTGGGAGTAAAAAGTCCGGAACCGAGCTAAACAAAACCCCAAGGATCGATTTGGGTATTGATCAGAAGCTGCAGCCAGAAATAATTGTGGCGGGTAATGACATGATCGGTTTACCTTCAAATCGCGTTGATGGAAAAATCCATCTGTATCTGTTTAGGGGTACGAAAGAATCAGCCATTCAGCTGTTTATTACTGAAGGAAGGGCACTAGCGTTGGGTGTCATTTCCTTGCTTCACGCTTTGGACACAATCAGATTGAATAGGTTGAATTGGGCACCAATCATTGCGGAGCAATTAAATAACAAGCAAGCGTAGTAAGCGTAGGGTGCGTTCCACGCACCATGAAATGAAGGTGCCCAGAGCCACCCGACACAATCGATAACAGACAATAGCGTAGGCCGGATGCAGCACAGCGAAATCCGGGGGCACCCCCAGGGCGGCTTTGCTTAGGCCGCCCGCACTGGCAAGATGGGCGGCGTGGCGACCTAGAGGTCGTTCAATACGAAATTGGGGAGGGGCGGACATGACCGCGACGGATCAAGACATCGAATTGCTCAAGGAATACGGTGCCTACGAGCGCCACTTCAACGGCATGCAGAACACCTTCCGGCAGTTCGCTTCCGGCTGGCTGGTTGCTGCCCTGGGGGCCATGGGCTATGTGTTGCTTCAAGACGGCGAGCTTGGCGTGGGCTTGGGTCGCATGGGCCTGGTCGGGCTGATCGCCGCGGCGACGGTGGTGGGCCTGATGCTGCTCTGGCTGATGGATGCCATCTATCACCGGCTGCTGCTCAGTTGCTTTGATGTGGCCAAGCAGTTGGAGCGGGACAAAGGGTTGCCGCGCCTGCGCGAGACCATGGAGCAGGCCCTGCGCGGGGGCGGCACGGTCAGCATGGCGATCCGCATCTACTATCTGGTGCCGGCCGGGCTGCTGCTGGCGGTGGCCATCGCCGCCTGGTGTTGGCGCTAGGCCCGCCGTGCAAGAACTCGGTCTAGCCCAACTCGATGCCCGCCTGCGCGGCTTGGTCGACGCCGCCGCGCAGGCCAGGCAACGGGCGTACAGCCCGTATTCCGGCGTGCGCGTGGGGGCGGCCCTGCTGGCACGCGACGGCACGGTGATCCCCGGTGCCAATCTGGAGAGCGCCTCCTACGGCCTGACCCTGTGCGCCGAACGTGCCGCGCTGGCGGCGGCCAACACCCAGGGCCAGCGCGATTTCGAGGCGGTGGCGGTGGTCGCCGACGGCACCGGCCTCGCCCCCGGCGCCATCCTGCCGCCCTGCGGCGCCTGCCGCCAGTTGCTGTACGAGGCGGCCAGCGATGCCGGGCACGACATCGTCGTGATCCTGGTTTCGGCCGACGGCCAGCGCGTCGTGCTCAGCTCGGTGTATGAACTGCTGCCGCTGGCCATGGGCCGGCACGACTTATCGTCTCCTTGGCAAGGGTAACCGGGCTGTGCGTTGTCGGGCCGTTGAGCGGCCTCGCCGGCGGGCCGCCGTATAGCCGACAGGCCCGGTCAGTAGGGCTTGCTGCCCTTGCGGATGTAGATCGCGATGTCCTGCCCTTGCGGCTTGGCATCGACGAACTCATGGCCGGACTGGCGGCAGTAGGCGCGGAAGTTGCGCGGCGAACCGGGGTCGGAGGTCAGAACGCAGATCGTATCGCCTGGGCCGAGCCGCTTTAGTTGGTGATAGATATCGATGACGGGCAAAGGGCAAACCTTGCCGCGAACGTCCAGAACATCGTGCATGACCTTCATGTCGACCTCCTCGGTTTTCTGTCGACGACCCTAAGGCGGTAGGGCCACATGCGTTCGCCTGGAAACGATTCTCCTCGTTGTTCGTGTCGGATTTGTGTCAGCCGCCTGGCATCGCAGGCCGCCGAAAATGTTTATTGCTGGCTCAGGCAGCTCAACATGGTGAGGTTCTTGCACGTCGAATAGGGTATGCACCGTTCGAGTTCGCTGGGCGACGACGAGCCCGAGAGGTCGCATTCGCGCTGGGCGATGGGGCCGCATTGCTCGGCAACGCGGTTGAGGCAGCGGCTGTTGAGCTGGTCCTTGTTTTCGCAGGCGAGCAGAAGACAGGTGCCAAGCAGCATGATCCGCGTGAACGTCGTTTTATTGGCTGGACGCATCGATCCCTCCTTCTAGGCCCGCAACGTCGAGCCAGGCCGGTTTACTCTCGCCGCTCCAGATACCCCGTTACTTCTTCCCGGTCATGGTAGAGCTGCTTGAATCTTAGCCGATACGGCACCTTGGCCTTGCGCAGGGTGTCTTGGAGGGTGGCCTTGCAGCGCAGGAATTCCTCGTAGCGTTTCTTCATCGGCAGCTTCAGGTTGAAGATGCTGCGCCGGCACCAGCCCTCGGCCATCCATTTGGCGACCAGTTGGGCGATGCGCGCCGGCTGCTCGACCATGTCGCAGACCATCCAGTCCACCGGCTTGACCGGGCGGTAGCGGAAGCCGTCGTCCTGCACGTGGGTCACGGCGTATTCGGCCATCAGCTTCTTGTCCATGCGGCCGTTGTCGACGGCGGTGACCTTGAGGCCGCGGCTGGCGAATTGCCAGGTCCAGCCACCGGGGGCGGCGCCGAGGTCGACCACGCGCAGGCCTTGCTTCAGGTAGCGCTGCTGGTCGTCGTGGTCGAGGAAGACGTGGAAGGCCTCGGCCAGCTTCATGGTCGAGCGGCTGGGCGCCTCGTGCGGAAAGCGCAGGCGCGGGATGCCCTGCGGCCAGGGCGAGGCGTTGTCCGGCTCGCTGGTGGCGAGCCAGGCGGTCTGCTTGTCGGTGAAGAAGATATGCAGGCGCGGGCCGCGCGGGCTGCCGAGCTTGACCTTGCGATCAAGCAGGGCCTTTTCCAGATAGGGCGCGAACTTGCGGCAGAACGGCAAGAGCGGCTTGCCGGCCTCGGTGTCGGCCGCCTCCAGCCACAGCTCGCAATAGGCGGCGGGCGGCACGGCCAGGGCGATGGGGCCGGTGCGGTCGCGCTCGGGCAGGTTCGCGACGTGGCCGATCACGCGCAGGCACTGGCGGGCGAACACCCATTTGAAGAAGGGCTGGGCGGCCAGCTCGTCGGCGGCCTCGTCGGGCAGCGGCAGGAACACGGCGCCGCCGCCGGGCAGGGCCTCGGCCTCGGTGTCGACGCCGAGCTCGAAGGCGTAGCTCTCGGCCTCGCGGGCGCATTCGGCCTCGAAGCCGCCGCGGCAGTAAAGCAGTAGTCCGGACATGGGATTATTTCGGTCGGGATGGAATAAAGTGGCGGATGCGGGCGTTTGATCAATAATGCAGCTTACGCTGCAGTTCGGCGTTTTCGCAAATCAAACGACGGTGAGAGGGGGTAATCATGAAGCGACAAATTTCCAAGGCGGTGGTGTTGGGCGGCGTGTTGGCGTGTTTCGCGGCAGGGGTCATGGCCGACGACGAGGATGTCATCAAGTACCGCCGGAACGTGATGAAGGCCTATGCCGCCCACATGGCGGCAGCGGGCGCCATTGTACAGGGCAAGGTGAAGGGTTCGGCGGCCGGCCATGCCAAGGCGCTGGAGGCGACCACGAAGGACATCGCCGGCCTATTCCCGGCCGGCTCCGATTTCGGTGAGACCAACGCGATGGATGCGGTGTGGTCGAAGCGGGCCGGTTTCGAGAAGAAGGCCAAGGACACCGAGGCCAAGGCGGCGGCCTTCGCCAAGGCGGCCGACGGTGCCGACGCGGCGGCCAAGTTCAAGGACTTGTCGGAAAGTTGCAAGGCCTGCCACAAGGACTATCGCAAGGAGCAAAAGTAAGCGGATGGCGCGCTGGCCGGCGCTGTTCGCGCTGCTGCTAGCCGGTCATGCCCTGGCGGCGGGACCGGACCCGGCCGCCGGGGAATATCTGTTCCGCGCGGCCGGCTGCGCGAACTGCCACACCGACCGCGAGCACGGCGGTGCCCCGCTGGCTGGCGGGCGCAAGCTGGCTACGCCCCTGGGCGACTTCTATACGCCCAACATCACGCCCGACCCGGACACCGGCCTTGGCCGCTGGACCGAGGCCGATTTCCGCCGCGCGCTACGCGAGGGGCGCGGGCCGGACGGCCGGCACTACTACCCGAGTTTTCCTTATGCGGCCTACACACGCTTGAGCGATGCCGACATCGGTGCGCTGTGGGCCTATCTGAAGACCGTGCCGCCGGTGCGCCAAGCCAATCGGCCGCATGCCTTGCCGTGGTATTTGCAGTCGCGGCCCTTGCTGGCCGGCTGGAAGCGGCTGTATTTCCACCCCGGCAGTTATGTGCCGGACCCGCGCAAGGATGCCGTGTGGAATCGCGGTGCGTATCTGGTGCAGGCGGTAGGCCATTGCGCCGAGTGCCACACGCCGCGCAACAAGCTCGGTGGTTTTCGCATCGGGATGTATTTGGCCGGCGACCGGGCCGGTGTCGAAGGCGGTTTGGTGCCCAACATCACGCCGGACAAGGCGACCGGTATCGGCCGCTGGAGCCGGGGCGAATTGATCGACTACCTGAAGACCGGCACGCGCCCCGACGGCGATTCGGCCGGCGGCCTGATGGCCGAGGTGATCGACAACGGCCTGAGCCATCTGACGCCGCAGGACATCGACGCGATCGCCGCGTATGTGCAGAGCGTGCCGCCGGTGGCGCATGCGGTGCGCCAGCCCAGGCCGGCGCCGGCGCAGGACGGGTTCGAGTACTGATCTCGCCGGGGCGGCTGCCGTCAGAGTGGTTTCTTCAGGAAGACCGGCATCGAATCGCTGTGGGTGACGTTCCGGTCGGTCAAGGCCTTCGCCCCGCTGCCGTCGGCATTCATGATCCAGATCTCAACGTTGTTCGAGAAGCCCGAATATGTCTTCTGAAAGGCGATGCGCGTGCCATCGGGCGACCAGGCGGGCTGGCTGCAATTGGCGGCCGTCTCCTGGGTCAAGCGGGTCTTGCCCGAGCCGTCGGCGTTCATCACGTAGATCTGTTCCTTGGCATTGAAGTCGGGATAGCCGGGGTAGGCGGCGAAGGCGATCTTGCTGCCGTCGGGCGACCAGGTCGGGTGTTCGGCCGGCGAGATCACGGTCTCGCCGAGCAGGGTGCCGGCGTAGGTCAGGTAGCTCATCGCACCGGTCGCCAGCGTCAGCTTGGCGATGGTGCCGCCGTTCTTGGTGCGGTTGGTGCTGAACAGCAGCGCAGTGCCGTCGGGCGATAGGGAAGGGTGGCGGTCGGCGGCCGTGCTGGTGTCGTTGTAGATCGGGCTGACCTGCGCCTCGCCGCTGCCGTCGGCATTCATCGCGTAGAGGTATTCCTTGGCGTTGGCGGTCGTTTGATTCAAGCGGGTGAAATAGACCTTGTTGTCGTACGACCAGGTCGGGTAGGCCGGGTTCAGATCGTCGCTGCGGATGATTTTTTCGCCGCTGCTATCGAGCACGACGATGCCCTTGCTGTAGCGGGTGAACACCAGCTTGCTGCCGTCGGGCGAGGACGATGGATAGCTCTCGACGTAAGAGCTTTGCGACAGGGTGAGCCGCCTCGGGTTGGTGCCGTCGGCGTTCATGACCCAGATGTTGTCCCAGCCGTCGCGGAAGCTGACGAAGGCGATGCTATCGGCCGCACTGGCGGGCACGGTGTAGATCAGGCCGAACTTGCCGTTCGTCAGCATGTCGTTCTCGGTCAGGCCATAGCCGAGATAGACGGTGGTGCCGGCGAGCGCCGACATGTCGACGTTGCGCAGGACCTCGATGCTGCGGTTGGTCAACGTGCCAGCGGCATAGACCGGCAGCGGCCCGCTGCTCCAGGCCAGCCAAGTGTTGCCGTTGTGGACATACCAGGCACTGCCGACATTGGCGACCAGATACACGTTGCCGCTGTGTCCCGCATCCGCGTCGGCGACGCTGAGGCTGGCGGTCAGCGTGAGGCTGCTGGTCGAGCCGGTGGCTGCGGCGGTGAAGGCCGGCGCCGTGGCGGCGCAGGCCAAGCTCGGCGGGCCGGCCACGATCAGCATGAGCAGTAGCGAGCAGAACAGCGGCTTGAGCAGGCTCTTGCGGGTATTCATTTTCGCCCTCGGCAAAGGTGAATGGCTATTCAAGTTGACTATAGCCAATCGGGTTTCGCCCGACATCTCAATCCGGCAATTTCTTGCCCGGATTCAGAATCCCTTGCGGGTCGAACACCCGTCTCAGCTCGCGCATCAGGGTCAGGGTGTCCGGCTCGATTTCGAGCGGCAGGAATTGGCGCTTCTTGGTGCCGATGCCGTGTTCGCCCGACAGCGTGCCGCCGAGGCGCAACACGGTCTCGACCAGTTCGCGCAGGCAGGTCTCGGCGCGCGCCATCTCGTCCTCGTCGTCCGGATGCACCATCAGGTTCACGTGCAGGTTGCCGTTGCCGGCGTGGCCGAAGCTGACGATGGGCAGGCGGTGCAGGGTGCCCATGGCGTCGATCGCGGCGACCAGTTCGGCTAGGCGCGAGACCGGCACGACGACGTCTTCGTTGATCTTGAGCGGGGCGATCTTTTTTACCGCATGCGACAACGATTTGCGCGCGGTCCACAGGTTTTGAATCTCGGCCGGGGTGAAGCCGGTTTGCAACTCCAGCAGGCCGTCGCCGCGCAGCGCATTTTCCAAGGCGGCGATTTGGCGCGGGATGTCTTCGGCCGGGCCGTCGGCCTCGACCATCAGCACGGCCTCGGTGCCGGGGGCCAGGCCTTCGGCCGCGCCGAACTGGCTCCGGCCGCTTCGCATAACGTTCGCTTCCACCGATACTCCGTATTCGGTGATCGCCTCGATCGAGCGGCGGTCCATGAACTCCAGCGCGCTCGGCACGACTGGCTGCTGCATGATGCGCTGCACGGCGGCGCAGGCGGCGGTATCGCTGGCATAGCAGACGCGCAGCGACACGGTGCGTTCGGGCGCCGGCATCAGCTTCAGCGTGGCCTCGGTGATCAGCGCCAGCGTGCCTTCCGAGCCGATCAACAGCCGGGTCAGGTCGTAGCCGGTGGCGTATTTGCTGGTGCGGCCACCGGTGCGCAGTTCGCGGCCGTCGCCGGCCACTGCGCGCAGGCCGAGCACGTGGTCGCGGGTGACGCCGTATTTCACCGCGCGCGGCCCCGCTGCGTTCATCGCCAGATTGCCACCGATGCGGCTGTAGGCGCCGCTGCCGGGGTCGGGCGCATACATCAGGCCGGCCGTGCGGGCGAGGCGGTCGATGTCCTGGGTGACGACGCCGGGCTCGACCACGATCAGGCGATTGGCCGGGTCGAACTCGACGATGCGGTTCATGCATTCGAAGCTCAGCACCACGCTGCCCGGCGTCGGTTGGGCGCCGCCGACGTTGCCGGAGCCGGCGCCGCGCGGCGTGATCGGCAGCTTGTGCTTCAGCGCCAGGCGCACACAGCCGGCGACCTGCTCGTGCGAGTTTGGAAACAGCACGGCCTCGGGCGTGCAGCGGCCGGGTGTCTCGTCCTGGGCGTAGAGGGCCAGGGTGTCGGCATCGGTGCGCGCCCGCTCGGTCCCGAGCAGCGCGGCGAATTCGGCGAGGATGGCGGGGGGCAGCATCAGCCCAGGGTGGCCTCGACCACCTCGGCCGCGTGCGCCATCGCATCGCCGTCGGGGAAACGGCCATAGGCCTCTTGCACGGCGGCGTCGTAGAGCAGGCGGTTAAACGGTTGCGCCGCCTGTTCGTGCATGGCGTGGCGCAGGGCCTGGGTCATGATGCGGTCCAAGGAGACCAGGCGCTTGGCCACGACGATGCCGTCGTCGGCATCGACCAGGGTCAGGCGCAGGCGGCCGCGCTCGCCAGCCGGCTCGGCCGGCAGTTCGCGCTCGGCCTCGGGTATCAGGTGGACGTTGAAGGCGACGTCGGACCATTCGCAGACGTTGCGGATCTTGTACAGCAGGAAGGCGGCCGGGCCGCTGCCGAGCAGGCCGACCTCGATCGGCTGCGCGCGCAGGCCTTCGATCTCGGCCTGGCTCGGGCCGGCCCAGAACAGCACCAGGTCGTGGGCCTGGTCGCGGTAGGCATAGCGGGCGCCTTCGTCGTAGCGCTTGTGTTCGGCCGAGTAGACCTCGCCGACCTGCGGGCCGAGCCGCTCGACGTCGGGACGCAGAAAGGTGTGGAACTCGCTCACGCGCCTTCCTCGGGCAGCAGGGACAGCAGCATCGCGATCATGTCTGTGTCGAAGTCCATGCCCAGCTCCATATCGGGGTTGAGCGCGATGCCGACGTCGTCGGCCATGCGCCGCAGCACCCAGGAGAACTCGGTGAGCAGGCCGCCGCTGTAGCCGGGGATGTCGCTCATGAAATTCTTCGCCCGCTCCGGCGACGAGAACAGCACCAGCACGGCGGTGCCGTCGTCGGCCTCGAGCACCAGGGGCTCGGCCTGGGTGGAGCGCTGAAAGCCGGCGATGGCGTGCTTCTCGTCCTTCACCGGCATGAATACCTGCAGATCGAGCAGACGCTGGGCGAAGGTTTCGGGGTCGATCGAGCCGGCATGCAGTTCGGTCAACAGGTATTCGAGATCGTTCTTGGGGAGTGCGGGGATATCCATGGAAAGGGCCGTCCAGACAAGGCCATCAGCATAGCATCGGCGCGGGCCTCGCGCACCCCGCTAGAATGGCGGCAAGGAGGAAGCCATGTTTCGTTTCGGTATCGACCTGGGCGGGACCAAGATCGAATTGATTGCCTTGGATGAGCTCGGCGGCGAACGCTGGCGGCGGCGGGTGCCGACGCCGCAGGGCGACTACGCCGGCACGCTGGATGCCGTCGCGGCGTTGGTGCGTGAGGCGGAGCAGGCCTTGGCTGCGACGGGATCGGTCGGCATCGGCACGCCGGGCGCGATCTCGCCGGCCAGTGGCTTGATGAAAAACGCCAATTCGGTCTGCCTTAACGGTCGACCGCTGAAGCAAGATATCGAGGCCCGGCTCGGCCGGTCTGTCCGCATCGCCAACGACGCCAACTGTTTTGCCTTGTCCGAGGCGACCGACGGTGCGGCGGCCGGGGCGCAGGTCGTGTTCGGCGTGATCGTCGGCACCGGCTGCGGGGCCGGCGTGGTGGTGCGCGGCCAGGTGTTGACCGGGCCGAACGCGATCGCCGGCGAGTGGGGGCATAACCCCTTGCCCTGGCCGCAGGCGCACGAGTTGCCGGGGCCGGCCTGTTATTGCGGCAAGCGGGGTTGTATCGAGACCTGGCTGTCGGGGCCGGGGCTGGCGCGCGAGTTCGAGGCGGTGGCGGGGCAGGCGCTCGCCGCGCCGGAGATCGCGCACCGGGCGGCGGCGGGCGATGCGCAATGCGAGGCCGCAATGCAGCGTTACGAAGACCGCCTGGCGCGCGGGCTGGCCCAGGTGATCAACGTGCTCGATCCCGACGCGATCGTGCTGGGCGGCGGCCTGTCCAACCTGGTGCGGCTGTATGCGAACGTGCCCAAGCTTTGGAGTCGCTACGTGTTCAGCGATGCGGTGCATACCCGGCTGCTGCCGCCGAGGCACGGCGATTCGAGCGGGGTGCGCGGCGCAGCCTGGTTGTGGAACGATTAGGCGCCTATTGCGGCAGCCATTTGGCGGGGTCGATGCCCCAGCTATCGAAGGCCTCGTGGCCGACGATGCGGTCCTGGCACGAGGGTTTGGCGAGGTTGACGATCTCGGGCGTCAGGTAATGCCGGCTCTTGGCGCTGTAGAACACCTTGACGATGGGCTGCATCATCTTTTCCTCGTTCTGCTCCATGACCACGCCAAGGCGGTCGCTTTCCAGATGGACCAGCGAGCCGGTCGGATAGATGCCGACTGATTTGATGTATTGCCTGACCAGTTCCGGATCGAAGTGGTATTTGCTCCATTCGAGCAGCTTGCCCAGCGCCTCGGTCGGCGGCATGCCTTTCTTGTAGACGCGGACCGAGGTCAGCGCATCGTAGACGTCGACGATGGAACCCATCTGGCCATAGAGCGAGATCTGGTCGCCCTGCAGTTTGTTCGGATAGCCGGTGCCGTCGAACCGCTCATGATGCTGGCCGGCGACGTCGAGCGCGATCTGGCTGATGCCTGGCGTGTGCTGCAAGACGATGATGCTTTGCACGACGTGGGACTTCATCTTGTCGAATTCGGCTTCGGTCAGTTTGGCCGGTTTGTTGAGGATACTGTCCGGCACCTTCGCCTTGCCGACATCGTGCAACAGTGCGCCGATTGCGATTTCCTTGATGGTCGGCCGCTCGAGCTTGAGACCGCGCGCGAAGGAGATCATCAGGGCGCAGACCGAGACCGAGTGCTGGAAGGTGTAGTTGTCGTGATCCTTCAGGCGGGCCAGCGGCAACAGCGCATCGGGATTGCGGAAGATGGAGTCGATCATGTTCTCGACCAGCGGCTCCACCTTTTCCATTTCGATCTGCTTGCCCAGGCGAATATCCAGCAGCATGTTGTGGGCGATCTGGTTGGCCTCTTTATGCAGGATACGGGCGTGGCCGATCTCCTCTTGCAGCGTGACCGACATCGGCAGGCTGGGCTCGTTGGCGATCGCCTCCATGGCCTGGGAGATTTCCTGCTTCACCTCTTGCTGGGTTAGCGCGTCGGCGACGTCCAGGCCTTTTTTGGTATCGATGTAGAGTTCGCGCAGGCCCATGCCGCGCAGGGTCTTCAGCGTGTCGTCGTCCTTGACTGGGAATTGGTTGGTCAGGAAGGGATGATCCATCCAGCCGCAGTTGAGGTCATGGACGAACATCCCCTTCCGCAATTGGGAAATGGGGATCTTTTTGATGTAGGGCGAGGTATCGGTCTTGCTCATCGTTTCTCATTCTGCTGACCTCTTGGCCTGTTTTCAATTGCGGCAAGCCGTTAGGTAGTCAACCCTAGTACATCGGATGCCGCTTGGAACGGTGTGTCGATACGGCCGGGTTGCGAGGTCGGAAGGATGGTCTTGATGGCTGGGTCCGGCCGATTGGCCGGGCATATGGCCGCAATCGGGTCGACGTCGCCGGGGGTGATCGATTGGCTGGCGCTGGGCGGGTCGAAGGATTCCGATGGCAGCGAGCGCAAGGCGGCCTCGTCGTAAAAAACGGCCAGGAATACCAGAGGAATAAAAAAACGCGGGCCTTCAGGCCCGCGTTTTGGGATGGGTGGCGGAGCGGACGGGACTCGAACCCGCGACCCCCGGCGTGACAGGCCGGTATTCTAACCGACTGAACTACCGCTCCGCGCTTGAGCTGCAAAGCAAAGGGGCTGCTTGGACAGCCCCTTTGCTTAGTGACTGGCGCGCCCGAAGAGATTCGAACTCCTGACCCCCTGGTTCGTAGCCAGGTACTCTATCCAGCTGAGCTACGGGCGCAACGTAGACCGAAATTATAACAAAAAAAATTAAAAAATGTCTCCAGGCGCGCTCTTTTTTGCCCGAAAGCCACTGGCCAGCCCTGCTGTTCGGATGGCGTGGTCTTGAAAAGGCTTCGGTTTTAGCGGCGGACGGAGCAGAATTTCCCGGTGTCGATAAATAAAAATGGAAGCGATGGAGATGAACTGGTTCCTATCCTTGAGCATTCGTTGGAAGCTGCAAATCGTTTTTTTTGCGGTGACGATGGTTACCACGATATACAACCGGCTGCTCGCCTCGCATGAGCTCGGCAAGATGGTGGAAATTGCCCGGATAGGGGGTGTCGATGCTCGAGTGATCGAGGCGTTGGATGCCAATCACAGCGCGTACATCTTCAACTCGTTTTGGGAGTCGGGTCTTGAGTTTGTCTTGCAGTTTCTTCTGATCGGTCTGGTCGCGACCTTGTTTGTGAGGCCGATACGCGTCCTGTGTGAGGCATTGAAGGCGGTGGAGCAGGGTGATCTAACAAAGGAAGTGCCTCATAGTTCGCGCGACGAGATCGGGGTGCTCGAGCGCAGCTTTAACGACATGTTGGCCAAGTTGAATCAAATCCTGCGCAATATCGACGACAGCAGCAAACAAATGGGGTTGTCCAGCTATCAGATCGCGACTATCTCGCAGGATATCGCCGAGGTCAGCCAGCAAGAGCAAAACCGTTCGGCCGAGGTTTCGGGAGCGACGGCAGAACTCCGAGAGATTTCCGAAGTGGTGCAAACGCAGGCAGGTAGCGCACTGGAACGGGTCAAGCAGACCGAGGCTTCTGCCCGGTCCGGCATCGCGATGGTGCAAACCAATATTGCCGAGATGGATTTGACAGTACAGGAGGTGAATCGCACCGCGCAGAGCATCTCGGAGTTGGATCAATCGGCCGACCAGATCCATCAGATCATCAACGCGATTCAAACGATCGCCGGACAGACCAATTTATTGGCGCTGAATGCCGCGATCGAGGCGGCGCGGGCTGGCGAACAAGGGCGAGGCTTCGCGGTCGTGGCCGACGAGGTGCGCAAACTCGCCGAACGGACAACGGACTCTGCCCAAGAGGTGGCGGCCATCATCGAGCAACTGACCAGCAAGGTAAAACAGGCGTCGGCCACGATGAATTCCGTGGTGGAGCATGTGCACCACAGCCAAAAGCAGGCGGCGGAGACGTCGCGGGTGATCGAGGACATGGCCGCTGCTGTCGGGCTTACCGCGGCGGCCAACGATGAGATATCTCAAGCGGCGTCCCAACAATTCGAGCGGCTGGGGCAGTTGGAATCCACGTTGGACAGGCTGTTCCACACGCTGGATGCCAGCGCGGGCAAGGTGCAAACCACGGCAAATATTGGCCGGACCTTGCATGAGGTAACCGAGAAGATTAAGCATTTGATGGCGGAATTCGATTTCGAAAAGCGCGGAGAGATCGATGTTGTCCAGCATGAAAAACGGCATTACCCGCGTGTGCTCCATACCTTGCGGGTAGATGCCAGGCTGGGCGATGAGAACATCGAGGGGCTGTGCCGCGACTTCAGTCTATCGGGCCTACAGCTGCTTTTGCCTAAGCGGGTGGCGAAAGTGGATACCCTCGATCTGGAGGTTTATGTGCCCTATGAGAACCTCGGTCAGTACCAAAGCCAGCCCCCCGTTCGGTTGCTGGGTCGGATGGTCTGGTCACGGGCTCAGGATGGCGGATCCCTCTGTGGGCTGGAGTTCGTAAACCCAGGCGCAGAAGAGCTTTCCGGCATTCGGCGTTGCATCGAATACTTCAATGCGGCGGCGGAATTTGACCAATCGCAAGGGGGCAATTGAGTCAATCCCCGTTATTTAGGGGATTAGGGGGCTTCACATTTGCCGTTTCATTGGCTATTGTTGGCAACCGCAGGTGCTTGAAAGACACGGGGCAGCCGAAGAAACGATGGTTTTGCGGCCGCCAGCCAGTCACAATGCATCTGAAGGCTGGTAGCATCACAACTCTTCATCCACGAACTAAGGGGCATTTATGAACAAATCCGAGATGATCGAAATCGCTGCCAAGGAAGCGGACATCAGCAAGGCTGCCGCTGGCAAAGCGCTCGATGCAATGATTAACGCCGTCGTTAAGGCCGTCTCCAAGGGTGACACCGTCACGTTGGTCGGCTTCGGTACCTTCAAGTCCTCCAAGCGTGCCGCTCGTACCGGCCGCAACCCCCAGACCGGCAAGGAAATCAAGATTGCCGCGACGACTGTGCCCCGTTTTACCGCGGGCGCTGGCTTCAAGGCCGCTGTCGCTGGCAAGAAAGCTGCCAAGAAGAAGTAATCCTGGCGTTGGCGTACATGGCCACAGCGCCATGTACGCTAGCCAAACTCTGTATCGCTGTCTGTCCTTCGTAATATCTCTTCCGTTTTCTAGTTTGGCCTGTCAATGTCTTGGCGGGTTTTCCTTCTGAGCTGGTTCCTTAATCGAATGCGTAATGAGGCGCTATGACGCGGGTGCAGAGCTTCGCGCCGATCGCCGATATCGACGCAGAGATTCTTATTCTCGGCAGCATGCCGAGCGAGGCGTCACTGGCGGCAGGGCAATACTATGCGCATCGGCGCAATCAGTTTTGGCCTATCGTTGCCGCCTTGTTTCAGTTCGATGCTGCGGCGCCTTATCCCACAAGGCTGCAGGGGCTGAAATCGGCCCGAATTGCCGTCTGGGATGTGTTGCAGTCGTGCGTGCGGCGAGGCAGTTTGGATGCCGCGATCGAGACCGAGGGTTTGGTCGTGAACAATTTCGCTGCCTTCTTCGATATGCACAAAAAGATTCGCCATGTCTTTTTCAATGGCGCGAAGGCGGAGCATTGTTTCAGGCGATATGTACTGCCAGGTATCGCGCCTGTGACTATCGGCTACACGCGCTTACCCTCGACGAGTCCGGCAAATGCTTCGTTGTCGTTTGCGGAAAAATTGAAAATTTGGCGGGAGGCATTCGAGGCGGAGAGAGGCCGGTAAGGGGGCCATGAAGCTCGCCGAATAAGAATGGAGCCGCCCGGTGTTTTGCGTTTCGAGTGGCGGTGGGATTGTTTGCATCTCGGTTTGGGCCGGTCCGCAAATCCCTCCGCTACGCGCCGGGACCGCCCCTCGGGCGTCCCTCGCGAGCGGTGCTCGCTCGGTGAACCGGTGGTTCTTTCTACCCATCGACCTCGCCAAATAAAAATGGACCCAAGTGGGTCCATTTTTATTTGGCGGAGACGGTGGGATTCGAACCCACGAGGCAGGTTTTGCCCGCCTACTCCCTTAGCAGGGGAGCACCTTCGGCCTCTCGGTCACGTCTCCAAAACAAAGTCTCGGCACAGGCTAACATCGGTAGAGCCGACGTTAAGCCGCGAAGCGGCGGCCGGAACCAAAATCGTCCCGCCTGCTAAGGCGGGAAAGGCCGCGTAGAATACCTGCGCGGGCCTCAAAATGCAATCAAGCGGCCGGCGTTTTATCCAGCTCAAAGGCCTGATGCAGCGCGCGTACGGCCAGTTCCATGTACTTGTCCTCGACCACGACAGAGATCTTGATTTCCGAGGTGGAGATCATCTGGATATTGATGTTCTCGGCGGCCAGGGCCTTGAACATCTTGCTGGCGATGCCGGCGTGGGTGCGCATGCCGACGCCGACGATGGAGACCTTGGCGATCTTGTCGTCGCCGATCACCTCGCGTGCGCCGATCTCGGCCTTGACGCCGTTGAGCACTTCCATGGCCTTCTTGAACTCGTTGCGGTGCACGGTGAAGGAGAAGTCGGTGGTGCCGTCGTGGCCGACGTTCTGCACGATCATGTCGACGTCGATGTTGGCATCGGCGATCGGGGCCAGGATCAGGCCGGCCACGCCCGGCTTGTCGGGCACGCCCAGGATGGTGAGTTTGGCCTCGTCGCGATTGAAGGCGATGCCGGAGATGATGGGCTGTTCCATGGTGTCTTCCTCGAACGTGATCAGCGTGCCTTCGCCTTCCTCCTGGAAGCTGGAGAGCACGCGCAATTTAACCTTGTACTTGCCGGCGAATTCGACCGAGCGGATCTGCAGCACTTTGGAGCCGAGGCTGGCCAATTCCAGCATCTCCTCGAAGGTGATGGTCTCCAGCTTGCGTGCCTCGGGCACGATGCGCGGGTCGGTGGTGTAGACGCCGTCGACGTCGGTGTAGATCTGGCACTCGTCGGCCTTCAGCGCTGCGGCCAGGGCCACGCCGGTGGTGTCGGAGCCGCCGCGGCCCAGGGTGGTGATGTTGCCGTTGGCATCCACGCCCTGGAAACCGGCCACGACCACGACATGGCCGCCGTCCAGATCGCGCCGCATGTTTTCTTCGTCGATGGCGAGGATGCGGGCCTTGGTATGGGCATCGTCGGTCAGGATGCGGACTTGGCTGCCGGTGTAGCTCCGGGCCTTGAGGCCCAGATCCTTCAGGGCCATGGCCAGCAGGGCGATGGTGACCTGCTCGCCGGTGGAGATCAGCACGTCCAGCTCGCGCGGGTCGGGCTCTTTCTGGATCTCTTTGGCCAGGCCGATCAGACGATTGGTCTCGCCGGACATGGCGGACAAGACGACGACCACCTGATGCCCCAGCATCTTGAATTTGGCGACCCGCTCGGCCACGTTGCGGATGCGCTCGATGGAGCCGACCGAGGTGCCGCCGTATTTTTGGACAATCAATGCCATGATGGTGGAAACAAGCGCTTGAAAAAACGGCGATTCTACCCGATCCGGCCGGGCTGCCACCAGCGGCCAAAGATTGAAACTTTCACCCACTGCCGTTAGTCTTAAGGTTGTTTCCTTACTGCACGGAGCCAAACCGTATGCAACCGCAATTCGACCTGTCCGGCTACAACGCCTCGGCTACCCTCGACGTTTCCCGCAACAAGGTCCTGCGCAACACCTACATGATGCTGGGCCTGACGATGATTCCGACCGTCATCGGCGCCTTGGTCGGCATGACCATGAACTTCGGCTTCATGGCCGCGAGCCCGATTCTGTCCGCTGTCGTCATGCTGGCCATCATGATGGGGCTGTTCTTCGCCATCTCTGCCATGCGCAACAGCGCCATGGGCGTGGTCCTCTTGCTGGTACTCACCGGCTTCATGGGCCTGATGCTGGGGCCGGTCCTGCAAGTGGCGCTGCACCTGAAGAATGGCGGCGAGATCATCACCCTGGCCGCGGGCGGCACCGGCGCTATCTTCTTGACCTTGGCCGGTATCGCCACCGTGACCAAGAAGGACTTCAGCTTCATGGGCAAGTTCTTGATGATCGGCATCGTGCTGCTGATCGTCGCTTCTTTGGCCAATCTGTTCTTTCAGATTTCGGCCCTGGCCTTGACCCTGTCTGCCGCGGCGGTTCTGCTGTTCTCCGGGTTCATCCTGTTCGATGTCTCGCGCGTGGTGAACGGTGGCGAGACCAACTACGTGATGGCCACGCTGGCGATCTACCTGGACATCTACAACCTGTTCGTCAATCTACTGCAGTTGCTGATGGCCTTGCTGGGGCAGCGAGAATAGGCGTGTATTGCGCAACAAAAAAGGCGGCTGGTGCCGCCTTTTTTGTTGATGGTTACAGAGGGCTATGTAAGCCCGGTCACCATTGCAGCGGCGCTAGGCCTAGCCCTCTGAGATAGAGATTGATGGTGTTCTTGACGAGATATTCGACGCCTAATTCGCCGGTCTGGTTCGGATATTGAAGGCTTCGGGCCAGAACGATCTCGCGTACAAGCCCAACATATGACAGCGCCGCAATTCGCCCATCGATGTCTTTTAATTGACCGGATTGCTGGATTTCTTTCAGGCTGAATTGGATGTAATCCGTCAGCCCTTGCCAGTGATTGATAAAAAACTGTTCGGATACACCGCTGTTGTCGATCAATGCGCGCAATTCGATGCGCACTAGATCCGGGTCGGCGATGCGGCTCTTAACGAAAACCACGGTCATTCGGTAAAGTACATTTGGAAAGTCCGGTGGGCCGGCCAGCACTGCGTCTACATAGTCGTCGCGTTTGCAGGCGAATCCTTGGATCACCGCCTCGTACAGCATTTCCTTGGATGGGAAGTGCTGATAGAGCACTGCGGGGCTGACTTTGCATTCCTCTGCAATCTCGCTGACAGAGACCCCGTGCAGGCCCTTTTGGGCAAACAGGCCTTTCGATAGTTCTAAGATGGATGTTTTGCGATCTTCTGCTTTGAGTCGTTGTTTCATGTTTTGCGTTTTATGTCGTCGTGATCCATCTTGTTGAGGGCAGGGGGTATATATATCAAATAACTAGTCACTAATTATTATGATCCACACACCGGACCAGGTTGAGCGACAAGCAATCAAGAGAAGATTATATTGTAAAAATACTATATAGAATATGATTGTATAATCATTGCAAATTGATTTGACGCAAAGTTTCATCCCGTATTAAGATAAATAAATAATCACTTAATAAGCGCTGGGCTGAAGTGCTGGTCTAGTCTGCGGCGGTGATGAATAAACGCTGCGTGACAACGCATAGCGAAAATAGACAGGTTGGGAGGTATTAAATGACTACGGTAGTCCTGAACCGCACCTTGGGTGCGCGCTCGTCCCTTGTGTTTGCAGGCGATTACGAAGTGGTGGGGCCGGAACCTGCATTGGGACATGAGACGGTAGCTAGCCTAGCGGCGGACATGATCTTTATTCATTATCACCACCGGCATGAATTTGAAGGTGGTGCGAATAAGGGCCTATGGGGCTCGGTGTCCCGAGCAAGTGATGCCGCATACGATTGGGATGAGCTGGATCGTACGATAGGCTCCGCAAACAGAAATTTTTCCTTGGTGGCCGTGTATCCCGTAGGTTGGGCGCACATGGTGCCTGAGCACTTGGGCGAAACGATTCTGGATGTCGACCCGGAGGTGGTGTCGGACTGGGTATGTGCGGTTGTAGAGCGTTACTGGCAGCAGGTTGATCTATTCCCGATCTTTTACGAAATGAATGTGTTCGACCTGTTCTTCAGAACGACACATGGTCAGCCGTATGGCGATGATCAGAAGCGGCACATCCTTGATTGTTTGGCGTTGTCGGCCGAGAAAGTGCTGAAACGTTGCGGCGAAACGGCCTATAGCAAACTCACTGCGGCCACCTTTGTGGAATTGACCCAGTCCTGTTTTTACTGGATGAGCGAAGGCAAACTGATGGAATTGCCGCGTGGCTCGTCGCTATTGAATGCGCCGCTCTCGCCGCCCGATTTGCTCGCCACGGCCAAAAAATTCGACAACGAAGCGGGTGTCGTACGCTACGTGCCCGTAATCAGGCAGCTTCTCCATCAACTGGTGTTCTGGAATGCGGACGACAGCGGCGCGATGGACACCGTGGGTAATGACATGTTCCGCATTTACGATGCGGGCTTTTTCCATCATCCGGAAAAAAATCCAGAAGGCTTCGTACATAAGCTGATCTGTGGCTGGGATGCACAGCCGCAGAATACCTTTGCCTATCTGCTGGAGCGCTTACAGCCTAAGTTGGCTATACCGAGCTGTGCAGATCTTCTCGAGGAGAATTGGCGTGGCTTCCAGGAATTCCTGTCGGCGCCGCGTGTCGAGGACTATGCCAAGAAGGCGGTCAATGGGTTCGTCCTGGACGATATTTTCAAATGCACCAAGCAAAGCGGCGTCACCTCGGCCGTCTACCCCACTGAGCGCCTGCTGAGCAGTGGCCGCCGTCATGGCGGTGAGCCTCTCACGGTAAGCCCGATTGGAGAAAAATATCGGTCGATTATCAATAACTACAAATCCAATATTCAAAAACAGGGAGAACACTATGGAAGTGTTAAACAAAAGCCAGCCTCAACAAGCGAGCCGCTTCACTATTCCGCAGGCTGAGGCGAAGAAGAGCGTCGCCGATTTGGTCGTGGAGCATTTGATCGGCGAAGGTATCGATAAGGTGTTTGGCATACCTGGCGGTGCGACCATCCCACTTCATGTCTCGCTCGAACGCAGTCCTGGCATCGAATTCGTTCTCACACGACATGAGGGCGGGGCCGCATTCATGGCGGACTGCTACGCGAGAACGTCGGGAAAGATCGGGGTTTGTTGCGCTACGACAGGGCCGGGTGCGACAAATCTAATTACCGGCGTGGCTGCGGCCTATGTCGATTCGATCCCCATGCTGGTAATCACCGGCATGAACTCGATCGAGACATGGGGGCGCGGGGATTTTCAGGAATCCAGTCCCTACACGGGCGTGGATACCACGCAAATTTTCCGTTCTATTTGCAAGAGCTCGGAGGTCATCGTATCCGAGAAGAACTTGCAGTTCCGCTTGCGTAACGCGCTGGCAACCGCCCTATCAGGCCGGCCTGGACCTGTGCATCTGGCGATTCCTAGGAATTTATGGAACAAGCAGATATCCCCTGAATTGTGGGAGCGGAGTCGATATCTTTCGCATTCGCCGGCGCCCAGCAACGAAGATATCGCTCGCGTACTCGGCTTGCTCAAGTCGGCCAAACGGCCGCTCATCTTGTATGGGAGCGGCGCAAGCGATGCCGCGGCAAGCAAGCTATGCGAGATAGGTGAGATGCTGCATATCCCGGTGATCACGACGCCCCGGGCGAAGGGCAAGCGAATGCCGCGGATTACCGCTTCCTTGTTGGGCAGCATGGGCATATCGAGCACACCTGTGGTCGACCAGCTGTTCAACGACAATGGCTTCGACGTGGTTTTGACGGTTGGCGCGGGCTTCGGGAGCTATGCGACCAATAGTTGGAATAATGCGCTATGCCCCGCCGGGACGATGATTCAGGTCAACATCGACCCCTGTGCCATTGGACGGATCTATCCGGCCGATATCGGGATTACGGCCGACGGCGACAAATTTTCAGAGAGCTTGCTGCGCGAAGCGCAGGCTGCGAGCCAAGACGTTTCGCTGGAACGGAAAAATTGGCTGGCGAAATATAGCCAACAGGAAAAATGGCCATTTCCGGCGCCGTCGACGCATCGCTCGGAAACTGGGCCGTCTCCGCTGGAAATCATTCGGGCCGTCGATCAAGTGGCCGGCGAGCAATCCATCGTCATGGCCGATTCAAACTCGATATTGCTGTGGGCTACCCATCATTTGCCTGAGAGAGCCGGCCGCTGCTTCGTCAGCGTATGGGGGTCGGCCAGCATGGGGCATGTGACGGCAGGCGCAGTCGGGGCCAAGCTGGCCAATCCAAATCATGATGTGATCGCGATGGTGGGCGACGGTTGCTTCCTGATGAACGGAAACGAAATCGCGACCGCAGCCGATCTGAAGTTGCCGATCGTCTGGATCGTCAATGCCAACCAACAACTCGGGATGATCCACTATGAGTTGCGCTCCGGCACCGAGACCCGTTCAGCGACGCTGGAAAACTACGATCTCGCAGGGTTCGCCCGTTCGCTAGGGGCCTATGGCATTCGCTATCGGCCGGGGCAGGATCTTGCGGCGATCATCCAAGAAGGGCTGCGTTTGGATGGGCCGACGGTGATCCAAGTTGACGTCGATCCGATGTTGACACCGCCGATGGGAATGAAAAAAGAAGGTTCCCGGCAGTGGCAGGAATATATCAACAATCTGTAATGGGAGGACATATGCAAATCTGGTTGGATGGAAAAACATATCCGAGTCACGAGGCGCGTATTTCGGTAATGAGCCACACCTTGCATTATGGAACGGGCGTATTCGAAGGCATAAGGAGTTATCGAACCGAAGATGGCTTTTCGGCATTTCGTTTGGAGGACCACATCCTGCGACTTTTCCGATCGGCTGAGGCGCTCGATATGCATATTCCGTATGAGCCGGTCGAGGTCTGTAATGCGGTCAATCGCGTGCTTGAAACAAATGGGTTGCTCGATGCCTATATCAGGCCTTTGGCCTTTCTTGGCGAAGGCTCCATGGGCCTGGATGTCAAAGCACAGGAAAAGCGCAATCCGGTGCATCTCATGATTTCGGCATGGGAATGGCCAAGCTATTTCGGGCATGCCATGCCTGGCCTTCGTGCCATGTTCGCCAAGCACCGCCGGGTCTTTTCCAGTCCGACCCTCGTGCAAGCCAAAGCGGCGGGGCACTACCTGAATTCCTACAGCGCCTATGCCAGCGCCAAAGCGAATGGCTACGATGAGGCATTGCTGCTGGATGAGGATGGCTATTTGGCCGAGGCCACGGCCGCCAATTTATTCGTGGTCAAGGACGGCGTCCTGCGCACCCCGTTCACTACCTCGGCGCTTGAGGGGATTACCCGGGACACCATCATTACACTGGCCAAAATCAGTGGCTATACCGTGCTGGAGTCCCGCATCAAACCAGAGGAGCTATTGGATGGTGACGAGATTTTCCTGACCGGAACCGCCTATGAGGTGGCGCCCGTCACCTCCGTCGATGGTCAGGCAATCGGCGACGGCAGTGTCGGTCCGATAACGGTTCAACTCTCGAAGCGATACCAAGATATCGTCCGCGCGATGCCACCGTCGCTAAATCACGACGCTGGCATGGCGCTGGCTGAAAAGGCTCAGTACACGGCAATCCAATAAAGCCAGAACGTAGCAGAAGTGTTTTTTCGATTTATCAACAACGACATTGAAGGAGTAACCATGAGTCAGCAAGAAAAAAGCCTGTTTGAACGTCTCGGCGGCAAAGATAAGATCGCCCAAATCACCGAGGATGTTTGGCTAAACCACGTCAGCAATCCCGATGTCGCGACGCGTTATGCCAACAGCGACGCCGAGAAGGTGAAGGCGATGGTCAACGAATTCGTGTGCTGGGGCACGGGCGGCCCGGTTAATTACAGTGGCAAAAGCATGCTGGATGCCCACCGCACGATGAATATCACTCACCGCGAGTTCATGGGAGTGATCGACGACGTGATGCGAGCCCTGGATAAGAACGATGTCGGGACGCAAGAAAAGAATGAACTGTTGGGCCTGCTGTTCTCGCTGCGCGACCAAGTTATCCATCAGTAAGGGCGAGGTAGGCGATGAAAGTATCGATCCTCGGTACGGGGAAGATGGGGAGCGCGGTCGGCCGCCGATTGGCGGCGGCTGGATGGGACATCGTCTATGGATCGCGTGATCCCGATGCGAACAAAGCGAAATATGTCGAGTTCGAAAACGTCACGGTCACGACCTACCCTGAAGCGGCGGCGGCATCGGATACCGTGCTGATTGCGGTTCCATGGGCCTATACCCTGGATCTGCTGCAGACCTTGGCGAATCCGCTGAAGGAAAAGATCGTCGTCGATATGACGAACCCCTTGTCCCCCGATATCTCTTATTTGGTCGTCGGTGGCGCCGACTCGGCTGCTGAGCGGGTCTCGGTCCAACTGCCCGAGTCGCGGGTGGTCAAGGCGTTCAATGCCATCACGGCCGATAATTTTCCAACACCGTCCGCGAGTGGTGAACCGGCGCAGGTGTTCTACTGCAGCGATCACGACGAAGCCAAGCAGGCCGCGCGACAGCTTATCGAGGCGACCGGCTATGTGCCCAAGGACTGCGGTGCCTTGAGTAATGCGCGTTACGTCGAGGCGATGGCCATGCTCTGGCTGCAGTTGGCCTTCTGGGAAGACAAAGGTTCGGAATGGGCCTTTAAGATGGTGGAGAAGTAAGGCGCTGAAGGTATTCTGCCCATCAGCGCTCGAATAAGGCAATACTCTCCACGTGCGCGGTGTGCGGGAACATGTTGGCCACGCCGGCCGCCTTGAGCGCATAGCCCTTCTGGTGCACCAGCACTGCGGCGTCGCGGGCCAGGGTGGCCGGGTTGCAGGAGACGTAGACGATGCGGCGCGGGCCGCCCGTCTCCGGCAGCGACTTCACCAGTTCGATGGCGCCGTCGCGCGGCGGGTCGATCAAAAGCTTGTCGAACGCGCCCAGCGCGGCATAGCTCTCCGGTGTCATCTGGAACAGGTCGGCGACGCGGAACTCGGTGTTGTCACTCAAGCCGTTGCGCATCGAGTTCTCGATGGCGCGCTCGACCAAGCCCTGGCTGCCCTCGATGCCTAAGACCTGTGCGCCGGAACGGGCGATGGGCAGGGTGAAGTTGCCCAGGCCGCAGAAGAAATCGGCGATGTGCTCGCCCGGCTGGGCGTCGAGCATGCGCATCGCGCGGCGCACCAGCATGCGGTTGATGCCGTGGTTGACCTGGGTGAACTCGGTCGGCCGGAAGGGCATGACCAGATCGAATTCGGGCAGGCTGTAGCTGAGTTCCGGCGCATCCAGCGGGTGGAAGGGATAGGCGGTGTCCGGTCCCTTGGGCTGCAACCAGAATTGCACGCCGTGCCTATCGGCGAAGTCGCGCACCTTGGTTTCATCTTCGGCCGACAAGGGCTCCAGGATACGCAGCACCAGCACGGTCACGTTGTCGCCCTGGGCCAGTTCGATCTGCGGCAGTCGGTCGCGGATGGACAGGTCGGCGACGAACGCGCGGAACAGCGGCAGCAGGGCCGAGACCTGCGGCGGTAGCACCTCGCAACTGGTCATGTCGGCGACATAGCTGCTGCGTTTTTCGTGGAAGCCGACCAGCACGCCGCCCTTCTTGATCACGTTGCGCACCGACAGGCGGGCACGGGTGCGGTAACCCCAGGCCGGGCCGTGGATAGGCGAAAGCATGGTCTCCGGTGTGACCTTGCCGATGTGGTCGAAGCAGTCCTCCAGCACCCGCTGCTTGGCCGCGACCTGGGCCGATTCGTGCAGGTGCTGGTGCGAGCAGCCGCCGCAGACGCCGAACCAGCGGCAGCGGGGCAGCACCCGGTTGGGGCTGGCCTTGACGATCTGCGTGACCTGGGCCTGCTCGTAGGCCGGTTTCTTGCGATAGCTGGAATGGATGACCAGCTCGCCCGGCAGGGCGCCCTCGACGAAGATCGCCTTGCCGTCGAGATGCGCGACGCCGCGGCCCTCGTGGTCGAGGGATTCGATGTACAGTGGTGCGGTGGGTGTGGTGCTCATGCTTGATGTTCTACGTAGGGTGCGCTGTGCGCACCGATTGTTAGTGGTGCGTGGAACGCACCCTACGGATCAGTCCTGCCAGGCCGCGAGGAATTCTTTCCAGTGCTCGGCGCCGATGCCGCCAAGGGTGTCGCGCACCACTTGCAGCTCACGCTCGTACTGCTCGTTGCTCAGCGCACCGCGCATCAATTGGAAACGCAGGTAGACCAGATAGGTGTTGGCGACATCGGTCTCGCAGTAGTCGCGGATCGCGGCGATCTGGCCGGCTTGGTAGGCGTCCCAGACCTTGCTGCCGTCCATGCCCAGCTTGCCGGGAAAGCCGAACAGCTTGGCCAGGTCATCCAGCGGCGCGTTGGCGCGCGGCTGGTACATCGCCAGCAGGTCCATCAGGTCCAGGTGCCGGGTGTGGTAGCGGCTGATGTAGTTGTTCCACTTGAACTCCTTGTCGTCCTCGCCCATGTCCCAATAGCGCGGCGCGGTCACCTTGTGGCGCATGGCGCGGTAGTGCAGCACCGGCAGGTCGAAACCGCCGCCGTTCCAGGACACGATCTGCGGCGTGTATTTCTCGATGCCGTCGAAGAAACGCTGGACGATTTCGGCCTCGGTCGCATCGGGCTCGGACAGCGAAAAGACCTTGAAGCCGTCCTTCGAGCGCAGCGCGCAGGAGATGGTGACCACGCGATGCAGATGCAGCGGCAGGAAGTCGGAGCCGGTCTTCTGCCGGCGGAACAGCAGGGCCATTTCGCCGACGTCGTGATCGGAGGTGTCCGGGCTCACGTCGTACAGGCGGCGCAGCCCTTCGATGTCGGGGATGGTTTCGATGTCGAAGATTAAAACCGGCGTCATGGCTGACCCTGTCGCAAAAAGGGTGTAATTTTACCCGTTCAGGGCAGGGGGGAGCTATGGAAACGCGTTGGCATGTGGCACAAGGTGATGCAGACTGGCTGCGCCAGGCCGTGGCCTACGTCCAGGCGGCCGAGGCGCGGGCGCTACGGGAGCGGGGGGTGTTCCATATCGTGCTGGCCGGCGGCGCCACGCCGCGCAAGGTCTACGAGCAACTCGCGCAGGAACGCCACGACTGGGCGCATTGGCAGGTCTGGTTCGGCGACGAGCGCTGCTTGCCGCCGAGCGACCCCGAGTGCAACAGCCGCATGGCCTTCGATGCCTGGTTGTCCCGGGTCGACATCCCTGAGCAGAACATCCACCGCATCCCGGTCGAGCAGGGGGCTGTGGCCGCCGCCGAAAGTTATGGCCGGGACCTAAGCGGTATCGGCAGCTTCGATCTGGTCCTGCTCGGCGTCGGCGAGGACGGTCATACCGCCAGCCTGTTTCCCGGCCACGATTGGGGCGAGGCCATCGATGCGCCGGATGTCCTGGCCGTGTTCGATGCGCCCAAGCCGCCGCCGGAACGGGTCAGCCTATCGGCCCGAAAGCTGAGCCGAGCCGAGGCGGTGCTGTTCCTGGTGGCGGGCGCGGGCAAGCGCGAGGTGGTCAAGGCCTGGCGGGGGGGCGTTGCTGTGCCGGCAGCGGCCATTCGTCCGGCTTACGGCGCCGATGTCTTGCTCGACCAGGAATCAGCCCTGCCCTAGCAACGCGTCCAATTCCGCTGCGCTGAAACCGGCTCGCAGCCGAGCGGCGGTATTCACCGGCCGGCGCAACTTTGGCGCTTGGTATCGCGCTAGCAATTCTCGATAGACCGTCTCGGGCTCAAGGCTGCGCACCTTGCAGAAGTGGCGGAACCAGCGGTCGCCGGCGGCGACGTGGCCGACCTCGTCGGCGAGGATGATGTCGAGGATGGCGGCGCCGGCGGCATCGCCATAGCCGCGCAGTTTTTGCTGAATCGCCGGCGTGGCGTCCAGGCCGCGCGCCTCCAGCAGCCGCGGCACCAGGGCCATGCGCGCCAGCGGGTCGGCCGCGGTGTCGCGCGCCATCTGCATTAGGCCGTCGTGCGCGGGGAAGTCGCCGTAATCGTAGCCGAGGGCGCGCAGGTGGTCGCGCAGCAGCCCGAAGTGATAGGCCTCTTCCGCCGCCACTTGCAGCCAGTCGCGGTAGAACGCGGCGGGCAGGCCGGGGTAGCGGCAGACGGCGTCGAGCGCGAGGTTGATCGCGTTGAATTCGATATGGGCCAGGGCGTGGATCAGCGCGGCGTGGCCCTCGCGGTCGCGCAGCGTGCGCTTGGCCAGTTGATTGGGCGGCACCAAGGGCGGCCGTTCGGGCCGGCCGGCGCAGTCGTGCGGGATGGCTTCGGCGGAATCGGCCGCCGCGAGCTGGCCGGCATTCCAGCCGGTCCAGAGCTGCGCGGCGCCCTTCAGTTTCGTCTCGACATCGTGCTCGGCCAGCACGGCTCGGGCCGCGACATGGACGTTGCCAACATCGGACATCAGCGGTAGTCGACTAGGTCGGTCAACGGTAGCCGGCGCTTCTCGTGCGCTGTCTCGGCGCAGTAACCGATGGGCAGGACGAGGGCGACCTCGTACTGGGCGGGGTCGAGGTGCAAGACCTGTTTTACCTGATCCGGCAGGAAACCGCCGATGGCACAGGAGTCGAGGCCGAGCGCAGTCACGGCGGTCATCATATTGGCCGCCGCGATGTGGCATTGGGTCACGCTCCAGGCGCGCAGATCGGTTGCGGCGCAGAAATTTCGGTAGTTCGCCAGCGCCATGGCGTATTGATCACCTGGATATTCGCGCGCAAGCAGGCGCTGGGCATATTCGCTGTCGGGTGACAGTTCCGCCAGTTTGGCCAGGATCACGATCACTGCGCTCGCCGTACCGACCTGGGTTTGCTGGAAGCAAGCGGTTTGCAACGCAAGTTTCAGATCGTGCGATTGCACGACGACGAATTTCCAGGGCTCTAGGCCGAAGGACGACGGCGACAGGCGGCCGGCCTCGAGGATGTATTCAAGATCGGCGGCAGGGATTGCGCGCTCGCTTTCGAATAGATGACAGGCGAAACGGCGATGAAAAATCTCGGCAAGCTGATGCTTCATATTGGAGCCTACGTGGGAATGCCAAGCATTTTAACCTTAAGCCAAGGCCAAAACCGGTATAGGCCTGCTTAGGGCAGGGGAATCGGTGGGTTGACTACGGCCTGCCAGCGCTGGTCAATCGTCGCTGGCGATGTCTTTGATGAGGTCGACGATAACCCGGGTTCGGGTGTCCAGAATGCCAATATCCGCACCGATGGCGATGCGGGCATAGCCTTCGGGCAGGGCGGAGAGCCGCCGTTCCAGATCGTCGGGCAAGGGGCGGCTGGCAATGCCAGGAGGCAGCTTGCCCCAGCGCTCGATCTGCATGGCATGGCCGGGCGGAATCTTGCCCTTCTTGGCCAAGCCCGGCGGCACGTGTTTAGCACGGGTGGAATAGTAATCGCGGATCAGATTCCGGTCATGATCGCTGAAGACGATGCGAATGCTTTGCTCCTTGCCCCTTACACCAATGTCCACTTCCCTGGTTTGCGCGGTCGCGCATGCGGCAAGGCCGAGGGCGGTAGCGATCAATAGGACGATACGGGTAGTTTTCATGGCAATTCCTTGTCCAGTGACGTTGCTCTGGCATAGAGCCAGCGGTGCAAGATCCAGGCGCTGAAATACACAATATAGAACACGCCGCTCGCCCACAAATCGATTTCCGGTACGAGCAGGAACAGCAGGCCGGCGGCCAGGAAGGAGGCTACAGGCCATATCGGCGTAGCCAGGTTATGGGGTATAGCCCTTGAAATCGCGCAGTCGATAGGCCTCGGCCGTGCGCGCGTAATTGCGGTAGAGCGAGATGCGGATCGTGCCCAGCGGCTCCACTTCGGCGAATTCACGCGCGAGTCGCGCGGCATCGGCATGCTCGCCGATGAAGATGAATTCGCCCTGCGGCGCCAGCTTGAGGTCGTGTTTCAGCGCGTATTGGTCGCCGATCATCCCGCTCGGGTTGTAGATCGAGGCATCGAAGGGGTGCGGTCGCACGTAATAGATCAGCTCGGCCAGCAGCTTGCGGTCGTCGGAAATGAGCCGGGCCGTGGGGTGTGCGGCCAATATCTTGCCGGCCTCTTGTCCCAGCGCGCGCCAGCCGCTCACGCGCGAATAGGGGTCGCTCTTCCGCGTCAGCTCGATACCGGCCATGTGCGCCAACGCGTGATAGTGGTAGAGGCCAAGCATGATCGCGACGTTGACGGCGATCGCGGCTTTCAGCCAATGCAAGCGATTGCGCGCGAGCCACCAGGCCGTGACCAGTAAGGTGGCCGCCGGATAGGCCATCGCCCCCCAGTTCGCGAAGGCATGGGTCAGGAAGGCGAGCAGGATGAACAAGGCCAGCACCGGCGCGCTGAAGGCGAATAAGAGCACATAGCGGTGATCCGATACCAGGTGCGGGCCGCGGCGCATGGCGAGATGGGCGAAGACCGCGAACAGGATCGGGCCGAGCACGACAAACTGCGCACCGAGGAATTCCGCCAACTTGTCGGGGTGGAACAATGCCCGATCCAGGCGCGAAATCTCCGCCGTGTGCTCGAGGCTGACGAATTGGTGCTGCGCATTCCAGAGCAGATTGGGCAAAAAGATCAGGAAGGCCAGCGCGATGGCGGCGTGCAGCCGGGGATTTTTCAGTTGCCGCCGGGTTTCGGCATTCAGCGCCAGCAGGGCAAGGCCGCCGACGCCGAAGAAGACCATGCTGTATTTCGACAGGCCGCCCAGGCCGAGGGCGAGGCCGAGCAAGAGCCAATCGCGCCAATGGTTGCCGTCGAGCGCGCGGATCAAGCTATACAGGGCCAGGGTCCAGAAAAACAGCAAGGCGGCATCGGTGGTGATGAACCAACTGCCGAGCGAGACCATCGGCAGGGTGACATAGGTCAGCGCGGCCCAAAAACCGACGCGCGGCGCGAACAGCCGGCTGCCGAGCAGGTAGAGCAGCCAAGCGGTGGCCGGGTAAAGCAGCACGGCGCCGAGCCGCAGACAGCCCTCGGCCTCGCCGCAGAGATGGCTGCCGAGCCAGATCAGCCAAGCCACCATCGGCGGTTTGGAGTAATAGCCCCACTCCAACGATTGGGCCCAGCCAAAGTAATAGGCCTCGTCGCCGTAGAGTTCGAGTTGAACCAGTTGGGCGGCGACGATGCGGTAGGCGATCAGCGCCAGCAGGATCAGCCCAAGCCGCAGGCCGTAGCGTAGCTGCTCAGTCATCGCGCGGCTTTCCCTGCACGGGCCGGAAGAACAACACGATGCCGGCGAAGGCGGCGGCCTGTTCCAAACGCCGGGCATCGGGGTAATGGCTGTCGTAGCCGGTGAACAGCCAGACCGCGCCGGCGATCAAGATGGCCTGTACCGTACGGCACAGCGCGGGGTGATGCAGCACCTGCCAGCGCTGCGCCAAGGCGGTGCCGGCCAAACCGGCCAGCCAGCCGCCGGCGGCCCCGGCCAACACATCGGCCGGCCAGTGCGCGCCGACCGCGATGCGCGAGATGCCGACCAGCGCGGCGAGCAGCAGCAACGGCGTCAATTGCCGCCACGGCAGTTGCGCGCCGAGCAGCGCCACCAGCGCGAAGGCCGTCGCGGTGTGACCGGACGGAAAGGCACCGGCCTTCAGCGCGGGGCCAATCACGGTAAAGGCGGCATGGTCGAGCACGGCAACCGGCCGTGGCATGGCCACGAGATTTTTGATCCCATGGACATAGGCCAGAGTAAGCAAGACGGCCAGCAACACCGCCGCCGCGATGTCCGGCCGGCGCCGCGCGAAAGGCAAGAGCAACGCGAAGGCGACCAGGGTGTCGCCCACGGCCGTGAGGTTGGCCCAAAGCGCGGCCGGCAATGCGGCGGCCGCGTGATTGACGGCGAGGAACGCGGCCTGATTGCCGGGGCCGAGATAGAGCGCGGCCAGACCGGACACGGCGAGGGCGGGGACGAGCCAGATCCGCATCGGCCCCGTCACTTTTGCAGCCTCACCAAGGCGATGTCCTTGCGGATATAGATGATGTCATAGGGCGGCAGATCGGCCAGATGGCCGGTCACGGTAAACACGGCCTCGCCCGGCAGCGGTGCGCGGCGTTCGACCACGCGCCCGGCATAGACGCTGAAGCTCGGGTTGTTGATGCCGTCCATGACCACCGTGGTGTCCAAATGGCGCGCGAGCAGGCCGGCCTCCTTGACCGGCCCTTGCAAGAGGTTGCCGGCCGCCGGCAGCAGCACCACGGCGAGGCCGTAGCTCATGGCCAGCGCGGTCAGGCGCAAGCCGATGGCGATGCGGCCCCAGGCCATGAGCAAGACGGTCATGCCGGCGGCGGCGGCGAAGTAGATACGGTAAGCCTGGCCGAAGTGATGGTCGATGTCGGCCAGCAGCGATTGGTAATACGGCTTGGCCTGATCCTGTTCGGCGGTCAGCAGATCGGGCAGGAAATACAGCGCGGTGAAGGTCAGCAGGGCGGGCAGCAGCAGCCAACGGCTGCGCGCATCGCGCAGTTCATGGGCCAGCAGCACCAGCAGGGCGGACAGGCCATAGAGCAGGTAGTGCGGCAGTTTGGTGGCCGAGAACGAGACCAAGACGAAGACCAGGCCGAACAGGATCAGCGCATAGCGGCCGAAATCGTCGCGCCAGGATTCGCGCCATTTTCTCGCCAAGCTCAGCAGCAGGCCGGAATAGGGCAGGGTGGCGACCAGCAGCACGGGCAGGTAATAGAACGGCCCGCCGCTGTGGCCTTCCATCGCGCCGGCAAAGCGGCCGACGTTGTGCTTGAGGAAGAAGGTCTCGATAAAGCCTGGCCCTTTGACCCAGGTGACCGCGAGGTACCAGGGCAAGGCGATGGCGACGAAGATCAACCAGGCCCGCTTGTTTGTAACCAGGCCGAGGCAGCGGGGCCATTCGCCACGGCTGGCCAGATACAGCAGCGCGGTCAGCAAAGGAATCACAACGGCGACCGGCCCCTTGGTCAGGAAACCCAGCGCCATGCCGGCCCAGGCGAAGTAGAGGTCGCGGGTGCGGCCCTGCTTGAGCCAGAGGAATTGCGCGAACACGGCAGCGGCGAGCGCGGCATTGAGCAGCGCGTCGGCGGTGGCGGCACGGCCGATGAAGCTCACGCCCACGGCGGTGGCGGTCACGATGGCCGCGTTCAGGGCGGCGTCGCGGTCGTACAGCCGGCCGGCGAAGCGGTAGGCCAGCAGGGCCCAGGCCACGGCGGCCAGGGCCGACGGCAGGCGCAAGGCAAACTCGTTGAAGCCGAAGGCCCAGGCCGAGGCCGCTTGCAGCCAGTAGCTCAGGATCGGCTTGTCGTAACGGGGGACGCCGTTGAGGTAGGTCGCGAGGAAATCGCCGCGCTCGAACATCTCCAAGGTCGCGGCGGAGAAGGCGCCCTCGTCGAGATCGAACAAGGGCGTCGCGGCGAGGCCGGCGAAAAAGCTGGCGAGGGCCGCCAGCAAGAGGCCCCAAGCGAAGGCCCGGCCCATGGCGAGCTTATTCAGCGCTGGCCTTATGGCCATAGCGACGCGGCGCGTCGCGCAGGATGTACTGCTTCTGCCCGGCCGGCTCGTGATAGATACGGGTCAGCATTTCGCCCAACAGGCCCATGCCGATGAACTGCGCGCCCATCAGGGTCAGCATCATGCCGAGTTGCAGCAAGGGGCGGTGGCCGATATCGGCGCCGGCGAACAACTTCAGGCCGGCCAGATAGGCCAGCATCAGCAGGCCGGGCAGCAGCATCACGGCGCCGACGCTGCCGAAGGCGTGCATCGGGCGATGGATGAAACGCAGCAGGAACTTGACCCAAAGCAGGTCGAGCAGCACGCGGATGGTGCGGTCGATGCCGTACTTCGACACGCCGCGGGTGCGGGCGCGGTGGTTGACCGGCAGCTCCATGACCCGGGCGCCGAACTGGGCGGCCAGGGCCGGCACGAAGCGATGCAGCTCGCCGTAGATCTTCACGTTCTCCAGCGCCTCGCGCCGGTAGAGCTTGAGCGAGCAGCCGTAGTCGTGCAGCGACACGCCGGTGACCTTGGAGATCAGGGCGTTGGCGATGCGCGACGGGATCTTGCGCGACAGGGTACGGTCCTGCCGGTCCTTGCGCCAGCCGGACAGGATGTCGATCTCCGGGTGGGCGTTGAGCTCCTGCAGTAGGCGCGGGATGTCGGCCGGGTCGTTCTGCAGGTCGCCGTCCAGGGTGATGATCACCTCGCCCTCGGCGGCGTCGAAGCCGGCCTGCATGGCGGTAGATTGGCCGTAGTTGCGGTTCAGGAACAGCGGCTTCAGCCAGGGCCGGGTCTCGGCCAGCTCCGCCAAGCGGCGGTCGGACCCGTCGCGCGAACCGTCGTCGACGCAGAGCAATTCCCAGGCGACGCCGGCCGGGGCCATGGCCTTTTCCACCTGTTCGACCAGGTCGGGCAGGTTGTCGAATTCGTTGTAGATCGGGATGACGATGGAGACGTGCATGATTCGATGGCTGGCCGTGTTTTCTCGCAGAGGGCAGAACTATAGCAGACCGGCCGGGCCCAGGCTGGCCCCCTAGGCCGCCCCGGTCTTGCCGGGCGGCGGGCCACCCGGCGTGCGGCCTATTTCGCGTCGAAGTCGAAGGTCCACAGGCCCTGGTTCTTGGTCAGGTTCACGTCGACCTCGGTGGCGGTGATCGGCATTACATACTGGGTCATGTCCGAGAAGTTCTGCACGATATAGGTCTGGCCGGACAGCGGCGGCGAGGCCACCATGAAGTAGAAATTGCCGAATTGGCATTCGAAGCTGACGGTCATGTTGGCGTCGACATAGGGCATGGTCACCACCGGCTTGTCATACACATACCAGTTGCAGTCGAATTGGATGAACGGATTGGTCTGGTTGATCACGCCGCACTGAGTGGGCGTCAGCTTGGCCTCGGCCAGCGAGGTGGGCGCCGGTTGCAACATGGGCGACAGGCCGTTGGGGCTGATCGCCGACAGCAACTGGCCCGGCTGCACGGTTTGCCGGCCGGAGACGATGGTATTGCGGTCGTTGCTGCTGGTCACATCGGTCGAGACGGTCGCCTCGTAGATGAACGACTCGGTCGCGCCGGCCGAGCCGGTGAGCACCTGCCAGGCGTGGATCTGGTAGTTGCGTTGCGGGTTCTGCGGTTTCAGGAAGACCAGCACGGTCTTGCCCTGCATGTCCTCCACGTCCATGGTGACGTTGAATTGCGTAGCCATGTATTACCTCCTTGATTTATAGGGCTTGATTTATAGGGTTTGTATTATCGACAGCGACGAACTCGGGCCAAGGGGCCAGCGGCCGGGTTGCCGATGCAGTCTATAGCCCAGGTTGGCTGGACGCAAACCTGCAAAGAGATATGAAGGCGTTGCGCGCCGACAATAAAAAACCCCGGTCGCATGACCGGGGAAGAGGCACATCGTTGGGTAGGGGGCTTTCGATGTGCCTGAACCGTGCGGTTCAGGGCAGGTAGACGCCGCGCAGCGACTGCGCGTCGAGGTCGCTGTACAGGGCGATCAGGCCGCTCATGTACTTGTCTGCGGCCTTGCCGGACGCGGTGCCGGACGGGATCGATTTCGGGCCGGTGATCACATGGGTCTTGGTGCCGTTGACCAGGATCGTCCAGTAGAGGCCGCTGCTCAATAAAGGCACGAGTTTTTTGCCGCTGCGCGTAGCCGGCAGCAGTGGGCTGGCCTGCATGGGTTGCAACAGGATCTGGCCGGCCTGGCGCGGGTCGATGCCGTTGCTGGCCCAGAAGGTGTTGAGCACTTGGCTGATCGAGGATTGCGGCGCCTTGGCTTGCGGGCGCGATACGTTCCAGCCGTCGGCCTGCATCTCCTGGGTATAGTCGCGTTGGGGCAGCACAGGCGGTTGCCAGGTCGCCAGATTGAGGTCGGTGAAGGCCGCGACCAAGGCCTTAGGCGGCCAGCCGCCGCTGACCGGGTCGGCGCCGTTGATCAGCAGGGTCAGGCCGACCGTGCCGCTTGTTCCGGTCTTGGCGTTCTTGATCGCAATGTTGGGATAGTGCAGTTGCCAGCCATAGAAGACGGTGCCGGTCACGTTGCCATAGCGGGCGGCGTCGGTGATTTGCACGAATGTGGCTTGATCGGTCGGCGCGGTCTGGCCCAGGTATTGGCTGGCGGCCTGTTTGGCCGTATCGATCGACAGGGTGGGCCTGACCTGTGTGGGTTTCCAACTCAGCGTACCGACGCTGTTTGGCGCTACCTCTGTCGCGGATGAGACGCTGCTTAGGATCAGCAGGCAGAACGAGAGGAACCAGGCGATGGGGAGGGGGTGGCGCATGGGGCAATCCTTTCAGTGTTGAGCGAGTCGGCGGGCGATTAGTTGCGGCTATCCCAGGTGCGGAAATTGCCGCTATCGACGGGGCCGTATTTCTCGACGTTGCCATTGACGGCGTCGTTGTTTTCATAGGCTAGCCCGGTGAAGGCAAACGCGCTGCCCGCTTTGCGTGCGCTCGAGGCGGCGCATTTGTTTTTGCTCGCGGCGGTGCCGGGGGTGTGGTCGTTCGGCGAATCCGCCATTTCCGCGCCGTATTGCACCTTGCTAAATTCGATGGTGTCGAACTTGTCCCAGGCTTCGGTCTTGTAGATGGTGGGGCCGTGTTTCCATTCGACGTTGTCGTTGTTGCGGCTTTGCTCGTAGGTTTCCGAGGCGCCGGGGGCCTGGTCGTAGCCGATCCGATAGGTGCCTGTTTCGTCGGTGTATTCCCAATAGATCTTGGCGTCTTCGCCGACGCGCTGGCCCCAGCCGCCTTGAATCCACTTCAGGTCGGCGTCATCTTCTTCGTTGTTGTCGATGCCGGACCAGACGGCGACATCGTCGGCGACGACGGTCGCCTGGAAATCGATGGTGGAGCGGGCGCCATCGAACCAAGGTGCTTCGGTCAGCAAGTCGGCATAGCCCTCGTAGCCGGCGGCGGCGAAGGCCGCGCTGGCGCAGCCGAACAAGACTGTGCCGACAATCAGCGGCACGGCGAATCTTTTCTGCATTTTGTAGCTCCCGAATGTGGTTTTCGAATGGGTTGCCATCAGGCAGTGTGCACGACGGTATGCGGATGGGCGTGGCCTGCCACGTCCTCCGAATACCGTCGGCGTTGGATTTATTCTTCTTTGAGGTCGAGGGTGATCGCGTTGCCGCCGTACTCGATTTGGAGCGCGGTGGGCACCGGGCCGCTGTCTTCGAAGTAGTAATAGCGGGTTTCGGTTACGGCCTTGCTGCCTCCCGCCACATAGGGGCTGCCCGGGTGGCCGGCACGCATGACGAGGGGTTGGCGTTCCGCGCTCAGCAGGCTGACCTGGATGTCGCCGGTGTCGAGCGCCAGGGCCTGGGCCGGGCGTGCGATCAGCAAGGTCAGCTTCCAGTGGCCTTCTTCCTTGTAGTGCTCCAGTTTGGCATCCACGTGTTGTGCCGCGGCAAGCTGGGTTGTGGTCGTGCTATGCAGGGTTTTCGTGGGCACGGTCGCGGTCCCTTTCACGGTCCAACTGGCAGTAGCCAAGACCTCGCCGGTTTCGACGTTGACCAGGTTGGCGAGGAAGCTCAAATCCACTTCCAGCTTATCACCCGGTTGTCCGCTTACTCCAGGTTCGTCCCAGCCGGCGTAGGTGCAACCTTTGCTACGGGGGTCGGGGCTGTATACGTCATAGGGATGGTCGGGGCAGGCCCGGTGGCCGTAGGCCGTGCACGGGCCGGGGTTGGAACCGTGCGGACCGCAGCCGTCCTCGTGCAGGGTGCCGACCTCGAGCCAAGTACTGTCACAGAGCCGATGGGCGAGGACGATGTCGTTGACCTTGAACTGGCCCTCGACATACTGCCGGTATTCGCCCTTGCCGCAGTCGTTGCTGTCGATCGTGAATTGCGCCTTCATGTTGAAGGCGGCGCCGAGTTTATTGCCATTCAGGGACGGCTTCAGATTGCCGCTCGGTATGTCGGTGAATTTGCCTGTCAGGGCCATTGGATATGTCTCCTTCGGTTGATGGGTGTCGCCGCGTTTTGTTCACGGTGGCGGGTGTCGTGCCAGCTAAAAGACGAGGCTATGGCCCGATATGTGAGCGCTGCTTTGTTTTCTTGTCGTCGGGCGAGCGAGGGGGCGCGCGGATGGATGGTCCTGCGCGATTTCAGGCAAGGCGTTGGCGGGGTTGCGGCGAGGTTGCCCGGATGCCGAGCGGAAGGGGAACGGCTAGGTCAGCTGCCGCTTCCAGTCGTTCAGCAAGGCGATAAGTTCGTCGAGGGGGATTTCGGCCGACGGGGCCTTGTCGTCGTAGAGGTTTTCGATGCGGGCGCTTTTTTGGTCGAGAATCAGGACGTAGAGATTGCCGATGCTCTCCAGTCTGACGGCAGGGTCGGCTCGAGCGCGTTCGATCAGCTCGAGTACCGCGTCGCAACGGCCCCGGTCTTCCCGGATGTCGGTGAACAGAAAATCCGTGACGACCGGGTTGCCCGTGGAGGCCGCCTCCACCCGGAGGCGGCCGGTCGCGTCGCGATAAATGGCGTAACGCTTATCCATGGGCATCATTCAAATGCTCAGTTGGGGAACGCGGTATTGACCTGGGTATTGTTATTGATCAGGCCCATGCGGATCGTGATCGGCTGGCCGTTGCTGCCCAGGCAATAGGTGTTGTCGTTGGCCTGCGGCGCGGAGGGGCCGAGTACGCCCCAGGGCAGGGCCGGACCGGTCTGGTGGTTGGCGGCGTAGACGATGGAATTGGTGATCTGGCCCTCGCTGCAGGTGTTGGGGAAGAAGGTGGACATCTTCTGGCTCTGGATGCCGTTGTTGGTGAAGGTGACCGTGGCATTGAAGATGCCGTTGCCCAACGGGACCGGGTTGTTGACGCCGAGGACGATGGCCGAGGTGTTGACGATGGCCATCGAGTGCACGCCGGTCGGACGGCCCTGCGCGTTGAATTCGCCGCAGAAGACATGGCGCACGTTGACCGGCGGGTTGGTCGCGCTCCAATCGAAGTTGGGATCGGCGCAGTCGGCCATGGCCTCGATCGAGATGGCACTCAGTGCGCAGGCGAAGAACAAGAAAAACGGGTGCTTCATAATAGTTACCTCCTTGTCGTTGATCGGATTGATCTTATTCGTCCAGATCGGTCTTGAAGTTGAACATCCAGCGTCCCTTGTCGCGCGTGATCTCCACATCGAGGCGGGAGATTTCGGGGACGACGGGATAGGGCGTCATATCGGTAAAGGCCTGGACGGTGAAATTCTCCCCTGTAACCAAGGGTGCGGCAATCAAGAAATACAAGACCGGATCGTATTGAAAGGTCGAGGTCATTCCCCAGTCCAGGTAAGGGATGGTGACGACGGGGCTGCCGCTGACCTGCCAAATGCAATCGACACTGGTATAGGGAAACGTGTCGTTGTAAACGCCGGACTGCTGCGGCGTGAGCCGGGCACGTGCCATGCCGACGGGGGCCATGGTCAAGGTGGGCGACAAATACTCGGGCCGGGTGGCCAGGAACAGTTCCCCAGGGTGGATGATCTGCTCGGCCGACAGGGTCGGGTTGGTGTCGTGCTTCCCATGCGTGAGCAGGCGTGCGCTGATCTTGGTATCGAAGTGGAAGTAGGCGGTGGCCCCGGATGAGATCTCCAGGTCCTGCCAGGCATGCACGAGATAGTCGATCTTCGGCTGGGACGGGCGCAGAAAAACCAGTACACGTTTGCCGTGCATGTCTTCGACATCCGAATGAACGCTGCATTCAAGCATAAGGTCACCTGATTACGATTGGATTGGATCGCCGGGCAGCCTGTTTCAGGGGCTGCCCGGCCGGCGCTTATTTCGCGTCGAAGCCGAAGGTCCAGAGGCCCTGCACCTTGGTCAGGCTCACATCCACTTCAGTGGCAGTGATCGGCATCACATACTGGGTCATGTCCGAGAAGTTCTGCACGATGTAGGTCTGGCCGACCAGGGGCGGCGAGGCCACCATGAAATAGAAGTTCGGCTCGTATTCGAAGCTGACGGTCATGTTGGCATCGACATAGGGCATGGTTACCACCGGCTTGTCGTTGACATACCAGTTGCTGTTGAACTGGATGAACGGGTTGGTCTGGTTGATCACGCCGCATTGCGCGGGCGTCAACTTGGCCTGGGCCAGCGAGGTCGGCGCCTGTTGCAGCATGGGCGACAGGCTGTTGGGGCTGATCGCCGACAGCAACTGGCCCGGCTGCACGGTTTGCCGGCCGGAGATGATGGTGTTGTTGTTGACGCCGGTGCTGGTCACATCGGTGGAGATGATCGCCTCGTACATGAACGATTCGGTCGCGCCGGCCGAGCCGGTGAGTACCTGCCAGGCGTGGATCATGTAGTTGCGCTGCGGGTTCTGCGGTTTCAGGAAGACCAGGACGGTCTTGCCCTGCATGTCTTCCACGTCCATGGTGACGTTGAACTGGGTAGCCATTGTTTACTCCTTGGTTGAATGTATTCTGGACTCTTGAGAAAAATCCGGCGCAGGGAGCCGAGTCCGCGATCTCTCCCGGCGCCGGGTAAAACAAGATGCCTTTAGCCTTGAGTCAGTGCATTGGGCTGGTCGAAGCTGTAGCCGAGTGCGCCCGTCGTATCGTTGGCTTGCAGGACGACGCCGACCTTGGTGACATAACTTGGCGGCTGATAGGTCGTCGTTGTCGGCGGGATCTCGGACGGCGCGTAGGTCTGCGTCCGTTTGCCGGCGGCGACCGGCATAAACATCAGCGTGCCGTTGCCGGGCTGGAAGAAGGCGCTGGTATCGGGGCCGATATTCTGGGTGGTGCCGATTTTCAGGCCCTCGGCGATGTTCAGCCCGCTGAGATACCAGTCGATATCCAGGGTATAGGGGTCGACCGATGGCGTCGGCGTGATGATTTCGACATAAGCATGGCCGTTCGGGCGATAGACCACGGCCTGGATGTCGCTCTCGCCGACCACCACCATATAACTGGTGCCGGGATAGACCGGTATGTGCCTGCTCTGGATGGTCCCACCCGATGTGGCCTTCCTGATCACGACGGATAGGACGTCGTTGTAGGTGAACAGCTCTTCGGCACCGAACGAAGGGTTGAGGAATTGCCATGGGCAATAGACGAAGCTGGCCGTAGGCGTCGGTGCAGGCGTCGGTGCAGGTGTCGGCGCAGGTGTCGGCGCAGGTGTCGGCGCAGGTGTCGGTGCAGGCGTCGGTGCAGGCGTCGGTGCAGGCGTCGGTGCAGGCGTCGGTGCAGGCGTCGGTGCAGGCGTCGGTGCAGGCGTCGGTGCAGGCGTCGGCGCAGGTGTCGGTGCAGGTGTCGGTGCAGGTGTCGGCGCAGGTGTCGGCGCAGGTGTCGGTGCAGAGGTACCGCAGGGACTGGTCGGTTTGTTATCCAAGAGGTTTTTTACCAGTACCGCGGTTGCCGTGTTCGCATTGATGTTGGCCAGCGTGTAGTTCATCCCCATTGTCATCCCTTTCGTATGCTTGTTCGGCGTGGCTTCCGTTCACGCTCATCATGATTTGCTCAATACCGATAAGACGCAGTTGGGCAGGCGCGCGTGAAAAAATCGGATCGGTTCAGAAACCGAAGTCATCGACGCGGTCGATGAGGCCGTCCAGCGGCGAACCGAACAGCCGTGGCCGGTGGCTGTACTTGATGATGAAATTGACGTAAACGTTTTTGGCGCGCGTCTCCGGGGCTTGGCGAATGGTGATGGTCGGCGTGTAGCCGGACGGCATCACGGCACCGTCGGTTTGCGCTTCGGGTATCGCGTAATCGCTGAATGCGCCGCTGCCCGTGTAGCCCAGCGGCTTGAGTGCAACGGCTTTTTGGTAGAGGTGATCGTGGGCCTGGAACGCGTCTTGTTCGACCGAGCCCACCTGGTTGCCGCTCCAGCCCCCGCTACCCGACGCTGTGCGGTCCGTGGCATTCGGGTCGCGTGGCAGATTGTCCGGACCCTGGGCATCGAGATTGACGCCCCGCAGAAAATAGCCGCGGTAGTCCGGCAGCATGAATTTGCCAGGACTGGCTTGGCCATAGATAAAACCGATCGCGCGGAACAAGTCGGGATATTGCGCGACCAGCACCGTCCTGCCGTCGCAGACCAGCCAGCCATGTTGTTCCAAATACAGGTTGTAGGCCTTCGAGTCGTATTGAGGATAGGGGCTCGCGCCATTCGGATTGTTCGGATTGTCAGTCGGGCCGGCATAAGGAATGACGGCGCCGATGGGCAGCGCATTAGGCAGCATCGTCATACTTTTCTGCCTCCATGCCGAGGTCGGCCTCGGCCCCGGGCAATTTGCCGTCTTGCCTGAGCATCAACATCGAGGTGGCGACCTCGACCTCCCAACTCACGGCCGTGTCGAGCGGAATCGGCTTGTACACCAGCGATTTCAATTCGTTGGCCAGCCACAGGTCGTGCTCGAATACCGGGCAGAGTTCGGGCTCGCCGAACCAGAAGAAGCCGACCGAGGTCAGGTAGAACAGCATCGGCAGGACGTAGGCCGGGCCGACCGGCAACAGCAGCTTGGCCGAGCCGGCCTGCAGGAACTCATGGAAGCCGTCGTCGCGGCCGACGGTCTGGGCCATGTTCAGCCAATCGGTCGGTGTGCCGGAGGGGTAGCGGCCGAAATAGCTGAAGCTCATTTCCGGCCACTCGATGGCCTGGCGGAAGAATGGGATCAGGTCGAACTCGACTTGATCCGGGCTGAGCGGGGGCGGCGATACACTGGTGTCGAGCGCAAGGAATGGTGCGATCAGTGCTTGGATCGCACCCTGGCGCAGCTCGGTGCGCTCGGTTTCGCGTCGGCCGTCGCGGCCAGGGCGCATGAATTCCTCGGCAAGCCGGCCCATGACCAGATTGGTCTCCTCTTTGCATCGCCGATAGGCCGCCATGATCGCCGTGTAGGTGTCGATCTGCCATTGCCGGAACAAGGGCGAATCGTCCGGACATTGGCAGGCCAGGCTGACGTTCACGGCATAGCCTAGGCCGCTTGCCACCACGCTGACCGGCACCATGCCGTCGGTGGCCTGCACCGTGGCGATGGCCTTGCTGCCTGGGTTGGGGTCGCTCGTGGTGTCGATCTTTTGCGCGGCATCGCCGATCAATACGTCGAGGGTCGGTGTCGGTGGCGTGCCGCTTGCCCCCGGGTTGCTCGGCGGCGTGGCCCAGGCATAGGCAATGTTGGCGCTGGCGGCGAGATAGCCGTCCGGCACGGCCAGGGCCGTGATCGGGTGTGGCGGATCGCTGCTCAGGTTGGCGTTGACGATGCGCTGTTTCGGCGGGGGCGGCCGCACGTCCGCCCCATACAGGCCGGCGAGTTTCAAGTAGTTGTCGCGCGTGATGTCGTTGGCCGAGTTGACCGCGGCGACACCGTTGGCCGCCTCCCATGGCGGCACCGGCACGTTGAGGTTGATGCCGTGCAGCGCGTTGCTGCGTTGCAGGAAATTCGCCGACGGGTTGCTTAGCGTGCATTCCAGGATCAGCCGGCTGCCGACGTGTTCGAGGTGCGCGACGTGGATCTCGTCGATCCAGTGGTAGAGGCCGATCAGGGGGCCGTTGCCGTTTTCGTTCTGGAACCGGCGTTGCTTTTGCTCGCTGAACTCCTCCAGCGTGCGCTGTCGACGCACGCTGCCGATGCGTCGAGCCATGCGGCTGGCGGCGCGGTCGAGCAGGCTGCGGGCATAGCCGGCGGCCTGGTCGCTCAGCGTCGCCGGCCCATCCAGCGTATCGGTCCAGCCGCCGCTGACCTCGACCGACAGGCCATCGCTGCCGTATTGCTTTTTCAGGCTGTCGAATTCGCGTTTCAGGTCGTTGATCGGGCTGCTGGCGCTGGACTCCGCTTGGTTGGCGCGGCCGTCGTACTCGGTCCGGCGTTGGTCGTTGTCGTGGCTGGATTGGCTGTCGCTCTGTTGCGATTCGGTTTGCCGGCTGTGCCGCTGCGTCTCTTCCTTGGTCTCGCCGCGCATCACGTTTTCGATATGGGCGAGTTCGCCCAGGCGATAGCGCTTAAGCCGTTGCCGGATGATCTTGATGTCGGCATAGCCGAGCGGGCCGATGCCGGTGGCGGCCACCGGGGGCTGCGGCAGCGGTAGGATGTTGGCCGGCAGCAGCGCATTTGCTTGTAAGACCTCGCGCAGATGGTGGGGCGATGGCAGGTGGCTGGGCACGGGTGTCTGGCTTTGTGCGTTCAGCCAGGCCGCGGCGTGGCAGACCGTCAGGGCGCGGATGAGCGCGGCCTCGTGATGGCCGAGCCGGGTGCCAAGAATGATCAGCGCGATCAGGCTATCTTGCAGGCGGGCCAATCCGGTCGCGTAGTTCGGGTCTTGCAGGAAGGTGGCCACCGGCTGGCCTAGCAGGGCCTCCAACGCTGTGTTCAATTCCTCCGGTGTGGCGGGGTGCAAGGCCAGAAAGGCCCGCACCGGCGGGCCATGCAGCCGGCCCATGGCCCCTGGCAGGTCGGCGATGCGGGTGACGAACTGGCCGGGATAGGTCTTGGAATTCGGCGAGACGAAGTCCTGGGCCTCGGCCACCATGCCTGCACGATTGGCCGCTGCCTGTAAGGTGGCCAATTGTTGTTGGAATGAGGAATCATTGTTCGATAGATCGAAGAAGCGGCGCGCCAACTGATTCGGGCCGGGCGGCTGCAAGGCACGCGGATAGGTGAACGATGCAAAGGTGCGCGGCGGACCGAGTACCAGGGTGTTGCCCGGCTGATCGCCGATGCCTGGCTCGGGTTTCGGCCGAGGCGGAATCGGGGTGTCGCCGGCCAAGGTGGCTAGCTTGACGTGCTGCCCGGGCGATTGGGCCTGACTCAAGGTGGCGTCGACGACGATGCGGCCGTCCGGGAGGAATCGTTGGGTGAAACGGATTTCGGCATAGCGGCCGTCTTGCCGGATGGCCTGGCTCCATTCCGGTTGCTGTGGGGTCAGTGTCGAGCGGCCGATCGGGGCGCCGCTGGCCGTATCTAGCCGGAGTTCGATTTTTTGGCAGGCATCCTGCGAGCCGGTGACGGTCCAATTCACCTTGAGCCAATTGCCGCTGCCGAGAAAGCTGCTGCCATGCGTCGGCGGTACGTGGTCGCAGGCACGACAGACGCGCCAGGTACATAGCGTCGTGACCTGATCGACCAGGCCGCCGTTATGGCAATCGATCGATAGGATGGTGTCGCGCCCATCCGAGGCGAGCTTCACGTGGCCCCAGGCGCTTTCGCCTTCGCTGTGCAAGTCGAAGTCTTGTCTGGGCGCGTCATCGGACAGTTCGAGCACATCGCCGGCCGAGCCGAGTTGCAGGTTGCAGCGGACGTGCCAGCCTGACGATGGCAACCGTGTGGCCAGCCACTCGATTTGCAGGTTGCCGATGGTGTCCGTCCCCTGGCGAGTTCTATCCAGGCTTGCCGTATTTGCGTCGCTCATGATGTCTTCTCTGCTGGCATGGTGATGAGTCGCCTGCCTCACCGGCTGTCCAAGTGGGCGTGTCGTTCGTTATGGCCATCGAGATAGCTGCGCAGATAGGCCGCTAGAATTTTTCTGGCTTCTTGGATGCGTTTGCGTGCGTTGGCTTGGCTGATGGCCAAATCGGCCGCGATCTCTTCATAGGGGGCGCCCTCGTAGAAGCGCAGATGCGCAGCTCGGCGCAATCGGTCCGGCAGTAATTCGAAGGCCGCTCGGATGTGACGATCCAACTCGTCGTTCAGAAATTCCTGCTCCGGTGAAGGAGCCTGATGGCCGACGGTTTCGTAGAGATAGCTGAGGCTGTCGTCGCGCCGCTCTTGGGCTTGGCGTTCGCGCTGGTCGTCGATGAATTGGTTATACGCGATCCGGTTGAGCCAGCCCCCGACATGGCGGATATGGCGCAAGCGGCCTGGTTGCTCGGTGCAGACCTTGAGCATGACCTGGCTGAACAGATCGTTCGCGTCATCGCGATTGCCGCGCAGCAATATACGGCAGCGCCCCCGGAGAAATCCTTGATACTGCAGCATCAGGGTGTGCGCACTATGCTCAGCGTCGACACCGTTGGCATCCTCTTCCGGGCGGTTGGGCATGCCGGGGTGATTGGGTTGAAAATGCTCTTCATGGCAGCACTGGGCTGGGCTGCTGAAGCCGTCGATTTCCATTTTTACCTCCCGCCTTGTCATGGCTGTTCCGTTGGCTTGTTCGGAATGAAAAGCCACGTGGTTCCTTGCGCCGGCCAAGGAGGCGTTCGATAGGAGACATGCAGTGGGAGTAGGCGATACCCAGGCTTTGCCCGGATCGCGACACGCTCTGGCCTTAGCCGAGTCGTTTTTTTAGATCGCCCTTCCCATCCTCCAGTGTTTTTTCATTCCTGGCTGAAAGACGGGAAATTTATGTGTTTGTGAAATTAAAAATAGGCCGGGCCGGCTGGCCCGATAGGGATCGGGTTTTTCGGCCCATATGGCGGTATTGAGCGAGCCGGACTAGGGCCGACGTCTGCCAAAGAGGTAGCGAATCCGACTTGAATCGTCCTGGCTGCGTTCGATCCAGGCCAAGTGCAGATCGCCCGTCGGGCCCAAGGCGACGACGGGATCGGTCTGGCTGGCGGGGCTGTGTGCCGGCGAGGGCGAACTGTTCTCGACGAAGCCCTGGGGCGCGAGCCAGGTCAGCCAGATATCGGCATTGCCGTCACGGTCGTCGTCCCAGGCGACGACCAGATCGCCGCGCTGGTTGCCGGCAACGGCGGCATGCCATTGTGCGATGGCATCGCCGAAACTGTCCTGGGCCTTGATGTTGTCGCCGAAATGCGCACCGTCGTTCTCGCTCAGTGCGGCAAAGACATCGTAGCCGGCGAGAAAGTCGCGTTTATCCAGCCAAACTGCGGCGATGCGCGCGTGCCCGAACGGGGCGAGGGCCGGCCGCATCGCGCCGGTGCCTCGGCCGATGTTGCTCTGGGCCTGATTGCCTTGGTTGATCTGCGTCGGCGGCGCCCAGCTTATGCCGTCACGGCTCCGGCTGGCGTAAATGGTGGTGTGGCCCTGGCGGCGGTCTTCCCAGGCGATGCTCAGACCGGTCGCGCCGGCGGCCAGGGCCGGATAGATCTGATCGTTTTGTGGGGGTGCCTGGTCGATAGGGCGGGGGCTGGCCGCCGCGATTCGTCTGCCGTGTATTCCCAGGCGCATGGCATAGAGTCGTTGCCAACGGCCTTCGGGCTGGGCCCAGGCGGCGATCAGTCCCTGTTCCGGCCGATAGGCCAGCACGCCCTGGCCACCCGACGCGGCGATGCGCGTGGCCGATTCGACGCCTTGGCGGTCGGCGAGGGCGACATGGATGCCTTGCGCTTCGCTCCAAATCAGCGCGAAGCGGCGATTACCCAATGCAGTGACGCCCGGTTCATAGCAGCCGGTCTGGCCGAAGCGGAATTCGTGTATGGCGGGGGGCCGGCCGATGGCAACATAGCATCGCGCTGCGCCGCCGCGGTTGTCTTCCCAGGTGAGCGCGATCTGGTCTGCGGAGACGGCCAGGGCGCGGCGGCCCGAGGCATCGAGATGGTGGAACACGCCGGTTTGGGCCGGCGCGATGTCGATCGGTTCGGCGAATTGCCAATCGGCCCAAGCTGGCAGCGCCAGGCCGGCCAACAGGATGCCGGCGATGCGTCCGCTCACGGCTTGGCCTTCAGGAATTCGAGCAGACCTTGGCGCTCGTAGTATTTACCGCGGACGTAGCGGTCGAAATCCTTGAAGTCCTCGACCGTCTTGTAGCCCGGAATCTTGGCGATGACGCGGCCTTCCGGCGTCATGAACACGAACAGGGGGGTGGCGAAGGCGCCCAGGCGCGCGCCGAGGTCGGCCTCGGTGATACGTTCGCCACTGGGCAGGGTGATTCGCTTGCCGCCCTCGGCGTCGACATAGATCAGTGCGTAATTCTCCGTGTAGATGCGCTTGATCTCGGCATTGGAGAAGGTCTCGCGATTGGTGTAGGCGCACCAGCCGCAACCGTAGCGGCCGAAGTAGAGCAGAATGGGCCTGGCCGTCAGCTTGGCCTGGGCTAGGCCGGTGTTGTAATCGACGAAGGGATAGCCTTCAGGCGGCTCCGCCCAGGCCGGGGTGCAGACGGACCCGCTTGCCAGGACAAGGCCGAAGACGAGAGTGCGAAGGTGAGATCGAAGGCGCATACCGATGGATTCAAGACCATACTTGGCGCGGCGTCAATTTTAGAAGCGGATCGCGTTGGACCATCTCGCGGATCTCGAAGCCGTTCTGGCTGGTGTCGCGGACGAGCGGGAAGGGCAGCGGCGCACCGCGTGGGCCGATGATGCATTTGACGATGGGGCTGGTGCCGTTCTTGCCGCGCTTGAGCACGATGGCGGTATCGCCGTTGGCGATTTTGACGAAGGCGCCGGGCGGATAGATGCCCATTTCCTTGATGAACAGACCGGCGAGTTCGGCGTCGATCTCGGCGCCGCGCTGCATAAAGACCTCGCGCAGCGCATCTTTGGCCAAGATGGCCTGCCGATAGCGGCGCGTGGTGACCATGGCGCTGTAGGTGTCGGCCAGGCTGACGATCCGGGCGGAGAGCGGGATGTCATCGCCCCGCTTGGCGCCGGGATAGCCGCTGCCATCCAGTTTTTCGTGGTGGTGCAATACGGCGGCGAACCACTCGTCGTTCTTGACGCCGAGTTCGCGCAGCAGATCGACCGACAAGATGGGGTGGCTGTGCAGGGTATCGCGCTGCTCTTCCCGCAGCGGCTCGACTTGGATATGCATGCGCTCCTGCAACTCGAGGATCGAGATATTGGCGGTCAGCGCGGCAGCCAGCATCGGCAAGCGGGCTTCGCGCGACATTTCTTTGCGCAACCCGATCAATTCGCACAACACGGCCACGTCGATCGGATGCACGACGGTGTAGCGGCGCTTCTGGTTGAGATGTAGGGCACCCAAGACGGCATCGGCGTCCAACGCGCATAAGGTTTGGATGTCGCGGGCAAATTGCAGGATTGTGGTGGGGAAATCCGGGTCCGGCTGCTTCGCGATCACGCCTTGGAACAGTTTTTCCAAGTGCATCTCGATCATGGTCAGCTGGGTGAAGACCGAAGGCGCTTCCTTGGGGGCTTCCGCCTTGCGCGCGGTGCTGATCAAATCGTCGCTATAGAGCCCGCGTTCGATCAGGATGGCGAGTTGCCCTTGGCTGGCCAGCACCGTTCCCCTTTTGAGCAACAGATTATTGGCCTGGTCGTAGCAGTCGAAGGGAATGGGCTTGCCGACGACGATATCGCTTTGTTTGACGCGTTTCATAGCTCCAGAGCGTGTCCCACCTGCCGGGCCTGTTACTCGTCGCCCGACGGTTTTAGTTCGTTATGCCCATATAATCACCATATTGCACAATCTTGACAAGACGAGGATTCGACGGAGATGCCGGCACAGGCCATTATTGGGCTCGTTTCGATCAGCGATCGGGCCAGCCAGGGGGTTTATGAGGACAAGGGACTGCCGGCCCTGAAGGCATGGTTGACCGGCGCCTTACTCAACCCGGTCGGCTTCGTCGAGCGGCTGATCCCGGATGAGCAGGCGGTGATCGAGGATACCTTGAAGGACTTGGCCGATCGTCAGGGGTGCTGCCTGGTGCTCACCACCGGCGGCACCGGCCCGGCCCCGCGCGACGTGACGCCGGAGGCGACGCTGGCCGTGGCGGACAAGGTCTTGCCCGGCTTCGGCGAACAGATGCGCGCGGTCTCGCTGAAATACGTGCCGACGGCGATCCTGTCGCGCCAGGTCGGCGTCACCCGCGGCGCTTGCCTGATCCTGAATCTACCCGGCCAGCCCAAGGCGATCAAAGAGACGTTGGACGGCGTGTTCGCCGCCGTGCCCTATGGCGTCGATCTCATCGGCGGGCCGTATCTGGAAACGCGGGACGAGGTGGTCAAGGCCTTCCGGCCCAAGTCGGCGGTGAAACCGAGTTAATTGCTCGCCAGAAAGTCCAGCACGATCCCGGCGAACACCGCCGCGCCGAGCCAGTTGTTGTGCAGAAAGGCCTTGAAGCACTTGGCCGGCTGGCGATCGCGGATCAAGGTGTAGTGATAGCCTGCGATCCCGGCGGCAACCAGCAAGCCCAGGTAATAGAGTTTGCCCATATTGAGCTGGGAGCCGGCGATCGCCAATAGCAGCAGGCTGGTGCCATAGCTGGCCATGATCGCGATCACGTCGTAGCGGCCGAAGGTGATGGCCGAGGTCTTGATGCCGATCTTGCGGTCGTCCTCGCGGTCGACCAATGCGTATTCGGTGTCGTAGGCGATACTCCAGAACATATTGGCGATCAGCAGCAGCCAAGCCACCGGCGGCACGGTGCCGAGCTGCGCGGCGAAGGCCATCGGGATGCCGAAGCCGAAGGCGATGCCGAGATAGGCCTGGGGGATGGCGAAGAAGCGCTTGGTGAACGGATAGGTCGCGGCCAGCAGCGCGGCTACCACGGCCAGCTTGATCAGCAAGCCATTGTGTAAGGGCAGGATCAACAACAAGGCGAGCAGGGCGAGGCCGGCGGCCAAGGCCAGGGCCTCTTTCGGCTTTAGCCGGCCGGCGGCCAGGGGCCGATCCTTGGTCCGGGCGACATGGCCGTCGAAGTCGCGGTCGGCATAGTCGTTGACCACGCAGCCGGCGCTGCGCATCAAGACGATGCCCAAGGCGAAGATCCAAAAAACGACCGGGTCGGGGTGGCCGGCGGCGGACAGCCACAGGCCCCACAGCGTCGGCCAAGCCAAGAGCAGGATGCCGATCGGCTTGTCCAGCCGCATCAGTTTTTCGTAAACGCTCAGGCGCTCCGTCAGGCTCAGGGCAGGCATAACACCTCCGGCAGGAAGACTTCGGTCACCAGTATAGGCGAGCCGGCGAGTTCGAAGTGCGAACGGCGCGCCCACAAGGTGCGCGGCGCAGTCCCGCTGTGTGCGATGGCGGCACGGTACAGCCGATGGCGCGCATCCAGCCGCTGAAATTCCAGCGGCTGGCGTTGTACCAGGGGGTCGGCGAACAAGGCGGCGCCCAGCGGTTTATTGCCCAGTTTACCCAAACCTACCCAGGGGCCGCGCAAACCGGCCAAGGCAACCACGCTGTGGGCGTAGATCACCGGCCTGCCGGCGCACTGCAGCAAGACCTCGCGGACCAAAGCGAGGCGGCCGGGAGCGAGCCCGATCTCGCCGCACTCATCCCGCTGCGGCCGGGCGATCTCTTGTCTGAGCCGCCGCACGGCAAAGCCGTGGCACCGCTGTTGCAGCCGGCGGGTGAGCGAGCCGTGGTCGGCCAGCCAGTCGCGTAGAGGCCCGGCTTGCCAGAGGGGGGAATGCCAAGTGGAAGGAATGTTCATAGCCTGCCCGTCGAGGGCCGCATTATGCCAGCATGAAGGCGGCGCCACGCGGCAGCCAGCGACTCAGGTGGCGCTGCACGGTGTCGGGGTCGTGCTTGAGCAGCTCGTCGGCGGCGTCGCGCGCGGCCTCCAACAGTTCGACGTCGTTCTCCAGATCGGCAAAGCGCAACAGCGGCAGGCCGGACTGGCGGGCGCCGAGGAATTCGCCGGGCCCGCGCAGCTTCAGGTCCTCGCGGGCGATGGCGAAGCCGTCCTGGCTGTCGCGGATGATCTTGAGTCTTTGCTTGGCCAGGTCCGACAACGGTTCGCCATACAAGAGCAGACAGGTCGATTCGCGGCTGCCGCGGCCGACCCGGCCGCGCAGTTGGTGCAGTTGCGCCAGGCCCATGCGCTCGGCGTGGTCGATCACCATGAGCGAGGCGTTGGGTACGTCGACGCCGACCTCGATCACCGTGGTGGCGACCAAGAGATCGATCGCGCCGGCCTTGAACGCGGCCATCACTGCGGCCTTCTCGTCCGCCTTCATCCGGCCGTGGACCAGGCCGACCTTCAATTCCGGCAAGGCCGCCTGCATCTCCTCGTAGGTATCCAGTGCCGCCTTCAATTCCAGCTTCTGCGATTCCTCGACCAGCGGGCAGACCCAGTAGGCCTGGGCGCCGTCGGCGCAGTAGTGGCGCAGGCGCTCGACCACCTCGTCGCGCCGGTTCATGGTGATGAGCTTGGTGGCAACCGGCGTGCGGCCGGGCGGCAGCTCGTCGATGACCGAGACGTCGAGGTCGGCCAGGTAGCTCATGGCCAGGCTGCGCGGGATGGGCGTGGCCGACATCATGAGCAAATGCGGTTGCGTCGTCCGATGTTGCCCCTTTTCTCTCAAGGCAAGACGCTGGGCGACGCCGAAACGGTGCTGCTCGTCGACCACGGCCAAGGCCAAGGAATGGAAGTCGACGCCTTCCTGGAACAGGGCATGGGTGCCGACTACAACTTGGGCCGAGCCGTCGGCGATCTGCTCCAGCGTCGCGCGTTTGGTCTTGCCCTTGAGCGCAGCGGCGAGCCAGACCACCTTGAGCCCGAGCGGTGTGAGCCATTCACTGAACTTGAGGTAATGCTGCTCGGCCAGGATTTCGGTCGGCGCCATCACCGCCGCTTGCCGGCCGCTGCCGACCGCAGCCAGGCAGGCGACCGCGGCGACCAAGGTCTTGCCGCTGCCGACATCGCCCTGCAACAGGCGATTCATCGGGTGACGGCCGGTGAGGTCGTGCAGGATTTCCTGGATCGCGCGCTGCTGGGCACCGGTGGCAGAGAACGGCAAGCCGGCGAGATAGCGCTCGATCAGTTGCCGTTCGTCCTTCAGCGGCTGGGCCGCGAGCCGGTGCCGGGCCTGGGCGTAACGCTGGAGCGCGAGTTGCTGGGCGAGCAGTTCGTCGAACTTCAGCCGCTGCCAAGCCGGGTCGGTCTTGCTGTCCAATGTGGCCAAATTGGCCTCGGGCGGCGGTGAGTGCAGGCGACGCAAGGCCGGTTCGAACCCAGGCAGTTTGAGTCTCTTCAACAAGGCTGTTGGCAAGACTTCGCTCAGATCGGTCTCGATCAGGGCGGCGGCGATGGCCTTGCGGATGGCGGTCTGCGCCAGGCCGGCGACGGTGGGGTAGACCGGGGTGAGGGTTTCGGCGAGCGGCGTGTCCGGTTTCACCAGGCGGTAGCGCGGGTGCACCATCTCCAGGCCGTGAAACCCCTGGCGCGGCTCGCCGAACAGGCGGATGCGGTTGCCCGGTTTCAGGTGGGCCTGCTGGTTAGGATAGAAATGGAGCAGGCGGAAGAACAGGGTCGGCGCCAGGGCATCGTCTTCGTCGGCGCGCTCACGTACCTCGACCACGAGCTGCCGGCGCGGCCGGTACTGCACGTCGCACTGCGCCACTTCGCCCTCGACCAGGGCGGGCAGGCCGGGACGCAGGTCGCGAATCGGGGTGAGCCGGGTCTCGTCCTCGTAGCGCAGCGGCAGGTGCAGGATCAGCTCGGCCGCCGCAGCGTAGCCGAGCTTCTCGTGCACCTCCGCCGTCTTGGCCGGCATCGGCGATGCTTAGAGCACCATGACGCCGTCGGCCTCGACCAGGGCGCCGCGCGGCAATTCCTTGACGCCGACGGCGGCGCGGGCCGGGTAGGGCTCGCCGAAGTACTGGGCCATGATCTCGTTGACCTTGGCGAAGTGGCCAAGGTCGGTGAGGAAGACGTTGAGTTTGACCACGTCGGCCAGGCTGCCGCCGGCGGCCTCGGCCACCGCCTTCAGGTTTTGAAAGACGCGATGGATCTGTGCTTCGATGCCGTCGACCATTTGCATGGTGGCCGGGTCGAGGCCGATCTGGCCCGAGAGGTAGACGGTATCGCCGGCCTTCACCGCCTGGGAATAGGTGCCGATGGCGGCGGGGGCGTGCTCGGTCTTGATGATGGTCTTGCTCATGCGAACTCCTGTTTGTTGTTCCTTGTGGGCGGGCGGTCAGGCCTGCCGGGTTTCATGGCCCTTGATGCGATAGATGCGCACCACTTCGGGCAGGCCGCGCAGGCTGCGCATCAGGCGCGACAAGTGCACGCGGTTTTGCACCTGCACGGTGAAATAGAGCGCGGTGTAGGCGCCACCATCCTGTTCGTCCATGTCGACGTTGTCGATGTCGGAGCCCTCGTTGGAGATGGTCGCCGCAACGGTGGCCAGCACGCCGCGCTTGTTGGCCACGATGATGCGGATGCCGACCTCGAACATCTTCTCGATGTCCGGTGCCCATTCGACGTTGACCCATTTATCGGGGTCTTCCCGGTAATGACGGACATGCGAACAGTCGTGGGTATGGATGATGAGACCCTGATCCTTCTTGATCTGACCGATGATCGGATCGCCGGGGATGGGTCGGCAGCACTTGCCCAGGCGCACGGCCACCCCCTCGGCGCCGTGGATCAGCATCGGTGCGGCGAGCCGGCGTTCTTCCTGGTTCTCGGTCTCGCGCGCCAGCAGTTGCAAGGCGACGACGACGCCGAGCTTCTTGCCCAGGCCGATCTCGGACAGGATTTCGTCTTTGCCGCGGCCCGATTCCTTGACCAGTCGCTCCCACTGCGCTTCGGCCACTTCTGCGGGTTCGACGCCGAGACCGCGCAGGGCCTGGTGGAGCAGTTGCAAGCCCAGGGCCTCGGATTCGGATTGATGGGTCTTCTTCAGCGCGTTGCGGATATGGGCACGGGCCTTGCCGGTGACCACGAAATGAATCCAGGCAGGGTTGGGGTGGGCGCTGCCCGAGGTGACGATCTCGACCCGGTCGCCGTTCTTGAGTGGCGTCGACAAGGGCATGAACTCGCCGTTGACCTTGGCCGCGATGCAGCGGTTGCCGATATCGGTATGCACGTTGTAGGCGAAGTCGACCACGGTGGCGCCGCGCGGCAGGGCCATGATCTTGCCCTTGGGTGTGAACACATAGACCTCGTCGGGGAAGAGGTCGACCTTGATATGTTCGAGGAACTCCACCGAGTCGCGGCTGTCGGCCTGGATGTCGAGTAGGCTTTGCAACCATTGATGGGTGTGCTTCTGTACCTCGGACAAGGTACTGTCGTCGGTCTTGTAGACCCAGTGCGAGGCGACGCCGGCCTCGGCCACACGGTGCATGTCGCGGGTGCGGATCTGCACCTCGATCGGTGCGCCGAACGGGCCGAACAGCGTGGTGTGCAGCGATTGGTAGCCGTTGGCCTTGGGGATGGCGATGTAATCCTTGAACTTGCCGGGGATCGGCTTATACAGGCCGTGCAGGGTGCCGAGGGCCAAGTAGCAATTCGACACTTTCTCGACGATGACGCGGAAACCGTAGATGTCGAACACCTCGGAGAAGGTCAGATTCTTCTCCTGCATCTTGCGGTAGACGCTGTACAGGTGTTTCTCGCGGCCGTAGACCTCGGCCTCGATGCCGTTTTCCTTGAGCTTGTCCTCGATGGTGCGACCGATCTTGTTCAGGGTTTCGTCGCGGTTGCCGCGTGCCGCCTGCACGGCCTTCTCCAGTACCCGGTAGCGGGTCGGGTGCAGGTGCATGAAGGCCAGGTCTTCCAGTTCGCGGTAGAGGTTGTTCAGCCCCAGGCGGTTGGCGATCGGCGCGTAGATGTCGAGGGTTTCCTGGGCGATGCGCTGGCGTTTCTCCGGTCGCATCGCGTCCAGGGTGCGCATATTGTGCAGGCGGTCGGCCAGCTTGATCAGGATGACCCGCACGTCCTGGGCCATGGCCAGCAGCATCTTGCGGAAGTTTTCGGCCTGGGCCTGGGCCTTGGTCTCGAACTGGATCTGGTCGAGCTTGGTGACGCCGACCACCAGATTGGTGACCGAGTCACCGAATTCCTCGGCGATCTTTTCCGGCGCGATGCCGGTGTCTTCCACCACGTCATGCAGCAGCGCGGCCATCAGGGTCTGCGCATCCATGTGCCAGCCGGCGAGGATCTCGCTGACGGCCAGGGGATGGGTGATGTAGGGCTTGCCGTCCTTGCGCAGTTGGCCTTCGTGGGCCTTTTTGGAAAAGTCGTAGGCGCGGGCCAGCGCCTCGGCATCGGCGGGCTTTAAATAAGGGGCGACTTCTTCAATCGAGCCTGTGGGCATGTTGCACGGGCGGCCGAGGCCGCCCGAAAGGTCAGGACGTGGCCTTTTGCAGCACTTCCAGGCCGGTCAGGCCAGCGGCGATTTCGCGCAGTGCCAGCACGGCCGGCTTGTCGCGGTTGGCCTCGACCTTGGGCGTGGCGCCGATGGAGATCTGGCGCGCGCGCTGGGCGGCAGCCAGAGTCATTTCGAAACGGTTACTGATGTGGTCGATGCAGTCGTCTACGGTTACGCGGGCCATGATGGGGTACTCCTGAAGGAATGGCGAATACCCGCAATTTTAGCCGCGATCGGCCCCGCGTGCGAGGCCGGCGTGAGCGTTTATCGGTTTAACGCGGTGAGCAGGCCGGCATGGCGCTGGGTCTGCTTGGCCATGCCGAGCCGGTGGCAGCGACAAATCGCCAGCAGGTCTTGCAGTGCCTCGTCGAACCGGTCGTTGATCACCAGGAAGTCCGCCTCCTGCGCATGCGAGATGTCCTCGTGCGCGGCGGCGACCCGCTTGGCGATGACCTCGGCGCTGTCCTGGCTGCGGCCGGTCAGGCGCCGCTCCAGCTCCTCGACCGAGGGCGGCAGGATGAAGACGCTGATGGCGTGCGGAATCAGCTTGCGCACCTGGCGCGCGCCCTGCCAGTCGATCTCCAGGATGATGTCGCGGCCGGAGCGCATCTCGCTCTCGATCCAGGTCTGCGAGGTGCCATACCAGTTGCCATAGACCTCGGCGCTTTCCAGGAACTCGTTGCGGTCGAGCATGGCCTGGAATTGCGCGCGGTCGACGAAGTGGTACTCGCGGCCGTTCTGCTCGCCCGGCCGTGGCGCGCGGGTGGTGTAGGAGATCGACAGCTTCAATTGCGGATCGGCCTCGAGCATGGCCTTGACCAGGCTGGATTTGCCGGCGCCGGACGGGGCGGTGACGATGAATAGGTTGCCTTGCATGTCGGGGGTCAGGGGTCGGGGGTTAGGAGCCAGGAGTAAAAGGCAAAGGCAGCTTTTTTGCAAATCCCTCGCTCCTGACCCCTGAATCCTGGCCCCTACTCGATATTCTGAATCTGCTCGCGCATCTGCTCGATCAAGACCTTGAGTTCGACCGCGGCCTGCGACAGGTCGTTGGCCGCGGCCTTGGAGCCGAGGGTGTTGGCCTCGCGGTTGAGTTCCTGCATCAGGAAGTCCAGGCGCTTGCCGGCGGCACCGCCGGCCGACAGCACGCGTTCCACCTCGGCAAGATGGGTCTCCAGCCGGTCGAGTTCCTCGTCGACGTCGGCCTTCTGCGCGAATAGCGCGACTTCCTGCATCAGACGCTCGGGGTCGGGGTTGGTCATGAGTTCCTCGATGCGGCGTGTGAGCTTGTCGCGGAAGGCGGCGACGATGGCCGGTGCCTTCGGGCGCAGTGCGGCGACCTGGGCACGGATCGCGGCCACCCGGTCGAGCAATACGGTCTTGAGCTTGTCGCCCTCGCGCGCGCGGCTTTGGTTGAAGTCGGCCAGGGCCTGATCGAGCAACTTGAGCAGCGTGGCTTGTAGGGCATCGAGATCCAAGACCTGTTGGCCCAACATGCCGGGCCAGCGCAGGATGTCGGCGGCCGTCAGCGGGCGCGCGTTGGGCATGGCCTGCATGGCCTCTTCGCTCAGGCGCGCGAGCTTGGCCAATACCTCGCGATCGAGCTGGTTCGGCAGGCCGGCGCCTTCGTTGGGGTTGAAGTTGATGCGGCACTCGAGCTTGCCACGCTTGACCTTGTCGCCGATGCGTTCGCGCAAGACAGGATCGAGGCTGCGGAACTCTTCGCCCATGCGGAAGTTGAGTTCGAGGAAACGGGAATTGACCGCGCGCAATTCCAGGGAGAGGTTGCCGGCCGGCAACTCGGCCACGGCCTGGGCATAGCCGGTCATGCTGTGCAATGCAGCCACCTTTGGTTATCCTTGCTGAAACCTTGAAGGGCAAGCATCTTAACCTGTGCTCCATGGCCGCTCAATCGACCGCATCCCCCACCGACCCGCTGCCGGCAGGTTTCCAGCTCGAGGGCTACACCATCCTGAACAAGGTCGGCGGTGGCGGTTTCGGCCTGGTTTATTTGGCGCATGACGCGCAGGGCCAAGCGGTCGCGTTGAAGGAGTATTTGCCGGTGGGCGTGGTTGCGCGCCAGCGAGATGGCAGCGTGCAGCCTGTTACCGAGACCGATCAGGGTGCCTTTCGCTATGGCATGCGCTGTTTTTTCGAGGAAGGCCGGGCGCTGGCGAGCCTGAACCACCCGAACGTGGTCCGGGTGCTGAATTTCTTCCGCGCCAACAACACGGTCTATATGGCGATGCGCTATGAGCAGGGCGATACCTTGCACCGCTTGATCCATGCCGAGCCGACGGCGCTGCTCGAACCGTTCATCAGCGCGATATTCATTCCCTTGCTCAATGGCCTGCGCGAGGTGCATGCCCGCAAGTTGCTGCACCTCGACATCAAGCCGGGCAATATCTTCATCCGCACCGACGGTTCGCCGGTATTGATCGATTTCGGTTCGGCGCGTCAGGCCTTGGCCCATGGGCCGACGGCGATCGCACCGATGTATACGCCGGGTTTCGCCGCGCCGGAACTGTATAAGCAGCGCGATCGCATGGGGCCGTGGACCGACATCTATGCCATCGGTGCCAGCCTCTATGCCTGCCTAGCCAAGCAGGGTCCGCCGGCGGCCGACCAGCGGCTCGAAGCGGATACGATGGTGCCGGCCGCCCAGGCCTATGCCGGGCTTTATTCGGAGGGCTTTTTGAACTTGATCGACGAGATGTTGCGGCTGCCGGATGTCGATCGGCCGCAGAGCGTGTTTTCGGTGCAAAAGCGCTTGGTGGAATTGGCGCGGCAGAACGATCAGGCCAAGCCGAATTTATTGGCGATCCTGCGCAGTCGAATGGGGTGGACATGAATTACGGCATCTATCAGGCCAGCCGCAAGGGTGGCCGGCCCTACAACGAAGACCGCCTGCTCTATGCCTACAACGCCGCGGCATTGGTCATGGCGGTGGCCGATGGCATGGGCGGCCATGCCCACGGCGAGGTGGCCTCGCAATTGACGGTCGATACCCTGGGCCGCATGTTCAATGAGGCGGCCCAGCCAGTTCTGGCGGATCCCTCCGGCTTCTTGCTCGACGCGATCTATGCCGCGCACGATGCGATCAACGCGCATGCGATCGAGGCGGATATGGCCGAGCCCCCGCGCACGACCTGCGTCGCCTGCGTCGTGCAAGAGGGCGTGGCGATTTGGGCCCATGTCGGCGACTCGCGGCTCTACCACTTCGGCCGGGATCGCTTCCGCCTGCATACCCGCGATCATTCCATGGTGCAGGATTTGATCGATCGCGGCATCTTCAGCGAAGACGAGGCGCAGCAAAAGGCCGGCCGCAATTTCCTGTACAACGCCGTCGGCGGCGCGATGCTGCCCGATATCGAGGTGTCGGATGCGACGCCGTTAGACCTGGGCGATTTGCTGTTGCTCTGCAGCGATGGATTTTGGGACAGCCTGACGCCGGAGGAGATGCTGGCCGAACTCAAGGCCAAGCCTTTGCAGCAGGCGGTGCAGTGCCTGATGGATTTGGCCGAAGCGCGCGGCGGCGCCCGCTGCGACAATCTGTCGGTGCTGGCCCTGCGCTACGGGCCCGAGCCGGCCTTCGGGTAGAATCACGGCTTCGATTCGAGCGAGTTCACCGAATGAATGCGACTATCCAGCGGCCCTCCGGCCGCGCTGCCGACGCCCTGCGCGCCATCCGCATCACCCGCCGCTACACCAAGCACGCCGAAGGCTCGGTGCTGATCGAGTGCGGTGACACCAAGGTCATCTGCACCGCCAGCGTGCTGGAGAAGGTGCCGGGCCATGTGAAGGGCACCGGCGGCGGCTGGTTGACCGCCGAATACGGCATGCTGCCGCGTGCCACCCATACCCGCGGCGACCGCGAGGCGGCGCGCGGCAAGCAGAGCGGCCGTACCCAGGAGATCCAGCGCCTGATCGGCCGCAGCCTGCGCGCGGTGGTCGACCTGGCCAAGCTGGGCGAGCGCACCCTCCATATCGACTGCGATGTGATCCAGGCCGACGGCGGCACCCGCACCGCCAGCATCACCGGCGCCTATGTCGCGGTGCACGACGCCATCGAATGGCTGGTCAAGGAAGGCAAGCTGCCGGCCTCGGTCATCCGCGAGCCGGTGGCGGCGGTGTCGGTCGGCGTCTACCGGGGCGTGCCGGTGCTCGACCTCGACTACGTGGAAGACTCGGATTGCGACACCGACATGAACGTGGTGATGACCGGCTCCGGCGGCATCATCGAGGTGCAGGGCACGGCCGAGGGCGCGCCGTTCAGCCGGGCCGAGCTGGAGGCGCTGCTGAATCTGGCCCAGGCCGGCATCGGCCAACTGGTGGCCAAGCAGCAGGCCGCGATCAAGGAGTAGACGATGAGCAAGAAGGTGGTGATCGCTTCCAACAACGCCGGCAAGCTGCGCGAGATCGGCCGCATCCTGGAGCCGCTCGGCATCGAGGCCCAGCCCCAGGGCGCCTTCGGCGTGCCCGAATGCCCCGAGCCGCACGTCACCTTCGTCGAGAACTGCCTCGCCAAGGCGCGCCACGCCTCGGCCCACACCGGGCTGCCGGCGCTGGCCGACGACTCCGGCATCTGCGTCGATGCCCTGAACGGCGCGCCCGGCGTCTATTCCGCCCGCTATGCCGGCGAACCCAAGAGCGACGAGCGCAACAACCAGAAACTGATCGAGGCCCTGCACGGCCAGGCCAACCGCAAGGCGCATTACTACTGCGTGATGGTCTATGTCCGCTACGCCGACGATCCGCAGCCGATCATCGCCGAGGGCGCCTGGCACGGCGAGATCGTCGACAGCCCGCGCGGTGCCGGCGGCTTCGGCTACGACCCCTATTTCCTGGTGCCGGCCCTGGGCAAGACCGGGGCCGAATTGCCGCAAGACGAGAAGAATGCGATCAGCCATCGCGGCCAGGCCCTGCGTACCCTGGTGGAGAAGTTGAAGCAGCTTGGTTGAATTCGCTGTTCAGATGCCCGGTGGCCTCGCCGTGCCGCCGCCGCTCACCCTCTACATCCACATCCCGTGGTGCGTGCGTAAGTGTCCCTATTGCGACTTCAATTCGCACGCCCAGCGCGATGGCCTGCCCGAGGCGGCCTATGTCGAGGCGCTGACCCGCGACCTGGAATTTGCCCTGCCGGCGATCTGGGGCCGCAGCATTGAGGCGGTGTTCTTCGGCGGCGGCACGCCCAGCCTGTTCTCGCCCGAGGCGATCGACACCATCCTGACCCGGGTACGCACGCTGACTCGGCTGAATCCCCTGGCCGAGGTCACGTTGGAGGCCAACCCGGGTACCTTCGAGCGCGCGCGCTTTCAGGGTTTTCGTGCGGCCGGGGTGAATCGGCTGTCGTTGGGGATTCAGAGTTTCAATGACGCGCATCTGCGCGCCCTGGGTCGCATCCACTCGGCGGCCGAGGCGATCCGCGCGGCCGAGGCGGCGCTGGGCCTGTTCGACAGCGTCAACCTGGACTTGATGTATGCCCTGCCGGGGCAGGATGTGGCGCAGGCCGAGGCCGATCTGCGCCAAGCCATTACGCTGGGGCCGCCACATCTGTCGGCCTATCACTTGACCCTCGAACCCAACACCGCCTTCGCCGCGAACCCGCCGAGCCTGCCGGACGACGAGGTGGCGGCCGATATGCAGGAACGCGTCGAGGCCTTGTTGGGCGAGGCGGGCTATCGGCACTATGAGACCTCGGCCTTCGCCCGGCCTGGCAGCGAGTGCCGGCATAACCTGAATTACTGGCAATTCGGCGACTACCTGGGCATCGGTGCCGGCGGCCATTCCAAGCTGTCGTTCCATGACCGGATCGTGCGCCAGGCCAGAACCAAACACCCGAACGATTATTTGTCCAAGGCGGGGCGGGCCGAGGCGGTCACGGAACAACGGCAGATCGCCTCGGCCGAACTGCCGTTCGAGTTCATGATGAATGCCTTGCGGCTGAATGAAGGCTTCGATGTGCGGCTATTTCAGCAGCGCACAGGGTTGCCGTTGAGCGAGGTAGAACGGGCTTTGAGCGCTGCCAAGGCGCGTGAGCTGATTGTTTGCGATGCGCAACGCATTGCACCGACCCTGCTCGGCCGCCGTTTTCTGAATGAACTGTTGCAGCTCTTCCTCGTCGATCTCCCGGAGTAATCGAATAAGTATTTGATTGTAAAAAATTCTTAATTGACAGCCCATATCCTGTTGCTAACTTGAATCAAATTTGGTGCAGGCATAGAGCCGATCCGAGGCCATACGGAAACACATGGCGGCATTTCTTTCCCGGTTAGCACCGGGATCCAGATCGACGATTTCCAACGGCTGTTGCCCGGCGCCGCATGCGACGCATTATCAGCCGAGGTGGTGCATAACGATGTGCACGGTATCGCAGTCAGGTGGTGAGGGAGTTCAAGATGAAACCGGGTGCAATGCTTGACTCGACGCAAAGCGCAATACCGAAGCCTGGGCATGCGGCGACTGGCGGCAGATTGCTAGGCAATGGCGTGGCGCTGTTGGCGCTGGATGGCGACCGTCTGCGGCGGGACAGCCTTTCTACGCTGGTACAGCTGTGCCGGCAGATCACCCATCGCATGGATATTCTGATGATCTCGCCGCCGAAGGAGCCGCTGCATACCCTTGGCAAGTTCCTTCAGGCCCTGGAAGGCGCAGGGATCGACTACCGGTTGACCAGTACGGAAGGAAGTTTGGAAGAAGAGACGCTGCGCTATGTGCAAAAGCGCCGGCAGATATCGGTCGTGCTGATTGGCTCCGATCGGGAGCGGACCGAAAAAATGGACGAGACCTTCGGGCGCTTGCGCGAGATGGGCTATCCGGTCGGCGTCTTGATGGCCTGAGCCCAGCGGGCCCCATGACACTGCCCGCCAGTCGCGGGCATTTTGTTTTCAGACGTGCTTATGTCGATTGTAGATGTCCATTACGCGCGGCATGGCGCGGCGAAATGCGGCGACTACTTCGGGATCGAAGTGATGGCCGCTCTCTTCGTCGAGCAGGGCTAAGGCGCGCTCTACCGGCCAAGCCTCCTTGTAGGGGCGTTTGGAGGTCAAGGCATCGAACACATCGGCCACGGCGACGATGCGCGCCGAGAGTGGGATGTCTTCGCCTTTCAACCCTCTTGGGTAGCCGTTACCGTTGAATTTTTCGTGGTGGCATTCGGCGATCTCGATGGCAACTTGAAAGATGCTATAGCCCAGGCCGTTAACCTGGGCCTCGCAGCGCCGCAGGACCTCGGCACCGATGGCCGGGTGGCGCTCCATGTCGCGGCGCTGTTCTTCGTCGAGCCGGCCAGGCTTGAGCAGGATATGGTCGGCGATGCCGACCTTGCCGATGTCGTGCATGGGGGCGAACTGGAACACCTCGCGGATGTAGGCGGCGCTGATTTCGCCACGGTAGGTGCTGTTTTCGCCGAGTTCTTCCGTCACGATGGCGGCATAAAGCGCCATGCGCAAAAGGTGGTCGCCGGTTTCCGGATCGCGGCTTTCGGCCAGTTTGGCCAGTCCTTGTATGGCCGCGACGACGAGGCTTTCCAAGAAAACCGTTTTGTCCAAGGCATGGGTGAGCTGTCCGGCGACATTGGAAAGAAACTCGACATGCTCGGACGTGTAGCTGTTTTCTTGGCGAGAGGCGAAAACCAGCAAGGCCTTGGCCCTGGCCGAGCCGGTTATCGGCAGCAGGGTGGCCGAGCCAAACCCTTGTCGATGCAGGCCAGCGAGCAGGGCGCCGGTATCGGCTTCGTGGTGGCGACGCAGTCGGGCAATGTTCAACGGGGTGTCGGGATTGATCTCGCCGTTGCCGATGATGAAATCCGCTCCTTCGCGCAGCCTTTGTTGGTTGGTGCCGTGTTGGCGTTCCAGTACCCAGCGCGAGCCATCAGGTGATTGGAAAAACAGACCGACCCAATCGACCGGTAGAAAGCCGCGAAATTCCTCTGCGGCAAAACGCAGGGTGTCGTCCAGGGTATTGCCTTGGCCGATCCGGTCGGTCAATTGGAACAGGGCATGCAGGCGTTCCGACAGCCGATTGAAGGCCGTGGTCATTTGGCCGATTTCGTTGTCGCTTTGAACGGGCAGTTGATGGCCTAGATCGCCGCGTGCGACGCGCTCGAAGCCGGAAATGGCTTGGCGCAGAGGACGGACGAGATTGACGTAGACCAGTGCCAGCAAGCCCAGCATGAGCACGCCAGCCACGGCCAGCACGATTTGATTGAACAGGCTGATCAGTGCGAGTTTGCCTTCCATCATGGCTTGAAAGGCGATGGCAAGGTTGTTGGAGGCGTCGATCAATTCATCGCCATTGGCCACCATGAATTCGGCCGCATAGTTGAGCCGCGGTTGGGTCAAATCGTCGCCGACGGCCTTGAACAGCCCCGCCCGATAGTGCCGCCAAATGCCGGCGGTATGGGCAAGCTGCGATTTCGACTGGTTGTCCCAGGTGCAATAGATGGCTTCGTGCTTGCCGGTCAGTTCGCTATCGAGGCGGCGCGCTTGGAAGGAATCGACGATCTTGTCATAGAGGGCGACGTTGTTCTTGATGTCGCCGTAGAACAGGCGCAGATCGCGATTGTAGGCTTCATAGTCGGTGGGCGTATCCTTGAGATAGTTGCGTGCCTGCTGGGTCATGGCATGGCTGGTAACGCGCAATTGGCCGGCAAGGTTCAAGATTTCATAGTCGTGTTTACGTAGGTCCAGTTCGTACAGGGTAAAGCCGACGCTGCTCGCCAGCAGCAGGAACAGCATGCTCAGGGCAAGACCGACTTGGACGCGGATCGTCCGCAACCAGTCGCCCAAACGCTGCGTGATTGGGCGCGGTGGCTTGGCGTTCACAAAGCCGGCGCTCGGTGAAATGGCATTCATATGGCTGGCCTCCTCGCGGCTCGTTCTAATCATTGTTCGTCGATTCTTCGATCGAAACCTTACAACAGCATGCGCAAGACCCGGTGGCCAGTCAATCGCTTAAACCACGAGATGGCCATGGGCAAGCTGTAAGCAACAGGGCGTGCCCTGCTACTATCGCTTAATCGAGGTTTTCCCGGAGACTGTTATGTCCGATTGTTGCGATCACGACTGCGGGGCAGCGCCCATGCCGGATGGCTTGGGCATCCCGCGCATTGGCAAGTTCGACCCGGCCGCTTTCGAGCAGGCGATTACGGCTTTGCTTAGGGCATGCGGAGTCGAGCCGGACAGTGTGCATACCGGCCGTACTGCGCAACGGGTACGCGAGTTGTGGCAGCGCCGCTTGCTCGGTGGTTATGAGATGGATCCGGGCGAAGCCTTGGGCGAGGGGTTTTCGGATATGCGCGACGATATGGTGGTGGTGCGCGGCATTGCCGTGCATGGCGTGTGCCCGCATCACCTCGTGCCTTTTCGCGGTGTTGCCCATGTCGCCTATGTGCCGGGCGGCCGCTTGCATGGTTTCGGCCGCATTGCCCGCATGGTTGATGCCATCGGCCATCGCTTCACCTATCAAGAGTGGATGACACGCGACATCGCCGAGGCCTTGGTGACCCATGGCAAGGCGCGGGGGGCGGCTTGTGTGGTCGAGGCCGAGCAGCTTTGTTTGTTATTGGGCGAAGACCGCCGCGGCGACGAGCGGGTGGTGACCCAAGCCTTCACCGGTTGCTTCAAACAGGAGGCGCAGTGGCGCAACGAGTTCTTGCGCGCCTTGGGCGGCAGCCTGTCTTGATGGTATGTTGGGCGCGTGGTTTGGTTTCGTGGCTGTCTAATGCCACGATTGAAAGGCTTGATACATCATTTGCCTAGATTTTATTAAGGCCTATAAATAGATGAGTAGGTCTTGAGATGATGGCTTTATCCAGGAGGATGAGATGAAACGGCTCGCTATGGTAGTGGCAGGCGCGGCGATCGCATTGTGGCAAGCAGAGGCTGGCGCGGCGACGACCAATTTGGTGGATATCGCGCAGTGGAAGGTCTACGGCACGGCCAGCGTGGCAAACGGTACTCTGACCGTGGGCGATAGCGTCGGCTACGACAAGACCGATACCGACAAGGATGGCAATCCCTACAACGTCTGGTATGGCGGCCCCACCGCGACCTCCGGGCAAGGGGTGGATTACGACGAGGCGGTGACGGTGGCGGAATTCAAGCCGCCCTTCACCCTGAGCTGGACCGGCTGCTTCCCGGTGACCCACTACGGCTATAACAATATCTTTCTGGGCCGTAAGAACCCCGCGTTTACCGGCGCGGCGAACAGCAAGCAATACCTCATTACCCAGGAGTTCGGTTTTACCCAGCGCTGGGACCAGTCGGGCCTGAATACCATCGTATTGAGCGGCGGCGGTTATGACATCAGGTCGGTCAGCGGCGCGACGGTGTCGAGCAATAAATACTGTGGCGACTACAAGATTTCATGGGCCAGCGACACCCTGAAGTTCTATTTCAATAACGCCCTGGTGCGCGAACAGAAATATGCCTATGTCGGGCCGGTGAGTGTGTTGGTGCGCAGCTTCGATTTGCCGCACACCATTACCGCGATGACGATGGAAACCGGTACGGCACAGACGGTGGGCAAGAACCCCGGCCTGGGTATGCTGCATGGGGCCAGTATCAGTGGCACCATCACCGACTCGACCGGCAAGGTCACCGCGCTGACCCCGAGCAACACCGGCATCGCCGGCGATCTCTCGTTCATCTACAACGATGCCGGCGACCTGATCGCCCAGGTCAGTGGCACCGTCGCATCGAGTGGCATGTCGTTTTCCTACAATACGGATTACGACGTGAAGACGGGTAATCTGACTGGCACCTATGCCGATAACCGGGACAAAGTGCCCCACCCCATCACCTTTACCAACAAAGGTGGCTTGCAGTGGACGGGCAGGATTCAGGGCACGGGATTCGATGCCAACGGTAAGGCCACGCCTTACGATGTCAGCTTCGATATCGTGTTGCCGCAACAGGCGATTTCAATGGGCTCTCAGTTCCCGCCCAATGGCCGGTTCGACCTGGATCTCGCGCAAACTACGCCGATCAGCATCCCGATCAGCATCCCGGCCTTGAGCATCAACCAGAATGTTTCGACCAATGTCATTTCCGAGGGGCGCTTGATCGCCTCGCTGGTGCCGAGCGAGACCGGGGTGACCTTGACCGGGACGGTCGAGGGTGCGGTACGCATGGACCCGCCAGTGGTGATCTCGGGGCAATATACCGTGCCACAGACGGTACCGGGCTATACGATTCCGCCGGTAAATTATTCGGTCAGCGTCGATGCGACAGGACGTTTCTCCGGGGTGTTGACCGGCAGTAGCGCGCAGAACAACATGAAGTTCGTCGGCAATTGGTCTTCCGTGTCGAGTAACGGCGCGACCGGCGGCGGCACGCTCGAAATGGCCATCCCGTTGACGGCAACCGGGCAATTGCCGGCTACGGCGCAACTTTTGATCAAGGGTACGGTCACCGCGCCGATCGATGCGGGTACGCTGCCGGCAGGAGTGAGTGTGCCGACTTCGATGAGTCAGCCGATATCCAATCAGATGACGATACCGCTGAACTTCAATGAGGTCAGATAGCCACAGCGGAGACCTGCTTTGCGATGGGGATGCGCACATCGAGTGCGTAAATGGTGGTCGGGGTGAGAGGATTCGAACCTCCGGCCTCCACGTCCCGAACGTGGCGCTCTACCAGGCTAAGCTACACCCCGACGATCTTTGCAGATCTAGTGATCGCGGTTGACCGCGAAGGCCGACAATTCTATCAGAGCTTGTTTATATTCGCTATCCGGCAATATAGAAATTGCTGCGCGGGCAGTTTGTGCTTCGGCTTCAGCTTGGCGCCGGGTGTGGTCCAAGGCGCCGGTGGCGCGGATGATGTCTAGAATGGCTTGGAAATGGTCGGCGTTGCCGTTTTCGATAGCGGTGCGGATGAGCTGGGCCTGATCCTCCGTGCCATGGCTCATGGCATAGAGCAGCGGCAGGGTGGGCTTGCCTTCGGCCAGGTCGTCGCCGACGTTTTTGCCGGTCTGGCCGCTGTCGCCGGAATAGTCCAGCACGTCGTCGATCAATTGGAAGGCCGTGCCCAAGTGCATGCCATAGGTGGCCAAGGCTTGTTCGACCTCCGGCGGTGCTTTCGAGATCACGGCACCGAGTTGCGTGGCGGCCTCGAACAGCTTGGCGGTCTTGAAGCGGATGACCTTGAGATAATCGTCCACCGAAATATCCGGGTCGTTACAGTTCATCAACTGTAGAACCTCGCCTTCGGCGATCACATTGGTGGCATCCGACAGAATCTCCATCACCCGCATGTCCTGCACGGCCACCATCATTTGGAATGCCCGCGAATAGAGAAAATCGCCGACCAGCACGCTGGCGGCGTTGCCGAACAGGGCATTGGCCGTATCGCGGCCGCGGCGCAGATCGGAGGCATCGACCACATCGTCGTGCAGCAGGGTGGCGGTGTGGATGAATTCGACCACGGCGGCGAGTTCGTAATGCTGCCGGCCGGAGTAACCCAAGGCCTTGGCTGCGAGGGCGACGAGGGCGGGGCGCAGGCGCTTGCCACCGCTATTGACGATGTATTCCGCGACTTGCCGCACGAGAACGACTTCGGAATGCAGGCGATTGCGTATGACGGTGTCGATCTCCGCCAGGTCCTGGGCGAGCAAGGAAGTCAGGGGCGAAGTGGACACGTTTAGGGTCTAAGCGGGAATAGGAATGGTGCCGGTGAAAGGATTTGAACCCTCGACCTTCGCATTACGAATGCGCTGCTCTACCAACTGAGCTACACCGGCGTCGGCGCGGGATTATAGCAAAGCTGCTTCGTCTTAGCTCGCAATGATGCAGCCGATTTATGCGGCGACCGGACGAATGCGCACGATGATGTCGACGCTGTCGGCCATCATGCCGGGAGGTACGGGCGGGAGGCCGGAAAGCTGCATGGCCTCCTCGTGAATATCGGTCAATTCACCGGTTGCCACATTGAAGAAGTGATGATGCGGCGTCGTGTTCGGGTCGTAGAACACCTTGTTCGGGTCGACGATGACTTCCCGGATCAAGCCTTTTTCCAAAAACAACTTGAGCGTGTTGTAGACCGTGGCCTTCGAAGTTTCGGAATGGCGTAAATTCACGCTGGCCATGATCTGGTCGGCGGAGAGGTGCTCGCAGCGGGAGAACAGGGTATGCGCAATCTCGATGCGCTGATGGGTCGGCGTGATGTGGTGTTCCCTGAGCAACTGGGCCATATCCTCACGGCTTAAGTTCGGGTTCGCGTGCTTCAGCATAATTCTTCGCTGGTTCAACAAGTTAAATCATTCTAGGCAAGTATCTGTACTTTGTCTAATTATCCCGATACCTGGGCCGGCCAGGCATAGGGCGCCGGGTCGAGCGACGTGCCGGTGCCGATGATCAGGTGAGCCAGGATTTCGGCACTGGCCGGGGCCATGGTTACGCCGTAACGGAAATGCCCACTGTTGACATAGAGGTTGTCATGGCGGGGATGCCGGGCGATGGTCGGAATACCTTTGGGCGAGCCTGGGCGTAAGCCGGCCCATTGCCGGACGAGGGTCGATTCCTTGAGTTCGGGCAACACATCTTGGGCGAAGCCGAGCAGTTCGGCGTGAGCGGCCTTGGTCGTGCTCTTGTCGTAACCGACGAATTCCAGCGTGCTGCCAGCCAGGATGTGGCCGTCGGCTCGGGGGACGAGATACTGTCCGTTGCGATAGACGATGCAGGGCAGCAGGCCAGGTTGTGTCTTGAACAGCAGAATCTGGCCGCGTACGGGATGGATATCCAAGCCCGCCGAAGCTTCGCCCAGCAAGGTCTGGGTCCAGGCGCCGGCCGCCAGGACATAGACATCGGCGCGTAATAGGCCATCCGCCGTGGCGACGCCGGTGATACGGCCGTGCTCGGATACCAAATTCAAGGCCGCGCAATTGGCTTGGATGTCGACGCCGAGGTTTTGCACGGCTTGACGCAGGGCATGCGCCAGGCGCGGGTTGCGTAGCTGGCCGACCTCGGGCAGCCATAAGGCTTGGCCGGGTTGGCGGATGAGCCGGGAGACGGCGGCGGGCGGCTCGGCCAGGGGCCAATCATGGTCACGGCACCACTGTTCGGCCGTCGCCCGGTCGGCAATATCCAGGGCCAGCATGCCGCTGGGCAGGTATTCCGGGTCTAGGCCCGCTATGCGCTTGAGCTGGTCGGCCCATTCCGGCCAGAGCCGGCTGCCACGTCGAATCAGATCGTTGATCGCCGGCCCGTAGCCCCAAGGTGGCAACGAGGCGAGGATGCCGGCGCCGGCCCAGGTCGATTCGCCGCCGGCTGGGCCGCGGTCGAGCAAGGTGATGCGGTGGCCGGCCTGGGCCAACGCCAGCGCGCTGGATAGGCCGATGGCGCCGGCACCGATGATAAGAACGTGGGTCGTCATGGCATCTGTCTAGAGTGCCCCGATTCTACTGGGCTTGTCGTTTTTTCTATATTGCCTACATGGGGTATCTATGGCAGTCTCCAAGAAAATCAAAAGGATTCGGCCTAAAATGCCGATATGAGCGTATTCCCCCGTGCTTCTCGCAGAGGCGGAGAGAAAGAGGGCGGGCTGTGCTGAAGTTTGGGACATAGACCGTTGATGCGAGCAAACCGCCAATATAAAGACAAGCTTCCCGCCGGGTTCACGCTGATTGAACTGCTGGTCACTATTGCGATCGCTGGCGTCCTATTGCTGGTGGCGGTGCCCGGTATGAAGGACTTTTTCATCACCAATCGCCTGGTGACCAGCACCAACGATTTTGTGGCGGCCTTGAATACCGCGCGCATCGAGGCGATTCGCCGCGGCGTGGCGGTTTCGTTGAGAAAAAATTCGGCAACTGCCAACGATTGGGGCAGCGCCGGGTGGACGCTGTTCGTCGATAGCGACGGCGATGGCATCCTCGATGCCGGCGAAACGACCCTGAAAATCGGCGATGCCTTGCCGACGCCGATCACCCTGTATGCCAACAACAATTTCGCGAATTTCATCACATTCAAATCGTCCGGCGAGGCCAATCAAATGGGGACCTTCGTCTTCTGCTACGACGGCGTGTTGCAACAAGGGGGCAGCTCTCGGTCAAGGGCGGTCGTGGTGATCAAGACCGGGCGCGCGCGGGTGGCAACGGACACCGACGGCGATGGTATTCCCAATACGGATAATGGCAACGTAGGTAGTTGCACGAATCCTTGAGATGCAGATCGCGACAATGACATCAAGACCTAAGCCCATAAATAGCCAGGCCGCCCAGTCCGGTTTCAGCCTGCTGGAGGTGCTGATCGCCGTGGCCATCATGGCCCTGGGCCTGTTGGGCCTGGCCGGCCTGCAGGCCCAGGGCTTGAAGAACAATCACAGCGCTTTTATCCGTTCTCAGGCGGCGCTGTATGCCTATGACATGGTCGATCGGCTACGGGCGGACAGGGCGGCGGCGCTGGCTGGCAGTTATAACCTGACCATGGCGGCGTCGGCGCCCACCGGCACGGCGCTGGCCGATACCGAGCGGGCCGGTTGGCTGGCGCAACTGGCTGTGCTGCCGACGGGCGACGGGTCGGTCAACGTCACATCGACGGGCGTGGCGACAGTCACAGTGCAATGGAACGACAGCCGGGCGACCGGCGGCAACGCGACGGAGAACTTGCAAGTGGTGTCCCAGCTATGAACCGGTGGTCATTATCCTTTTCCACTCAACGCGGCTTGACCCTGATCGAGCTGATGATCGGCATGGCCTTGGGTCTCGTCGTGGTGGTGGGTATCGGCTACATCTACATGGGTTCGCGCCAGAGCTACAAGGTGCAGGACAATATGGCGCGCATTCAGGAGAACGGCCGTTTTGCCATGGAGATCCTCGGGCGCGAGATTCGCATGGCCGGTTTCCAAGGCTGCTCGACGGCCAAGTTCACCAGCACGATCAATGCCCAGGCCTCGGCGCAGAACAACTATCTTTATGATTTCAGCCGCAACGCCGTCGAGGGTTTCGATGCGACCGGCGCCGGCACCTGGTCGACGGCGACTTCCGGTACTCCGGCGACCACGGTCGGCGTGAGCAATATCGATACCACGGTGGTGAGCGGCACCGATGTGATCGCCTTGCGTTCGACCGACGATCTGGGCATCCATATCTTGGGTCAGCCGACCGACAATAACTGCAGCGATACCTCGGCGGACCTGAAGGTGACCAACAATCAGGTCTTGACCGATGGCCTGATCGTGATGGCGACCAACTGCACGAATGCGACGGTATTCCAGATCACCAACTTCAACTCCAGCCAAAACGTCGTGCACAACACCGGGACGAGTTCGCCCGGCAATGCCACCAAGGACCTCGGCGCTTGTTTTGTCGATGGCGACATCGTGGCGGTCTCGGCCAAAAGCTATTTCATCAAGAACAACCCGGCCGGCATTCCTTCCCTGTATCGAAAGGTCAGCCTGACGGCGACTTCGAAGCCGGAGGAGCTGGTCGAAGGCGTCCAAGACATGCAGATCAAGTATGGCATCGACACCAATGGCGATGGCGCTGTCGATAAATATGTCGATGCTGGTAGTGAAGATTTGGATTCGGATGATGAATGGAATATCGTGCTCAGCGTACGCGTGAGCCTGTTGCTGGTCAGCCGTGAAGACAATGTCGTCGATGCCCCGCAAAAATACGTGTTCAACGGCAGCACGTTCACGCCGACCGATCGCAGGTTGCGTTTCGTGATAACCAACACCTTCGGCGTAAGGAATCGTCTGCTATGAGCGCGGTGATGACGACCCGGCGTATCCACCGCAGGCCGTCGGGCCGGCGCGAAGGCGGCGCGGCCATGATCATGACCCTGATCTTTCTCGTCTTGCTGACGCTGATCGGTGTCAGTTCGGTGCGGGTCAGCTCCCTGGAGGACCGCATGGCCGGCAACATCGCCGACCGCTACCGGGCCTTCCAGGCGGCCGAGGCCAGCTTGCGCGATTGCGAGACCTTGTTGAAGGTGGCGACCTTGCCCGCCTTCAACAATACCGCCGGCTACTACCAACCGGCGGCCACAGGTGCGACGCCGCGCTGGCAGACCGTGGACTGGTCTTCGTCGACGGCGACGCTGCCCTACAGCGGCACGCTGAGCGGCGTGGCCAGCAAGCCACGCTGCATCATCGAGGAACTGCCCTCGATCCAGATCAGCACCCAGGGCGGCAGCCTCAGGGCGGGCCAGCCCTTACCGGACTTGGGCGTTTATCGGATCACGGCGCGCGGTACCGGGGTGACGAGCGATACGGTCGTCATGTTGCAAATCATGTATATCCGCTAAGCAAGGCAGGAGACGATCATGAAACGGTGCCGATTGCTCAAACATGTATTGCGGAATATGGTGGTGTGGCTAGGTTTGTGCGTGGCGGGTCACGCAAGTGCGGTCACCGTTTCAGACAACCCCTTGTTCATTCCGACACCGCTGGCGCCCAACATCATTTTGACCTTGGACGATTCGGGCAGTATGGCCTGGGGCTTCGTGCCGGATGACCGGGGTTATACATGGGAAAGCATCAATTCGCGTCGCTTCAAATCGGCGGCGTATAACGCGATGTACTACAGTCCTAGCATCAGCTACGACCCTGGGGTCAATGCAGATGGCACGACGCGGTCGACATCGTTTACCGCAGCAAAGCGTAATGGCTTCTATGACTATGGCAGCAACAATACCGTCGATCTCTCGACCGGCTATCGGCCGGTCTACGATTACGACCCGTCCAGCAACAGCAACAGCTATGCCAATCACCCTAGTACGGATTTTGCCACTGTCACGGCCGGTGTTGCGGCTTATTACTATGTCTTCAATAGCAGCTTGTCGGGGTGTAATGGCAGCTTGACCAATGAAAGTTGCTATCAAAAGGTCACTGTGAGTTCAACTTCGGGGCCGGGTAGTACGGACGAACGGCAGAATTTCGCCAATTGGTATTCGTTCTATCGAACCCGCAATTTGATGACCATGACGGCCGCTTCGCGCGCCTTTGCCTCGGTGGCGTCGACCTCCAGGGTCGCGTGGCAGTCGCTGAACTCGTGCAGTAGCTTCGGCACATCCTGCACGGGGTGGGGCGGTTCCTCGGTGACCAACAAGATTCGCCCTTTTACCGGGACGCATCGTACCGATTTTTATTATTGGCTGTCGCGTTTGCCGGCCAATGGCGGCACCCCGTTGCAAGAGGCTATGGAGCGGGCAGGGGAGTATTACAAGACCACGGGTACCGATAGCCCATACGCCTACGACCCGGGTACCACCGACGCGCCGGAATATTCCTGCCGGCCAAATTTCCATGTGCTGATGACCGATGGCATCTGGAACAACAATACCCTCGCCAATACTTATGGTAACTATGACAACACCAATAAGACCTTGCCGGACGGCAAGAGTTATGCGGCCAGCTACCCGTATAAAGATACGAATAGCACCAGCCTTGCAGACATCGCCTTTTATTATTGGGCCAACGATCTGGCTTCGACGCTGACCAATAACCAGTTGCCGCATTATGGCGATCGCTCCGGCACGGCGGACCAACAGTATTGGAACGCCAAGAACGATCCGGCCACGTGGCAACACATGGTCAACTTCACGGTGGGCTTGGGCCTGAACACCTTGCTGACCAATCCGGACTGGGCCGGTGGTACCTACGCGGGTGACTATTCGGCCTTGGTCGCCGGAACCAAGACGTGGCCAGCGACCGGCGACAATGTCAGTCCAGGCAATGTGGCCGATCTTTGGCATGCCGCAATCAACAGCCGTGGCCAGTTCTTCGGGGCGGACGACCCCGATGCCTTGAGCACCGCCTTTCAGAGTGCGCTGAGCAGTATCCAAGGCCGCACCAGTGCGGCGGCGGCATTGGCGACCAACTCGACCCGCTTGGGTACCGATACCGTGATCTACCAGGCCAAATTTAATAGCGGCGACTGGACCGGTCAGTTGATCGCCTATGGCATCAATACCGACGGCACGCTAGGCAATAAGGTGTGGGATGTGACCGATAGCGGCAAGATACCGGCCGCGGCCTCGCGCAACATAAAGACCTGGAGCGGTACGGCGGGGATCGATTTCCTGTGGGGCGCGCTGACCACGACGCAAAAGAATGCAATCGACAGCGCCAACGCGGGCAACGGCAGTTCGCCGGTACTCGATTATCTGCGTGGCGATCAGACCAACGAATTGCAATACAGCGGTACCTATCGCAATCGGACCCGCCGTTTGGGCGACATCATCAACTCCGATCCCGTTTTCGTCCAGGCGCCGAATTTCGGCTATAGCGTGCTGCCAGAAGGCATCGTTTCCGGCGCTACGCCTTATGCCACTTTCTTTACTACCAACAAGTCGCGGACCAAGATGATTTACGTCGGTGCCAACGACGGCATGTTGCATGCGTTCGATGCCGCGACCGGCAACGAGAAATTCGCCTACGTGCCGAATGCGGTGATGGCCAATCTGGCCTTGTTGAAGAGTACAGGCTATACGCACAAATATTTTGTCGACGGTTCGCCTTTCGTCGGCGATGCCTTCCTCGGCGGGGCCTGGAAGACGGTATTGCTCGGGCCGACCGGCGCGGGCGGCAAGGCGGTGTTCGCCTTGAACGTGACCGATCCGAACACCTTCACGGCCGCCAATGTCCTATGGGAATTCACCCATTCCGAGCTGGGCAATACGATCGGTCAGCCGGTCATTGCCCGCTTGAAATACAACAACCGTTGGGCCGCGATCTTCGGCAATGGCTACAACAGCACCAGCGGCACGGCCAAGCTGTTCATCGTGTTTCTGGATGCCGATGCCAGCGACGGTTGGCAGCAAGGCAAGGACGCCGACTACATGGTGATCGACACCGATAATTCGATCACCAGCAATGGCCTATCTACACCTTCGCTCTATGACAGCAATAGCGACAAGGTGACAGACACCGTTTATGCCGGTGACTTGCAGGGCAACGTCTGGAAGTTCGATCTGTCCGATGCCAACCCCAACAACTGGGGGGTGGCCTATAAGCAGGGGGCGACCCCGAAGCCGCTCTTCACTGCACGTAATGCCAGTAATCAGGCCCAGCCGATTACCGCACCTATCGAGATTGGCGCGCCACCGGCCGGCAAGACCGGAGTAATGATCTATTTCGGGACCGGCAGTTTCTTCGCGACCGGCGATAACACAAGTACCACTGTGCAAGGTCTCTATGGTGTACTCGATGGCGGCAGCCGGATCACGACGACGGATCGCAGCGAACTGGTACAGCAGACGATTCTTTACGAAGGCGCCGATACCGGCACGGCCGGGCGCGCAGCCTCTTCATCACAGATCAGGTTGATATCGAGCAACACGGTGGATTGGACGAGCAAGAAAGGCTGGTATCTCGATCTGCTGCAACCGCCGAGCAGCACGGCGCAAGGCGAGCGGGTCATCAGTATCCCGCTGCTGCGTTATGGCCGGGTGATCTTCGCCACCCTGGTGCCCTCGTCCGACCCCTGCGAGTTCGGCGGCACCGGCTGGATTATGGAGATGGATGCCTTGACCGGCGGCCGCTTGACCTATTCGGTGTTCGATCTGAATAGCGACTCGAGTTTTAATGCTATTGATTTTACGACGGTGACGGTGAATGGGCAGGAGATTACGGTGCCGGTTTCTGCCATGAAGTCCAGCGTCGGTATCATCAAGACGCCGACCGTGGTGACGGCAGGTACTGTCGAATATAAGTTGGCCAGCGGTACCACGGGTGAGATCAGCACGACCAAGGAGAAGGCTTCGTCGACTGGCACCGGTCGTGTATCTTGGCGCGAATTGATGCAGTAAGGCGCAATGGAGAGGATAAATGGGCATCATCGATAGACAATGCAAAGCAGCCAAGTTCAGCCGTTCTGTCGGCCGCGAATCGGGTGTGACCTTGATGGAATTGCTGATCGTGGTGGTGATCGTCGGTATCTTGGCGGCGGTGGCCATTCCCTCGTATCAGAACTACATGGTCAAGGGTAAACGGGCCGATGCCAAGGCGGTGCTCTCGGAAGATGCCAACTGGTTGGAGCGGAACTACGTGGCCAGTGGCTGCTACAACTATGCCAGCGTGCCGGATTGCCAAAGCCAGTCGGGTACCTCGACAGCCTTGCCCTTCACGGTCTCGCCCAAAAGCGGCGCGGCCAATTACACGATTTCGATCAGCTATACGCTGAGTGGCCAACAATATTCGATGTCGGCTACACCTTGCGGTAACTCGGGGGCAGGGTGCCCTGCCGGCAGCGCGAATCACACCGATGCCGATTGCGATGTGTTGACCCTGAATAACCTTGGGCAACAGAGCGAGAGCGGCAGCAAGGATGTGGCCTATTGTTGGCAGCGGTGACAATGCCGTTTTGCGTTGACGGTTTTCGGTTTTTCGATGGGGCGCAGACCGGGTAAGGCCTGTGCTGGGTGAGTTTCGAGTGGATTCAATTCCTACTAATTTATTCCGGGTCTTACGGGCATTGTCGGGCGAGGAGTTTCGCTCCGGCGAAGCTATCGCCCGATATCTGGGAATATCCCGAGCCAGCGTCCACAACGCAGTGCGTCAGGCACAGGCGCTTGGCATCGACATTTACTCGGTGCGCGGCCGTGGCTACCGCCTGGTCTTCCCGCATAGTTGGTTGGATGCGGAGCATATCCAGGATGCGCTCGGCGGTTTGGGCTATCGCGTGCGGCGGTATGAGCAGCTGGATTCGACCAACGGGCGTTTGCTGGCGATGGGACAGGCGGGTGCCGAACATAAGACCGTGCTGACGACAGAGTGGCAGACCGGCGGTAGAGGCCGGCGCGGCCGCGCTTGGCTGTCACCGTTGGGGGGCGGGCTCGCCTTCTCGGTACTGTGGCGCTTCAACCGCACGGCCAGCGATCTTTCCTGCCTCAGCTTGGCGGTCGGGCTGGGTCTGGTGCGTGCCTTACGACAGATCGGTCTGGCGGAGGCGCAGCTTAAGTGGCCGAACGATGTCTTGCTTGGCGGCCGCAAATTGGCCGGCATCCTGATCGAGCTGCAGGGCGATGTGCTTGGCCCGAGCATGGCAGTGATCGGCGTGGGGGTGAACGTACGCCTGCCTGATGAACTGCGTCATGAGATCGATCAGCCGGTGGTCGATCTGGTGGAAGGGCTGGGTATGGCGGTGGAACGCAATCACCTCTTGGTCCAGTGTCTGAAGCATTTGCACGCGGTGCTGGAGCACTACGAGCGCGAAGGTTTTGCCGAATTGCGGGCGGAGTGGGAAGCCAATCATGCCTTTCATGGCCGCGAGGCGCGCATGATTGCAGCACAAGGGGAATCCTGGAGTGGGCGCGTGGCCGGCATCGACGAAGCCGGTGCCTTGCTGCTCGATACCGATGCGGGTCGACGGCGTTTCTATTCCGGCGAATTGAGCTTGCGCGGGGTGCCAGCGTGATCCTGCTGGTCGATGTCGGCAACACCCGGCTCAAGTGGGGAACGTACGAGGCCGACCAGTGGCGAGAGAAGGGTGCGATCCCGACCAAGGATGTCTCGACCCTGACTAGTCATTGGCAAGGGTTGAACCCGGCATGGGTGGCTATCAGCAATGTGGCCGGGCAAGGTGTTGTCAAGGCCATAGAGCAGGCTTGCCCGGTTGGCGCGAAGTTCTATTGGCTCAAGCCGGAAGCGGATGCCCACGGTATGCGCAATCGCTACGCGGCACCCGCCAGTCTCGGTGCCGATCGTTACGCCGCCTTGATCGCCGCGCGCAAGATGGGGCTTGGCCATGTCGTCGTGGCGAGTTTGGGTACGGCATTGACGGTCGATGCACTCACCGCAGCGGGTGAGTTTCTCGGCGGTATTATCGCGCCAGGCTATCGCACCATGTTGCGAAGCATCGAGCAAGCGGCCCAAGGCGTCCATATCGGCCCGGGGCAGTGGTCGGCCTTTCCGACCAATACCAACGATGCACTGGAAACGGGCATGTTGTCCGCATTGGCCGGTGCGGTCGAGGCGCAGCGCAACAGGCTGGAGGCGCTGGTCGCGGCCGAGGCGACAGTCTTGCTTACCGGCGGCGATGCGGCATTGATCAAACCGTTATTACGCGCACCGCTGTGTTCGGTGGAAGATTTGGTGCTGGAGGGCTTGTTATGGATAGCACGGGAAAACGGCGTCGCGGGCGCTTGATCCCAGTGTTGCTCGCGATCAACCTATTGCTGTTAGCGGTAGGGATGGCCTGGGAGCATTGGAAAGGGCGTCCGCATGCCTTGCCTAGCGTCAATGCTGAAAAGATACGGCTGATGGGCGCCCAAGAAGGGCACTCGAAAGGACATTAGTCCAACCGGCGCTGGCCGCTTGATAGGCAAGCGCCGGTCGAGTATCAAGCCTTGCCGGCGATCCAGTCCGGCACCGAGGCCAGCGCCGCCGGCAGATTGCCCGGCTGGGTGCCGCCGGCCTGGGCCATGTCCGGCCGGCCGCCGCCCTTGCCGCCGACCTGCTGGGCGACGTGGTTGACCAGTTCGCCGGCCTTGATCTTGCCAGTGAGGTCGGCGGTGACGCTGGCGATCAGCGAGACCTTCTCGCCTTCCACGCTGGCCAGCACCAGGGCGCAGGACTTGAGCTTGTCCTTCAGCTTGTCGGCCAGTTCGCGCAGGGCCTTGGCGTCGGCGCCTTCGATCTGCGCGGCGAGGAATTTGACGCTGCCGGCCTGCTGCGCCTGGTCGGCCAGATCGTCGCCCTGCGAGGCGGCGAGCTTGGCCTTGAACCGGGCCAGCTCCTTCTCCATCGCCTTCACCTGATCCTGGATCTGCGCCAGGCGGCCGGCCACTTCCTGCGGCTGGGCCTTGAGCGAGCTGGCGACCTCGCGCAGGGTCTCTTCTTGTTCCTGCATATAGGCCACGGCGGCCGGGCCGGTCACCGCCTCGATCCGGCGGATGCCGGCGGCGACGCCGCCCTCGGCCACGATCTTGAACAGGCCGATGTCGCCGGTGCGCTTGACGTGGGTGCCGCCGCACAGCTCGGTGGAGAACTCGCCCATGCCGACCACGCGCACCTCGTCGCCGTACTTCTCGCCGAACAGGGCCATGGCGCCGGCCTTGATCGCCTCTTCGTGCCGCATCAGCCGGGTCTCGACCTTGCTGTTGCGGCGGATCTCGGCGTTGACCAGGCGCTCGATCTCGCGGATCTGCTCCGGCGTCACCGCCTGCGGGTGGGAGAAGTCGAAGCGGGTGCGCTCGGCCGTGACCAGCGAGCCCTTCTGGCTGACGTGCTTGCCCAGCACGGTGCGCAGCGCGGCATGCATCAGGTGGGTGGCCGAGTGGTTATAGGTCGCACGGCTCCGGGCCTCGGTGTCGACCCGGGCGTTCACCGTGTCGGTGACGGCCAGGCGGCCGGTCTGCAGTTTGCCCTTGTGGCCGAACACCTCGGCCTGAATCTTCAGGGTGTCCTCCACCGCGAACACGCCGTGGCCGGAGGTCAACTCGCCGATATCGCCGACTTGGCCGCCGGACTCGGCATAGAACGGCGTGCGGTCGAGCACGATCACCGCCTCGTCGCCGGCGTGGATCTCGGTGACCTGGGCGCCCTCCTTGTATAGGGCGACGATGCGGCCGTCCATCTCCAGGGTGTCGTAGCCGTGGAACTCGGTCGGCTCGCCGTTGAACTCCAGGCCGCGGCCCATGGTGAATTTGGAGGCGGCGCGGGCACGCTCGCGCTGCATCTCCATCGCCGCCTCGAAGCCGGCGAAGTCGACGGTGATGCCGCGCTCGCGGGCGATGTCGGCGGTGAGGTCGAGCGGGAAGCCATAGGTGTCGTACAGCTTGAACACCGTTTCGCCGTCGAGCATCTTGTCCTCGGAGGCCATGGCCGCTTCCAGCACGCCCATGCCGTGCTCCAGGGTCTCGGCGAAGCGCTCTTCTTCCTGCTTGAGCACGGCGGTGACGTTGGCCTGGGCGGCGGTGAGCTCCGGATAGGCCTCGCCCATGGCCTTGACCAGATCGGCGACCAGCTTGTGGAAGAACGGCTGCTTCTGGCCCAGCTTGTAGCCGTGGCGGATGGCGCGGCGGATGATGCGGCGCAGCACGTAGCCCCGGCCCTCGTTGCTGGGGATGGCGCCGTCGACGATCAGGAAGGCGCAGGCGCGGATGTGGTCGGCGATGACCTTCAGCGAGTTGTTAGTAAGATCGCTGACGTTGGTTTCGCGCGCCGCGGCCTTGATCAAATCCTGGAACAGGTCGATCTCATAGTTGCTGTGCACGTGTTGCATCACGGCCGAGATGCGCTCCAGGCCCATGCCGGTGTCGACCGAGGGCTTGGGCAGCGGGTGCAGCACGCCCTGCTCGTCGCGGTTGTACTGCATGAACACGTTGTTCCAGATCTCGATGTAGCGGTCGCCGTCCTCGTCCGGACTGCCGGGCGGACCGCCGGCCACGTCCGGGCCGTGGTCGTAGAAGATCTCGGTGCAGGGGCCGCAGGGGCCGGTGTCGCCCATCTGCCAGAAGTTGTCGCTGTGATATTTCTGGCCGGCCTTGTCGCCGATGCGGGTGATCCGCTCAAGAGGCACGCCGATCTGCTTGGCCCAGATGTCGTAGGCCTCGTCGTCGTCCTGGTAGACCGTGACCCAGAGCTTGTCCTTGGGGATGCTCAATTCCTTGGTCAGGAACTCCCAGGCGAACTCGATCGCCTCGCGCTTGAAATAGTCGCCGAAGCTGAAGTTGCCCAGCATCTCGAAGAAGGTATGGTGGCGCGCGGTGTAGCCGACGTTCTCCAGGTCGTTGTGCTTGCCGCCGGCGCGCACGCAACGCTGGGAGGAGGCGGCGCGGACATAGGGCCGTTGCTCGCGGCCGAGAAAGCAGTCCTTGAATTGCACCATGCCGGCGTTGGTGAACAGCAGGGTGGGGTCGTTGCCCGGGATCAGCGAACTGGAGGCCACCACGGTATGGCCCTTGGCGGCGAAAAAATCGAGGAAACGACGGCGGATTTCACTGCTTTTCATGAGCGCTAAACCAGTAAACACGGGGAATTTCGGCATTTTAGCCGCGAACGTGCGGCCCTGAACAGCTTGGCATTGGCCTTGCAAGTCGGAGGAGTGGCCTATATATTAGCCCGAACTAATATTAGGTACTGGAAAGGGTGTCTATGTTGAACGGGTATAACTTCAAGGAAGTCGACGTCGATTTTTTGGCTAATACAGACTTGAGCGGCATCCATCTCTTGGATGTGCGCACCGATGCAGAAGTGTCGCGCGGGGTGATCGCGGGTTCGATCCATCTGCCCCTGCATTTGCTACCGATGCGCGCAGATGAAATACCGCAAGATAAGCCGGTCATCATCTACTGCAATTCTGGCGCGCGTTCTGCTCAAGCCTGTGCCTTCATGGCCGCCAAAGGGCATACCAATATGCATAATCTGTCGGGCGGCATCATGGCGTGGGCGCGTTCTGGCAAGCCGTTGGCGGCACCGGTTTAAAAGAACACGGGCGTGTTCTCTATAACTTTTGCATAGTTGCAATCTACCAATAACTGGTTTAATGTGGCCTCGCTTTTTTAGCACATGCTGATTTTGTACTAAACGCCTTTGCACTGAACTGAATTAAGGAGCAGAAATGAATTTTGACAAAGAGCTCGATGCCCGTGGCCTGAACTGCCCGTTGCCCATCCTTCGTGCCAAGAAAACCCTCGGTGAGTTGGGTGGTGGTCAAGTACTCAAGATCATTGCTACTGACCCGGGTTCCGTTAAGGACTTCGCTGCCTTCGCTAAGCAAACTGGTAACGAGCTGCTGTCCACTGCCGAAGCAGGTGGCGAATACACCTTCTTTATCAAGAAGAAGTAATACCACGCCGTCAGAGCAGCGTATCTAGCGCAGCAAACCAAGATTTGGAGGAACGATGGATCAAAAAAAGCTGGCAATCATCGCTACTAAAGGAACGCTGGACTGGGCATACCCGCCCTTGATCCTGGCGTCCACGGCGGCTGCGTTGGGTTATGAAACCCAAATCTTTTTTACCTTCTACGGGCTGCAGATGGTTCGCAAGGACTTGAGCGTCTTGAAGGTCAGCCCCCTAGGCAATCCGGGTATGCCCATGAAAATGCCGTTCGGGCCGAAATGGTTCAAAGGCATCAACTGGAACATTCCCAATGCCGTGCAGTCTTTGGTGCCTGGCTTCGAGAGCTTTGCCACCGTTCTGATGAAACAAACCATCAAGAACAATGGCGTAGCGACCATTGCCGAACTGCGCAGCTTGTGCCAAGAAGCCGAGGTCAAATTCATCGCGTGTCAAATGACGGTGGAGTTGTTCGGTTTTGACCACAGCGATTTTATCGATGGCATGGAGTATGGCGGCGCTGCCACCTTCTTCGAATTCGCCGGCGAATCGGATGTCTGCCTATTCATCTGACGCTTCGAATCCATTGCGTTGATTAAAAAAGGCCACCGATCGGTGGCCTTTTTTGTTGCTTGTTTGCTATAGCCTGATAGGCGCTTCACTAAACGGTAAAAAATCCTTGCTCACTGCTGTGGTCTTCCATTAGCATGACACAGGCTTTTGTATTGGTACATGCGAACCATTCAGGAACGAGGGGAGTCGTTTTTGGATGGGGTAATTTCTGGATTTTTTACGCCCGTTTTGTGGAGGAGACCACTCAAATGCAACTGAAGAAGCTATCTGCTGCCCTGGCAATCGCCAGCCTGACTACCTCTGGCGCTGCGCTCGCCACGAACGGCATGAATTTGGAGGGCTACGGCCCGATCGCCCTGGGTATGGGCGGTGCCTCGATGGCATACGACAATGGTACGGCCGCAGTGATGAACAACCCGGCCACGCTGGGCCTGATGAGCGATGGCAGCCGCTTGGATGTTGCGCTGGGTTTCCTGGGCCCTGACGTCAAGAGCACCATGTCCGGCGATTCGTCCGGCAATGCTTACTATATGCCGGCCGTGGGTTATGCCAAGAAGAGCGGCCAGTTGACTTATGGCGTGGGCCTGTTTGCTCAGGGCGGCATGGGTACCGAGTACGCGATGGGTATCGATGGCATGCCCGAGCGTTCCGAAGTGGGCGTGGGCCGACTCATCGCGCCGCTGACCTACAACGTCAACCAGAACCTGACTATCGGTGGCTCGCTGGATTTCGTCTGGGCCATGATGGATATGCAGATGGCGATGCCGCTAGCCAATATGGCTGGTTTGGTCACGCCGACCGGCATGGGTAACGGCACCATCATGGGTGCCCTGGGTGGCATGATGGCCGGCGGTTACGACAATGCGCGTCTGAATTTCAGCGATCACAACGACCTCACCGGTAAAGCCAAGACGACCGGTTGGGCCGGCAAATTGGGCTTCACCTATAAAGTCAGCCCGGCTGTCACGATCGGTGGTGCCTATCATTCCAAGACCTCCTTGGACGATATGAAGACCAGCGTCAACGGCGCACAGATGATCATTACCGATAACGGTGGCTTCCCCACGCAGACGGTTCCTGGCAAGCTCACCATTCGTGACTTCCAGTGGCCCGAGACCTATGGTCTGGGTATGGCCTGGCAGGCTACGCCGAAGATGATGGTCGCGGCCGATTGGAAGCGCATTGGTTGGAAAGACGTCATGCGCAATTTCACCATGACCTATTCGGCCATGGGTGACAATGTGACCTTCTCGTTGCCGCAGAACTGGGACGACCAAGATGTGTTCAACCTGGGCGTATCTTACAAGTGGACTGAGGCCTTGACGCTGCGCGCCGGCGCCAGCCTTTCCAAGAACCCGGTTCCCAGCAGCACCGTGCATTACCTGTTCCCGGCGATCGAAGAGAACCACTTCACCGCAGGTCTCGGTTATGCCTTCAACCCGAGTTCTGAGCTGAACTTCGCTGTGTCTCATGCCGCGAATGTGGAGCAGACCAGTCCCATGGGCTATACGGTGTCGCATAACCAGTACAGCTGGCAGTTGATGTACAGCAAGAAATTCTAAGCGAACGCTTTCTTGCAAAAGGGTTGGAGATATCTCCAACCCTTTTTTGTATCTAGAGCTTTAGTAAAACAGAATTTAGTTAATCTCAAAAATACCTCTGTAAGGAAATCACATGTCTCGCAGTAGATTTGCCGTGGCGCTCGCCGTGGCCGCTATGGCATTGTCCAATGCTGCCCTTGCCACCAATGGCATGATCATGGAAGGTTACGGCCCGGTTGCCACCGCCATGGGTGGGGCGGCTATGGCCTATGACAATGGCACCGCCGCGATGGCCAACAACCCGGCCACTCTGGCTTTGGCGCCCCAGGGTGGGCGTCTGGATTTGGCGCTCGGTTTCATCGGCCCGAATGTGAAGGTCAACCACCCGACCTGGGCCGAATCCAAGGCGGAGGCCTTTTATATGCCGGCCTTCGGCTATGCGCGCAAGGCAGGCAGCCTGGCCTATGGCTTGGGTATCTATGCCCAAGGCGGCATGGGTACCGAATATGCCAATGGCGATATGGCACAGGTCGGTGTCGGGCGGGTGATTCTGCCGCTGGCCTATCAGCTGAGCGAGCGGCTCACGCTGGGCGGCAGTGTCGATCTGGTCTGGGCCGGCATGGATTTGGCATTTGCCAGCTATGGCATCAACTTCAAGGACCACAGCGATTATTCGGGCAAGGCCAAGGGCTATGGTGTGGCGGCAAAGCTGGGCTTTACCTATAAGCTGAATGATCGTGTCGCCCTGGGCGGGGTCTATCAAACTGCCGGAAATCTTTCCGATCTGAAAGGGGCGGGCTATAAGATCAAGGATTTCGATATGCCACCCATCCTGGCACTCGGTATGTCATGGCAGGCCAACGATAAGCTGCAGATTGTGGCAGACGTCAAAGACGTGATGTGGGGCAGCAGTATGAACACGGTCTCGGTTCTTTATCCGGGAGCGGCTGTTTGCAACCCGGGGATTAACTGTGCGCCGTTCCAACAAGATTGGCAGGACCAAGTCGTGTTGGCCTTGGGTGCGGCCTATAAAATGAACGATCGCCTAACCGCTCGTGTCGGCTTCAATTATGGCGATAACCCGATCCCGACGCAGAATATGAACTTCCTCTGGCCGGCTATCGTGGATCGGCACTATACCGCTGGACTGGGCTATGCCCTCGACGCGAACAGCGAGCTGAATGCCTCGCTGGCCTATGTGCCGGAGGCCACACAGACCAACGGCCTCACGGTCACGCACAGCCAACTGAACTGGCAACTGATGTACAGCAAAAAGTTCTGAGCGCCATAGAGTAGAAAGATGACGACGGGGGCTGTGGCCCCCGTTTTGTTTTGAAGCTTAGCGATCGCCTCGTCGGTATCGGCGCAATAGAAAACGCGCCGGATCGGCGGCGGCGATGAGGTCGGCCTCCAGTGGCAAGGGTTCGTCCTCAAGCTGTGCCGCAAGCAGTTCCGCAGCCAAGGCATGCCAGACCAGGCCGCGCGAGCCTAGGCCTAGCAAGCCATACAGGCCAGGTAGGCGCGGCATCTCACTGAGACGGGATGCGTGCGGTGCGATTGGCGCCATGGGGTCGGGTAGTGCGCCGATCAAAGGCAGCCGATCCGTGGCCGCTGCACGTGTGGCCACACGGCCACCCAGCAGCGATGCATCGATATCGCGTAGCGAGCCGGGCAGCATTTGTTCCAGGCGGGCTAAGTTGCTTTGGCTACTGGCGACAGTCAAATCCGGATTTTCTTCCAGTTCATAGGATGCGCCAACGCAGTGCCAGCCATCCAGGGCCGGCGTGGCATAGCCTTCGCGAGTCAGCGCCAGTTTCAACGCCGGCATATCACCAGCCGGAATGTGCGTGACTTGTCCACGGATTCTGCGTATCGGTAAATTTTGTGTTTGCTCAAAACGTTTGGCCTCGGCCCCGCTCGCGAGGATGAGTGTTTCTGCATGAGCCAACACTTGGCCGCGCCAATCGCACACCTGCCAGCCACTGTCGATATGCCTGAGTGATTGGGCCTCGCGCATGAACAAACGCGCGATGCGATCGGGGAAGCGTTGCAGATAGGCCTGGCACAAACTGGCCGGATTGGCATGGCCACCGCCCGGAAATAGCCAGCCACCACGTGTTACCGGCCAATTCAAAAGTGCACTGGCCTCGTCGGCAGAAAGAAATCGGCTATAGTCGGACGGGAATCTGCGGGTATCGACAATCTGCCTTTGCAAATTTTCATGTGCCGCATCGCGCGCGAGGTGCAACACGCCATTTGGAAACCAGCGTAGCGGCAGCCCTTGAGCGACCAGGGATTGCCAATGGCGGTCGGCGAACAGGAAGCAGGCCCGTGACAGGCGCGAGGCGATATTGTCATCCAGCGATAGCATGGGGCGGACGATGCCGGCCAGGTTGCCTGAGGCTTCTTGCGCAGGCGCGGCGTGGCGTTCGACCAGGCTGACCTGCCAACCGCGCGCAGCCAGGCGTTCGCTGACCGCGCAGCCGGCTACGCCCGCGCCGATGACGATGGCATGGCGGTCACGGCCAGCGCCGGATCCGATTCGAGGCTTGATGTTCGGTACGACAAAACGGGCGCTCAGCATCTCCCGTTTGCGGCCGAAGCCCTTGCGCTTTTCCGTGGCGAAACCGGCATGGCTTAAACCGTCGCGCACTGTGCTGGCAACGGTATAGCTGGCAAGCGTGGTGTCGGCATGGCAGAGGCGGGCAAGCGGGCGATAGATCGACTCGCACCATAGGTCCGGGTTTTTGGTCGGGGCGAAGCCGTCCAGATAGATGGCATCGACCTTGGCCTGTAATTGTGGCAACAGCCGTTGTGCATCGCCGAACAACAGCGTGAGACAAACCCGCCCTTCGTCGAGATACAGTCGATGGAAACCGGGTGTCAGTATGGGCCAGCATGATCGTAATGCCGCCGAATAAGTGGCCAGCTCGGGCCAACCTGCATGCAGGCTGGCAAGGTCGTTGGCGCTGAATGGATGCTTTTCTATCGATAGATAATCAAGCCGTGTCGGCCGCAAGGGATCGTCGCGCCAGGCCGCCCAAGTGGCAAGGAAATTGAGGCCGAGGCCGAAGCCGGTTTCCAGGATCGTAAACCGGGGCCTTCCCTGCCAACGCGCCGGGAGGTCATTGCCACCCAGAAACACATGCCGCGCCTGTTGCAGGCCGCCGTCGGCCGAGTGATAAATATCGTCGAATGATTCAGAGTAGGGTGTGCCGCCGGCTGAATACGCCAGGCGGGCTGGGATAAGCGGTTCGTTGGCGGGCATGGCGTCATTTTATCGAAACTTGGCCGCAAATCGTTTCGTGGAATTCGAGATGGGCCGGAGCGGGAAAATCCGATTAGGGCCTGGCCGTTCAGTGGGGCAGCTTGGGTTTTACCAGAGCAAGTTCGGCAGACCAGTCGCGCTCAAACAGGGCGCTCATCGCGTCGCCAGGCAGCGGCCGGCTAAGCAGGTAGCCTTGCACGATATTGCAACCGATATCGTGGAGGATATCCAGTTGATCCGTCGTCTCGACGCCTTCGACAACGGTTTCCAGGCCTAGATTCTCGCTTAGGGCCAGAATGGCCTGGGTAATGGCGGCATCGATGTTTTGGTGGCGGATGTCTTTGACGAAATAGCGGTCGATCTTTAGGGTGTCGACCGGAAAGTGCTTGAGATGTGCCAAGGAAGAATAGCCGGTACCGAAATCGTCTACGGCAAGTCGTACCCCGATACGTTTGAGTTCCTGAATCTTGTTGACCGCTTGGCCGATATCGAGCATCAGAATGCTCTCGGTCAGCTCGAGGTGGAGCGATTGTGGCGGCAGTTTGGTTTCGATCAGGATTGCACCGATCGTTTGGCATAGATCCTCCTGCCAGAACTCTTTGCCCGACAGGTTGACCGCAATGGCCAGATCGGTTTGGCCGGCGGCCTGCCACGCCACGCACTGGAGGCAAGCTTCGCGCAGCAGTCTGCGGCCGACATCGACGATGCTGCCGGTTTCCTCCAGTAGCTCAAGATAAGATGAAGGTTCGAGTATGCCCCGTGTCGGGTGGTGCCAGCGCATGAGCACTTCGACCACCTGGATTCGGTGGGTCGATAGATTAAGCTGAGGTTGATAATAAGGGTGGAACTCGCCACGCTCGATGCCATGGCGCATGTCGGTCTCCAGCTCCAGCCGTTGGGCGACTTTGATGTTCATCTCGGCATCGAACAATTGGTAACGGTTACGGCCGAGCCCCTTGGCGTGATACATCGCCGCATCGGCGTTCTTCAGTAAATCGTCGGTACTCTCGCCATCGTTCGGGTAGACGCTGATGCCGATGCTGGAAGTGGTGAAAAATTCGCGCTTGTCGATTAGATAGGGCTGGCCGATGCTCTCTGCCACTTTGTCGACGACATGGATGATTTGACCGACCTTCTCGGCATCCGACACGACGACGATAAACTCGTCGCCACCGAGTCTCGCCACAATGTCGTCGGAACGCACGATGTGGCTAAGGCGCTTGGCCACTTGGCGGATCAGCTCGTCGCCGACGGCATGTCCAAGCGTGTCGTTGACCAGCTTGAAGCGATCGAGATCAATGAACAAGACTCCGACCAGGAGTTTTTGCCGTTGTGCACGGGCGATGGCTTGTTCCAGTCGGCCCATCAGCAGCAGGCGGTTGGGCAGGCCGGTCAGGGCATCATGGGTGGCCATGTGTTCGCGTTCCCGTCCGGCTCGGCCGATAAAGCGGATGACGACGATGGCGACTAGGATGCCGATAAGCAGCGCTACGCCAGATAGCGCATACATGCGTAGCCGTGCGGTATCGTGCGCCGATCTGGCATCCTGTAGCGCTTCTTGGGTGGATTGGTAGGTGGCGCTATCCAATTCGACCAAGGTTTCGAGTACGGCGTTTTGCGCCGGGATTGCCCGGTCGATCAAGATATCGCCGGCGCCAGCCATATTGCCTGCTATGGCAAGGGAGATGGCCTCCTCCTGATAGGGCACCGCGATCCGGCTCAGCCGCCTTTGTTCCTCAAGCAGTCGGCGTTCGGTGCTGGTCAATGGCAGATGAAGCAACTGGCTACGGGCAGCGACGAACTTATTGGCCAGTTGTGCGAAATTCATATAAATGGCGTCCCGCTCGAACGGATCGGTCGTATGCATGAGCATAAACAGATTCAAGGTCCGTTCCCGCGCAATGAACCCCATGGTCTTGCTTAATTGGAGCTTATGCATGCTTTCCTCGGTGACGCTTTGCATGCGCAGTTCGGTGGAATCCAGTTGCTTGAGGCCGATGAGCGTGACGAACAGGATCAGCAGTAGCTGTACGACAAAGCCGAGGACGAGGCTCAATTTCCAGATGTGACCAAGCAGCGAGCTGCGGCTTGCTACGGCTGGGTTCGAGATGCCTGCAATGAAGCGGGAGAACACGGTGCAGTATAGGTGGCGCCCAAGGTCGACGCCTGCATTGTATGGGGATAACCCGCCGCTGCATCTAGTATTTGCGGATCACCCGGGTTGGGCCTGTGCCCATGTCGCATTGACGTCAGGCTGTCATTCGGTCACTAGCCCGGCTGGCCGAACAGGTGGTCCACCTCTTGGGCATCGAAGCGGTAGTCATGATTGCAGAGGTCGTCATGGATATGAATTTCCCCGTGCTCGCGTAGGATGGCCTCGCATTCGTGCCGGCCCAATGCGCGTAGCATATTGCCTACCTTGGTGCGATCTTCTGGGCAATGGTAGGAGACGCGCCGAGGGTCGAACACCCGGATATCCTCTTCCGCAAATAACCGGCTCAGCAGTTGGACCGGCGGCAAATCCAGCAATTCTTCCGGGCGTGCCGTGTCGGCAAGTAGTTGGATGCGGTTCCAACCATCCGGATCGCGGTTATCGGCATCCGGCAGTTTTTGCAGGAACAGCCCGGCGACGCAATCCTCGCGTGCGGCGAGCAGTAGGCGTGCCGGCTGCTGTTCGGAACGGGTCAGATAATGCTCGAATATCGCGGCCACGCTGTCGCCGTCGAGCGGCACGATACTTTGATAGGGCTGGGCCATGCTCGCGGCATCGAGGGTGAGTGCCAATTGGCCGTGGCCCAGCAGCTCGGGTATGGGGGCATCGGCCAAGTCCGGTGCCGCGTGGGCCATGCCGCGTAACCGCAATTGTTCGTCGCAGTCGATGACCAGCAGCTTGACCGGCCCCGAACCCTTGAGCTGAAAGGTCATGCGTCCGGCCTGTTTGAGATTGGACGCGATCAGCGCCGTCACGGCGCTCATTTCGCCCAGTAGTTGGCGCACAGGCTCGGCGTAGCGACGGCGAGCCGACATCTGCCGCCAACTCTCATGCAGTTGGACGACGGCACCGCGGATATCGAGTGCATCGAACAGGAAAGGCCGAACAAGGTCGCGTGGTGGTTCAAAGCTTTCCGACAAGGAGGGCTCCAATACGGGAACGGTTCAATCCTGCTATTTTATCGGTTCGGGCCGGTCAGGCGAATTCCGATTCTCGTAGGAGACGTGAAGATGCGACTTATGACTTGGAATATCCAATGGGGGCGCGGTATGGATGGCCGGGTTGATCTCGCCCGGATTCATGCGACGATCGTAGGCCATGGCGAGTTCGACGTGATCTGCTTGCAGGAGGTGGCGGTCAATTTCACCGAATTGCCCGGTAGCCAGGGCGAGGATGAAGTCAGCGAGCTGTACCGCTTGTTCCCCGACTATTTGCCGGTCTATGGCGCGGCCGTGGATTTGCCCGCCGCAGCCGGTGGCCGCAAGCTGTTCGGCAATCTGATCCTGTCCCGTCTGCCGGTGATGCAAGTATTCCGCCATCTACTGCCCTGGCCGGCCGATGCGGCCGTGCCGAGTATGCAGCGGGTATTGCTGGAAGCGGTGGTCGAGACGGCTTTCGGCCCGCTGCGGGTATTGACCACGCACCTGGAGTATTACTCGCAGGCCCAACGCCTGGCACAGGTGGAGGCGATTCGCGCCTTGCATCTGGCGGCCTGTGCACACGCCCGCGTCACGCGGCCGACCGAGGCGGAGCCGGGGCCGTTCACCGCCCCGCCAAGGCCGGCCTCGGCCATTCTGTGCGGCGATATGAATGCCGGGCCGGAGGCCTCCGAACGTGCTCGCTTGCTGGCGCGCTTCGAGGGCGGCGAGCCTGCCTTCAAGGATGCCTGGGAGGTGGTGCATCCCAATCTAGCGCATGCGCCGACCGCCGGCATTCGCCCGGTCGATTGGCTAGACCAAGCAAGCTGCTATGACTTCGTCTATGTCACCGAGGATTTGGCCGGGCGGTTAAAACAATACGAAGTGGACGCGGAGACGGCTGCGTCGGATCACCAGCCGGTGTGGGTCGAACTACACTGAATCAGGCCGGCAATAAATATTCCGCCAGCCGGACCCAGTAGCTGGCGCCCAGGGTGAGGATGTCGTCGTTGAAATCGTAATGCGGGTTGTGCAGCATGCAGCCGCCTTCGCCCAGGCCATTGCCGATCCAGACGTAGCAGCCCGGCTTCTCGCGCAGCATGTAAGAGAAATCTTCCGCTCCCATCGACGGCTTGAGGTCGGTGCGCGCATTCTGTTCGCCGACCAATTGCGCGATGAGCCTATGGCAGATCGCCGCCTCGGCGGCGCTGTTCACCGTCGGCGGGTAGCCGCGGTGGTACTTGAGCTCGATCTGCGCCCCGTGCGCGGCGCCGACGCCTGCGCAAATGCGTTGCATCGCAGCCTCGACCTGGTCTTCCACTTCGGCCCGGAAGGCGCGTACCGTACCGCCGATGGTGACGACATCGGGGATCACGTTGTAGGCCTCGCCGGCTTGGAACCGGGTAGTGCTCAGGACGACAGCATCGAGCGGGTCAATGTTGCGCGAGGTTATGCTCTGTAGGGCCTGGACCAAGGCTGCACCGGCGACGACCGGGTCATAGCCCTGATGCGGCATGGCGGCATGGGCACCATGGCCGCGGATGGTAATGTCGAATTGATCGGCGCAGGCCATGACCGGGCCGTTGTGGATGGCGAATTGCCCGGCCGGTAAGCCCGGCCAGTTGTGCATGCCGAATACCTGGTCGATCGGGAAGCGCTGGAACAGGCCTTCCTCGATCATGACCCGGGCGCCGCCCACGGTCTCTTCCGCCGGTTGGAAAATGAACACGAGGGTGCCATCGAAGTGCTTGGTCGCAGCCAGATATTCGGCCGCGGCCAGCAGCATCGCGGTGTGGCCGTCGTGGCCGCAGGCGTGCATTTTGCCGTCGTGTTTGGAGCGATGCGGGAAGCCGTTCTGTTCGTGGATGGGCAGGGCATCCATATCGGCACGCAGGCCGATCATGCGTGTACTGCTGCCGTTTTGCAGCACGCCGATCACGCCGGTGCCGGCTAGGCCACGATGTACATCGATGCCGGCGGCGAGCAGCGTTTTGGCGACCACGTCGCTGGTGCGGTGCTCCTCGAAACCCAGCTCCGGATAGGCATGTAATTCGCGGCGCAGCGCGATCAGGCGGGGCTGGTGTTCGTGCAGGCGGGCGATGACGGACATGGAATACGAAATCCAGGCTGAACGGCTCGTTACCTTATCACGCCTCCAGCATCGCGCGGGCGACGCGGTTGAACGGCTCGATCCACTCGGTGGCGAATTGCTGCTCCGACGCGTTGATCTCGGCGGCGGCGCGCAACATGGAGCGGCCTTGGCCGCGGTGGCCCTGCTTCAGCATGACCGATTCGTAGGCATCGACAATCGCCATGAGTTTGGCGCCCGGGCAAATTTGGTTGCCTTTCAAGCCGGCCGGATAACCGCGGCCATCCTGCGTCTCATGATGTTGGGCGACGATGCGTGCCGCTTCTTCCCAGCCCGGTATCCTGACCAATAGTCCGGCACCGTAGTTCGGATGCCGCTGCAAGAGCATTTTTTCAGTGGTGCTCAGTGCCCCCGCCTTCAGCCAAACCGGCTCGGGCAAGAACATCATGCCGACGTCGTGCATATAGATCGCCACTTCGAGTTGCAGCGGATCGATCGGCTTGCCGGCAGCCTCGTTGATGGCATGGGCGAGCTGCAGGTTTCGCGAGGTGCGGCCTTGGAATAGCGGCGAGCGCTGCTCGAACTGCCAAGCCAGCGAGCGGAAGAACAAGAGATCGTCGATACGGTCGCCGGCCACGGATTCGACCGTGGCCAGGGGAATGACCTCGTGCTCGGCGCTCTGTTCCGATAGCCGGAAACCGGAGATGTTTTCGATCATGCCCCGGGCAAGCTGATCGAGCTTTTCCTGCTTGGCCGTGCTCAGCACGGTCAGGCCTTGGATTACCTCGTCGATTTTGAGTTGGGTCGGCGGCTTGCCGTCGATCAGCGCGCGGGCGGCCAATTCCAGCCGGTCGTAGGCGAGCAGGATGGCCTCGCCGAGAAACTCGGTGATCTTGATCTCGCCGGAGCGGACACGCAGGATGATGGATTCGATCTGATGCGCCAGTTGTTCGCCGGCCTCGAACCGGCAGATCAAGGCATCGCCCTTCAGGTTGTGGAAGATGCGGAACAGCGTGGCGATGGCCTCGAGCGAATCGGGCTTGCTGCGCAAAATATCGATCTGTGTCTCGACCGGACGCGCATTGTCGATGATGGTTTCAAGGTAGTCGTTCAATACCTCTTTATCGAGACCATGCTCCATGGCCCAATCGTCAAGGCTGGCCATATCATCTCCTCAAGTCCGTTATCGGGTGTCCATACTGCAGGCTAGGCGAGTTTTATCACCGTTTGACCGCTTTGGATACCACAATACGGATATAACCCAAGGCCATATAATGCGGCCCGCAGGTGAAACTATTGCGGTAGTCGTATGCCGGCGTGACTGCCAATAGCTTCTGGTTATTCTAGTCATTTGTCATTTGCCGAAGCGAAAACCGCCGAAACGGGTTCCAAGTATTCTATGAAAACGAAATTTTCCACTCAACGCCGAGCCGTCTGCCTGGCCTTGCCTGGCCTGATGCTGGCCGCTTGTACAGCGGCGCCGGTGAAACCCGAGCCGCGGCCGGTGCGGGTTGGCTTGGCCCTAGGCGGCGGCGCGGCGCGTGGGTTTGCCCATATCGGTGTCGTCAAGGTGTTGGAGGCCAATGGCATTACGCCCGACCTGATTATCGGCACGAGTGCCGGCAGCGTGATCGGTGCCTTGTACGCAGCGGGATTTAGCGGCTATCAATTGCACGAGTTGGCCTTGAAGATGGATGAGGCCGAGATCGCCGATTGGGCGGTGCCCTTTCTCGGGCAGTATGGTGGGCTAATCAAGGGCGAGGCGCTGCAGAACTATGTCAACCGCATGGTGCGGAATAAGCCGATCGAGCAGTTGGCCAGGCCGCTAGGTATCGTCGCCACCGATTTGCAGACCGGCATGGCCATTGTGTTCCGGCGCGGCAATACCGGCATGGCGGTGCGGGCCTCGTCGAGCGTGCCCGGCGTATTCCAACCGGTGCGTATTGCCGGTAGGGACTATGTCGACGGCGGTTTGGTGGCGCCGGTGCCGGTCAATTTGGCGCGCGGTATGGGCGCGGATTTTGTGATTGCGGTGGATATCTCCAGCCGTCCGGCGGATCAGCAAGTATCCGGCACGGTCGGCGTGATTCTGCAAACCACGGCGATCATGGGACAGTCGATCAAGCAGCAAGAACTACAGCGAGCGGATGCGCTAATCCAGCCGGCGATGCCGGACGTGAAATCGACCGATTTCGATGCCCGGCATGCGGCGATCCTGGCGGGGGAGGTGGCGGCCTTGGCGATACTGCCGTCGCTCAAGGCGCGTCTGGCGCAAGCACGCGAGCAAGCGGCCGGCCGTTAGGCATAAAAAAACCGGGGCAGCTGCCCCGGTTTTAGGAAATCGAGGTCCGGATTAAGCGGCCTGGATGTTGGAGGCCTGCTTGCCCTTGGGGCCCTGCACGATCTCGAACGTCACGCGCTGGCCATCTTTCAGGGTCTTAAAACCACTCATGTTGATAGCGGAGAAGTGGGCGAAAACATCCTCGCCACCGCCATCGGGGGTAATAAAGCCAAAACCTTTGGTCTCGTTAAACCATTTCACGGTACCAGTTGCCATTGCAAAATCCTCAATCAATGAAAAATTAAAGCCGAGCGAACTCGACGGTACAGAATGTTCAAATCCAAGGCGGCATCTGGCACGAACCATACTGCGTACAACTTGAAATCAAACACAGATCGCCTTATACGCGTTTGATTTGGCGAGGTCAACCGAAAATTAATCCGTGATTATCGAGCCGGTTATTTGGCCATCGCCTGCCCCCGAGCGGGCTAGGATTCAATGCGTCCATCAAGGTAATACCAGCGATCGCCGATGCGTTCGAATCGGCTGCACTCGGCTAGGCGATGGGCGCGGCCGTTGACCTTATAGCGTGCGACGAACTCTACCGTGGCGTGGCTGGCATCTTGTGCTTCATGCCGCTTCACTTCCAACCCCAGCCACTTGGGCGGCGGGTTCTCGTCGAGATCGAGCGTGGCCGGCCGAGTATCCGGGTGCCAAGTGGCCAAGAGGTAATCCGCATCGCGCAGCACAAAGGCGCTGTAGCGCGAACGCATCAACTGTTCAGCATTGTCCGGCAAGGCGGTTCGCGCCAGATAAGGGCCACAGCAGTCAGCCGGCGCGCGCCCGCTGCCGCAGGGGCAGAGGGCGGGTCGGTTCAAGGCCGCTTGCCGGCCGGCTCGTCGGCCTGCCGCCAGATGTCGACGTCTTTGCCGGTCTGGCGAATGGCTTCGGCCTTGCCTTCCAAATAGCGCTGGAAGCTCGGCTCTTTCTTGTATGCGCCGCTCTCGGCATAAGTGAAGATGCCTTGGGTATGGAAGACCTTGAAGAAGGCCTCCGAGCGGATGATCTCTTTGCCACCGGCATCCAGCAAGACAATGGTCGGTGCGTATTTCACATCCAGGGCCTTAGCCCATTCGCGTGCCGTGGTCTGCTTGCCATCGGGTGTGATCACCGCATCGTTGCCCCACATATTGAGCTGCACCGCCACGAACTTACCGATGATCGCACGGGTGGCTTGGTCCGGCAGCACTTTGGTGTGTAGCTCATCGCAGGCCGGGCAGTCTTTCTGTTCGAAGAAAACGGCAATCGGCCGGCCCTTGGCATTGCTTTTGCGGCTTAGGTCGAACGGGGCGGGGCGGAAGAAGGCCTCCTGGTGCATCTCGCTCTTGGCCGGCGCGGGTTCGTGGGCGGCCGCATAGTCGCGGAAACTCATGGCCTTTTCCTGGCGCTGGCCGACATAGTCGATGGCGGTCTTGAACCGGGCGGGCGGGAGATAACCGTTCAGGCGCAGCACGACTTGGCCGGCCTCGTCGAAGAACAGGATGGTCGGCGTGAACTGCACCTTGTTGGCGGCCGCGAAGCTTTTCTCGGTGTAGTGCTTGCCATCGAGGCCGCTCACCTCGCGATCACCCCACATATTGATGGCGACGACATCGAACTGTTTGCGCACGCCATCCTCGATGTCCTTCTGGCTCAGGTTGCGTTCGACCAGGGCGTTACAATAGGGACAGCCGTTTTGATGGAAGATGACCATCACCCGCTTGCCGGCCGCCGTGGCCTCGGCGATGTCCTCCTTCAGATGCAGGAAGCTCTCCTTGAACCAAGCCGGGTACTCGGTGGCAATGCCGCCGAGAAACTGGCCCTTGTCCTCGGTCGGTGCGGCGGCTTGCGCCGGGCTCGCCAGCAGTAGGCCGCACAAACCGAGCCAGGTCCAGACGCTAGTGAAATCTTTGGTGATCATTGTCGTATCCTCCGCCCGTGTTTCGCTTGGGCGCATATTAGTACAACTCTTAAACTTGGCATCCGGTTCGTCTCTACCAAGCGGGGAAAGCCTTGAGGCTGGCTGGAGGCTATACTGCGCCTATATAAGGATGAGGGGAGCATCATGTCGACAATCGTGCAGTTTCTCCAGGCTATGGTTCAGAAGCAGGCATCCGACCTGTTCTTCACGGCCGGCGCGCCGGTCGGCATCAAGGTGGCCGGCGTCGTCCATCCCGTCGCGATGCCGGATTTGACCGCCGAAGGCGTCAAGCAGTTGGCCTATGAGTTGATGGATGCCGGCCGGGTGCAGCAGTTCGAGGCGCGCAACGAACTCAATTTCGGTTACAGCCTGGACGGTGTCGGTCGCTTTCGGGTCAATCTCTACCGTCAACGTGGCACCGTTGCCATGGTCGTCCGGCGGCTGTCCTCGACAGTGCCGGCGCTGGTTGATTTGGCGCTGCCTGAAATCCTCGGTCGGCTGGCCATGGAAAAGCATGGTCTGATCCTGGTGGTCGGCGCCACGGGTTCCGGCAAGTCCACCACCATGGCCGCCATGGTCGAGCATCGCAACGCCAATATGCCGGGACATATCCTGACTGTGGAAGACCCGGTCGAGTTTGTGTTTCAACGCAAGCAGGCCATGATCAGCCAGCGCGAGATCGGGGCCGACACCGAATCGTACGACAGTGCCTTGATCAATGCCCTGCGCGAGGCACCGGACATGATCATGATCGGCGAGACCCGTGACCGCCAGACCATGCATCACGTCATCAATTACGCCAATACCGGCCAGTTGTGCCTGTCCTCGCTGCATGCCATCAACAGCCATCAGGCGTTGACCCGCATCGTCAACTTCTTCCCGCTCGATCAGCGCAACACCGTCCTGTTCGACTTGGCGTCGTGTCTGGTCGCCATCGTCGCCCAGCGCTTGGTGCGCACGGTCGACGGCCAGCGGGTGGCCGCCCTGGAGATCTTCATTGTCGACCCCGGCATGCAGCAATTGATCCGCGAAGGGCGCTTGGACGAGATCAAGCAGCGCATGGAAGAACACCTGATGGCCGAGTCGCAGACCTTCGATCAGGCTCTGGCCAAGCTTCATCGAGAGGGCAAGATCAGCTACGGCGAGGCCGAGGCCAATGCCGATTCGCCGCGTCAATTCCACCTGCTCATCCATGGCGAGCGGCAACAAGCCGCCGAAGAGCGCAGCATCCTACCGCCGTTGCCGGGCGATCTGCCGAACCTGCCCTGAGTCGGTTCGATTCAGGCAGCAGGCCGGCCCGGTGCTCACCGACGGACGGCGATCGCCCTGAGCCAGCGCTCGCCCCATTGGTGCAGGCTGAGGCCGGCCATGATGCCGCCGGTACCCAGCCAGACCAGGTTGCTTACCGCTTCGCCATCCAGGCGATGGCCGAGCAGCAGGGCCAGCACCGGTGTGATCAACGTGATCAGGGCGACGCTGCCGGCCTGCATGTGGCGGATCATATAAAAATAGGCCACGAAGCCGATCACCGAGCCAAAGAGCGCTAGATAAAGTATGGCGGCGCCGGCGCGTTCGGGCAGGGCCGTCGGCCAGTGGCCATCGCGCCACAACCAAACCAAAAAGAACAGCGGCAGCGCCACCAACAGTCCGCCCAGATTGAGCGCGACCGGCGAGCTGTTGTCGCCGATCCGCTTGATCCAAACTAGGCCGATGGATTGGGCCAATACGGCACCGAGTAGGGCACTGATACCGGCCAAGGCATGGCCGCCCAGTTCCAGGCTCTCATGGAACACCAAGGCCAGGCCGCCCAGGCCAAGCAGCATGCCGGCGAGTTTGGTCGGGGTCAGGGACTGTTCTTCCAGCCAGTAGGCGGCTGCCACCCCGGTGATCAGCGGCGATAGGCCGAACAGCACCGAGATCAGGCCGGAGCTAATGTATTGCGACGACCAGTAGGTCAGGCTCATGGCGAGGAATACGCTGATGCCGCCGACGAGGTAGGTCTGCCAGGCCTTGCGGTGCAACGGCAGGCGAATGCGCAGGATACCGGCCAGGACGAGGCTGAGCAGCACGCCGAGCGCCATGCGTGCAAATACGGCAAAGCTCGGCCCGGCGGCGAGCGCACTCCATTTGATGGCAAGCGGCGTGGTCGACCAGATCAGGATCACCGATAAAAAGGCGGCCGGTAACGACATCTCATTCTCCTGCGGATACGGACTGCAAAATAAAAAAGGCCACAGAGGGTGTCTGTGGCCTTTTTGGATTCGGTGCTGTTAATTACTTAGTACATTCGACTCCAGGCCCCAGACGGCATGACACTGCGCCATACGCGCAGGCGCAGGCACGGCTTGATTCGGATGGAGGGCTGGTGAAGTGCAGTCATGATGCAATTATTCGGGCTGCCCGCCCGGCTGTCAACGGCAACCTGTCAGGAGCCGGCCCATGTTTTACTGCTTGAGCGCGGCAGCGCTCGGCGATTCAACTCGAATCAGCTTTCCGGCGTAACGACGTGGATATGGTCGCGGCTGACATTGATGAAGGGGGCGGCGAGCACTTTCCGGCCGCCGATTTCCCAAACCTCGGCGTGGGTGACGGCGATGAAGGCGCGGGCTTCATGCAGGAAATCGGTGATGCGCGCGCCGGGCACGAGGTCGATCTGGCCGCTGATGCGATAGGCGTCGGTCAAGATGACGACGCGGGTCTTGGTTTCGTCCATGGCCATAAGCTGAACTCCTTACGATAACCGCTATTATCTTGGCGCCTTTACTATAGCCCGTCTGTTCGTCGCAGGCGTGGTTTCGATGTAGCCAGGGCTATTTGTCGCTGCGTACCTTGAGCCAGGCGACCACGATGCCGGCGGCATTCGACGGTGTTGCGCCATGGTCGCCATCGACCTCGGCGAAGGTGGCGCCGAGGGTGCACGGCAACTGGTCGTAGGCCGGCTTGCCCAAGTGCTGCAAGCCGGCGGACTCGGATTTGCCGATTACCCATGATACGGGCACACCAGGCTTAAAGCCGAACCAGAGGGCGAATCCCAGCCAGAGCAAGATCGGGAAACGGCCAAGGGACGGTCTTGAATAGGGCATCCGCGTTAATCCGGTGCAGGGCTGGTACCTAGGCGGCCAAGGCCTGCTGCCGCTGCTCCATCAGCTCGCGCAGGATGGGTGAGCAGATTGCCTCCAGGGCATGTTTGAGCTTGCCGCCGGGGGCGATCATCGTGGTCGGCCGCGACATGCGCGCGTCTGGAATGCGGCGCATCAGTTCGGTGAAATCGTGGCGCTCGCGGTCGCGGAAATGGATGACCAGGATGGATTCGTCCGCCTGCGGCACGTCGCGTGCGACGAAAGGGTTGGAGGTGTCCACCAGAGGCATGCGTTGGATGTTGACGTCGGTCAGGCCGAATTGCGGCACGATGTAATGGATATAGTCATCCATCCGACGCAGGATCGTTTCCACCGTTTCTTCCTGCGTGCATTGTGCCTTGTTGCAATCGCGGTGGATTTTCTGAATCCATTCCAGGTTGATCGCGGGCACCACGCCGATGAGCAGATCCACATACTGGGCGACATCCACGCCTTTGCGGCCGACGCGGCGGTCGATCTCGGCCGGAAAGTGGCGGGCATCGACCTTGCGCCGGGTCCAAGTATGGGCCACCACGCCGCCATGCTGACCTTCGTAGAACAGGAGATCGCTGCCGGGCGGCAGCGGTTGCCAGGGCGTGAACTCGCCAACCGCCACGGCCAACTCGCGTGCGCGCGCCGCATTATGGGCATAGTCGCGGGTGATGCCGCTACCCGTTTCGGCATAGGCCTTGAAGAAGGCCTCCAATTCTTGGAAGTGATTGCACTCCGGTCCGAACCAGGACAGGTGGCGGCCGCTGCCGCGCGCTTCTTGCAGCAGCGCGGTGAACTGCCGCTCGGAATAGCGGCGGAAGCCATCGCCATGGACGATGGCCGGTTTGATGTCGAGCCGACGGAAGATATCCTTGAACGCATGCCGTACGGTCGACAGGCCGGAGCCGGTCGAACCCGTCATCGCGACAATGGGATGCCTTGCTGACATCGGTGTCCTCCTATGCAGGCTTAAGTGGCAAGGGGAATGCCACACCGCTTCATTCTAGGCCGATTTTCGCCGCTGCGGCGAATCTGGCCGGAAACCGGCTCAGAACAACTCCACATCGCCGGAGACCGGTTGCCGCTTGATGCTCTCGATGTATTTTTGTTCTTGGCTGGCGATCGTGTTGTTGTGCAGCGAGCGCAGCCGTTTCACGCGTACGCGACCGGTAGCTGGAAAGTAGGCGACCATGCGCGGAAAGACATCGCCGACGTCTTGCGAGGCGATTTGCAAGCCCTCCATCGCCAAGTAGTGCCGAACGAAGGCGATGTTGCGCAGGCCGACGTCGGTCATGTTCGCGATGATGCGGCCGCCGCCGAATATCTTGACCTCCAGGTTCTCGCGCCGGCCGCCGTTACGCATGATCGCGTTGATTAGATGTTCCATCGCATGATTGCCATAGCGGGTAGCCGCACTCAGGTTGGAGGCCTTGAGCGCTGCGGGATCGCTGCCATCGCTCGGCAGCATGAAGTGGTTCATGCCGCCGATGCCGCTGACGCGGTCGCGGATGCAGGCCGAAATGCAGGAACCTAGCGTCGTGGTCACCCCTTCGTCGCTCGCGGTTACATAGAGCTCGCCAGGCAGGATGCGGGCGTTGACCGTGCCGAGGTTGTCGTCCCAGCGACGGCGGATATGCTCGAAGCCGGGCAGGGCAGGCGGGAGAGAGTGGGCGATGGCCATGGTCGCGGGTGCTCCGCCTGGATTATTCCAGGAACAGCTTTTCGACTTCGGCGAGCTCGCCTTGCGCGGCACGCATGGTCGGTTCGATCACCTCGGCATCGAGTCCGGTGACTTCCCATGCCTTCGGGTCGATCGGCTCGACGTCATCCAACTCGGTGCTGTCGATCTCGGCCATCTGGGCGATGATGTTCGCCAAGTGGATCAAGGCGACCTCGCGCGGATGCTTGTCGGCCTTGACCAGGTTGTGGTGGTGCGAAATGCATTCTTCCAGCAGCGCCGGCAGGTTCCACGCCCGGGCCAGCTCGCCGCCGACGGCGCTGTGATCGAAGCCCATGGTCGTGCGCTCGGCCTGATAGATCGGGAGCTCGCCTTCGGCATCCAACACAGTCGTCAGGGCTTGCTTGGCTTGCTGCGGCAAACGGTTGAAGATGATGAGTTCGCCGATGTCATGCAGCAGGCCGGCTGTGAACAGCGCATCCGGTTCGCACCGGCGCGTCAGCTTGGCGAGATGGCGGGCCGATAGGGCACACAGCAGGCTGTGCTTCCAGAAGTTTTCCATCGAGACCAGGTCGTTGGGCAGGCCGGCGAAGCTGCGTGCCACCGAGAGCGACAAGGCCAGGTTGCGCACCTGTGCGGTGCCGATGATGGCGATGGCCTTGTCCACCGAATCGATCGCGGACGGGAAGCTGTACAGGGCGCTGTTGGCCAACTTCAGCAGGCGCATGGTGAAGCTGGCATCCTGCTTGACCACGCGCGCAATGTCATTGCTCGAACTGTTGGGGTCTTCGATCAGCTCGTTGATGCGTAAATAGACATCGGGCAGGGTCACCAGGCCGCGGATGTCGTGCACGAGATCGGCTGCATTCATCGTCATGCCTTGTCGCTCCGAGCGTTTGTTATCGATTGCCAGTAGGCTGTTCGGCGAACTTGAGCGACACGGAATTCAGGCAATAACGCAGGCCGGTGGGCGGTGGCCCGTCTTCGAAGACATGGCCGAGATGGCCATCGCAGCGGCGGCATCGAATCTCGGTGCGCACCATGCCGTGGCTGTCGTCGCGGAGATAGCGGAGGTGGTCGGGATCGAACGGCGTATGAAAGCTGGGCCAGCCGGTGCCGGATTCAAATTTGCCGGCGGAGTGGAACAATGGCAAACCGCAGAGTCGGCAGGCGAATACGCCCTCGCGTTTTTCCTCGAGCAGGCCACCGCAAAAGGGACGCTCGGTACCGCGCGCGAGGATCACGCGGCGCTCTTCCGCGTCGAGACCGGCAGCCAGGACCGCCTTTTCGGCGTCGGTCGGTGGGGTCAGATCATAGCCCGAGGCGGAACGGGTAGGGGTATCCTGCGCCGACTGCTTGGTCATACGGCTCGGTTCCTTTCGGTGTCGGCCCAGGCAGGTGCCGTGGGCTTGGTTCAATATAGTACGAAGGCCGGCGCCGAGACACCCTTCAGCCGCGAGGTTCAGCTTCGGTGTGTGGCCTCCGATAAGGACTCTCTACCACGGTTTGGCTAGGCAGTTGCTGCAAAAGGTCATAGAGCAGCTCAGCGGCTTCGTGGGTTTCGAAGGTGTCGGCATCCAGATCGCGCAGCAACAAGGCGGCAGCGGAGGCTAACTCGAGCAACACCTTGCGTTCCGCCTTGAGGCGGCTGAGCTCGGCGCGGAGGTCGACGCATTCGCGCCAGTCTTTCTTGATTTCGTGCACGGCTTCATCGGTCGAGGCGGAGTCGAACATCTCACGGTCTCCTTTGAAGTTCGTGGCCATTCTACTGTCATTTCCCCGGCTCTCTGCAACATTGGCCGATCCGGCGCTTTCTTGGCTTGTGTGTCCGGCATATTCGTATATATGTAAATAATGTGACTGCGATGGACCCTGCCGTGATGGTTCGACCGAGCTCAGCTCTTTCCGCATTGCGGCGTTGGCCGACGCTGGCCTTATTGCTGCTTACATCACTCGGCAAACCCGTGCAGGCGGGACAGCCGGCCAAGGCGCTTTGGTTTCCCGATCAGCCGCGATTGCCACACTATGCCTGGTCAAATGCGCCTTGCGAATCGTGTGCACCGCTCAAGCCGCATCCAGGTTGGAAACTGATGGCGGATCTGGCTGGCCGCAGCGATATCCGCTTTTTGGCTACGATGGGCGAAGACAAGGGGCCGGCTTATTCCTACGCGCCCAATGTCATCGTCCTTGCGCCGTCGGCCTTAAGGCTGAATACCTGCCAATTGGCCTTTGTCGTGGGACATGAGATCGGGCACATTGCGCAGCGCCATTTCGATGAAGATGCCCGGTTGTTGGCCGTGGTGTCGGGCAAGGGCGCTAGCTGGACCGGCAACGGCGACAGGGCCATGAGCCTGCTCGACGGCAATATCGCCTTGGCACTCAAGCTGTCTCAACATTGGCAGTGGCAGGAACGCGAGGCCGACTGGTTGGGTGCTTTGCTTTCGGCCGAGGCCTATGGCTGTACCTTGGACGAAGGGGCGGTACCCTATTTGCAGGCGGCCGAGGGCGATGGCGGCGGCATCGGCGCGGCCCATGAGCCGAGTGCGGCGCGGCTACGTTGGCTCAAGGTCTTTGCCGAGTCTGCCAGGCGCTTGGCATTTCAATCTTATTATCTCGATAACTAGGGTAGTGGGCTGCCGGCACGGCCTAGGCGATGCTCCATGACAGCAGCATCAGGCTCATGAAGACGGTGCCTAGGCCGACTAGGAAGAGAATCTCCGCCAGATTCTCCGTGCCTTGCCCGTTGCGACTGTGCCGCATCGAAAGATAGGACAGGCCCGCGCTGGTGAGAAAGAGCAGGCTGGCCAGGGCCAGGCCCTTGTCGATCCAGGTGCTCCAACTACTCCGGTGCAGCAGTTTGACGATCGGGATGGCGCACATGCAAGCGCCAACCAGGTTGGCGGAGGTGGGAAGGATGTGCGCCCCGAGTCCAATATGGTCGGGCCTCATGTCCGGTCGATCCTGTGCGGCATGGCTCAGCCTAGATTGATCGGGATAAATAGCTTCTCGTCATTTCGTTGGATCAGCAGGGCAAGGTGCCGACTCGAAGCGTTCTTCGCCAGCCGGCGCAATTGTTCGACGCTGCCGATGGGGGTGCCGTTCGCGGCCAGGATCACGTCGCCTGGCCGTACTCCGGCCCGCGCCGCAGGGCCACTGGCCTCGGCCACCACGAGCCCGCCGGCGACGTGCAATTGCTGTTTTTCTTCCTGGCTCAAGGGTCGCACCGACAGGCCTAGACGTCCTTTGTCGTTTTCGCCGACGGCGAAGGCCGCCGATTTGGCTTTGATTTCGCCAATCTTGACGGTCATTCTTTGCGCGCGGTGATCGCGCCAGACATCCAGCACAGCCTCCGAGCCCGGTTTGAGATCGGCGACCTTGGGCGGTAGATCGGCAGAAGAATTGATCGTTTTGCCGTTCAACGCGAGCACCACATCACCGGGTTTCAGGCCTGCGCGTTCGGCTGGGCTGTCGGGCTCGACGCTATTGACCAATGCGCCCTTGGGCGAACCGAGACCGAACGATTCCGCCAAGTCCTGGTTCAAGTCCTGGATGGCCGCACCCATCCGCCCCCGCACCACCTTGCCGTGCTGCAGTATTTGCGACTCCACCTTCATCGCCACATCGATGGGGATGGCGAAAGAGAGTCCTTGGTAACCGCCTGAGTGAGTGTAGATCTGCGAATTGATGCCGATGACTTCGCCGTGCATATTGAACAGCGGCCCGCCCGAATTGCCCGGATTCACGGCCACATCGGTTTGGATGAAGGGCACATAGTTCTCGTCCGGCAGGCTGCGCGATTTGGCGGAGACGATGCCGGCGGTCACGCTGTTTTCGAAACCGAAGGGCGAGCCGATGGCCAAGACCCACTCGCCGACGTTGACCGCGCTAGCGTTGCCAACGCGGACCACGGGTAGATTCTTGGCGCTGATCTTAAGCACGGCCACATCGGAGGGCTTGTCGATGCCGATGACCTTGGCGCGAAATTCGCGCTTGTCCGTGAGTTTCACCGTCACCTCGCTGGCATCGTCCACGACATGCGCATTGGTCAGGATGACGCCATCGGCATCGACGATGAAGCCCGAGCCTTGTGCCATATGCGGTCCGTCGTCGCGCGGCATCATGGGCATGCCGAAGCGGCGGAAAAATTCGTACATTGGGTCGTCGGGGGCGATGCCGAACGGGTTGCCTTGCTCGCGGCCGCCGTCCGAGGTCGAAGTGATGTTGACCACGGCCGGGCCGTAGGCCTGCACGATGGCGCTGAAATCGGGCAGTCCGCCTACCGCCTGAATAATGGGCGGCGGCGCCGAAGTGCTTGCAGCCACGGCGGGATGGACGGTCGACCACCAGCCGTAGGCGCCCAAGGTCATGCCCATGAGGGAAAAGATCGCCAAGCCACGAGCAATGAAACGGGGTTGCATGCTTCCTCCTGTGAACGAGTCCGTGGAAAGTGGACGAGATGGCAACGGCTGGGGCAGGCCAGGCCGATGCACCCCTTATCGAAGAGGTTTGATGCAACAAGTCGAAAAAAGTTTGCTTACCGCTTGGTAAGCTTGAGCGGCCCGGTGGGCGGCTAGCGGTCGTTTGCGCTTAAGCCGGGTCGTTTAGGCGCAGGCCGTCCAAGCCCTGTTGCCCGACCTTGCGGCCGGCTAGCCGAGTCGCTTGGGTCAAGGCCGAGGCCAGATCGACGCCACCGGTCATGGCAGCGATCATGCCGGCATTGAACACATCCCCGGCGCCAAGGGTGTCCACGACCGTGGCCGGCATCAAGGCGGGGCAACGATGCAAGCCGTTGTCGTGGCCCAAGGCCCAGGCCCCGGCGGCACCCCAGGTGCAGGTCAGGTCGGCATGCGGCGCCAACTCATGCATCGCGGCGAGCAGACCAGGGGCATCGCTGTAGCCGCGCGCCTCGGCCAAGGCGCGCGAGAACAGGATCAAGTCGGCATAGGGCATCAGCGCTTCGATTTGCGGCCGATCCTTTTCGAGCTCGAGCGAAATGCGCCCGGCGAAATTCGATTCGCGCAGATGCGCCAGCATGCCTTGGACCGCTGTGACATTGCGGCCTTCGAAATGCACCCAGCCATAAGCGGCCAGCGGCAGGGCTTGGAAGTCCGCCAGGCGCAGTTCCGCCAGCTCGCGGTGGTGGACGATGGTGCGCGAACCGTTGGCCGCATGCAGCAGGATGTACGACACCGGGGTATGACCGCCGGTGGCGGCGACCAGATATTCGGTATTTACGCCTGCTGCAATCAACAGACCGCGCAGTTCGCTGGCGGCGGCATCCGGCGCCAGAGTGGCGAGCAAGCGGGTTTCGTAGCCTAGCCCAGCCAGAACCCGCGCCGTGTTGGCGGCGTTGCCGCCCAGGCGGGCCTGACGCGAGCAGGCACGCATTTCTTCGTCTTCCTGGGGATAGCGATCGACGCCAAGAACGATATCGAGCACGGCATTGCCGACAATGAGAATGGGCTGCATGGCCCGAATCATAAGCGAAAGACGAGCGGGTCGATCTGCGCCTCGGGGCCTCCTCGATCTATCGGTCGGTTGGGTGGCGGGTACACCGTCTGCCTAAGGCGTTCCGCTTGGAATTCATCGCGGTATCCAGAAGCAGCGATGCGCGCTGTCAGGAATCGCATCGCCGGTCGACTAATCGTGGCCTAACTGTACGGAGTACACCATGCTGAATATCCTGCGTTCCCTGTTGCTTATTGCCCTGCTGGCCGCCGGCCCCGTCCTGGCAGCGGGTCAGCCCTATGAGCAAGCGACCTTCGATGCCTTGCAAAAACAGGGTAGGCCGATCCTGGTCCTGATCCATGCCGATTGGTGCCCGGTCTGCCGGGCGCAAGCGCCGATCATCGACAAGTTGCTCAAAGAAAAGGATTTTCAGCCCATTACGGCCCTGCGTGTCGATTTCGACAAGCAGAAGTCTGCCGTCCGCTATTTCCGAGCCGTGCGTCAGAGCACGCTGATCGTGTTCAAGGGCGGCAAAGAGGTTGCACGCTCGCTCGGCGACACCAGCGAGGCCGGCATCACTGCGCTGTTGATGAACGTACAGTAAGGAGGCGATATGGAATTCGGTCTAGGAACCTATGGCCTGTCGGTCGCGGCCGGCAGTCTCTCCACATTGTCGCCCTGCGTGTTGCCGCTGGTCCCCATCCTGCTCGGCAGCGCGGTTATGGCACATCGCTTCGGTGCCTTCGCCTTGGCGGCCGGCCTGGCCTTGTCGTTCAGCTCGGTCGGTATTTTCTTCGCTAGCCTGGGCGTGTCTTTGGGTTTGGATCAGGAGGTCTTGCGCAATATCGCGGCAGCCATGTTGCTGATGTTCGGCGTTATCCTGCTTTCGTCCTATCTGCAAGAGCGCTTTGCCGGCGCCACCTCCAGCTTGTCCGGGGCCGGCCAGACCCTGTTGTCCAAGGTCACGCTCAATGGCCTGGCCGGCCAGTTCATTCTCGGCCTGTTGCTCGGCGTGGTTTGGAGCCCGTGCGTCGGGCCGACATTGGGCGCGGCCATCGGCCTGGCCAGCCAAGGCCAAAACTTGGCGCAGGTTTCCGTGGTGATGGCCTTGTTCGGCATCGGCGCCGGCCTGCCGCTGGTCGTGCTCGGTCTGCTGTCGCGTCAGGCGATGGCGAAGATGCGCGGTTCGTTGATGACTGCCGGCAAATATGGCAAGCAGATTCTCGGCGGGGTGATGCTGGTGCTTGGCATCCTGATTCTGACCGGCGCCGACAAGGCCTTCGAGACCTGGGTGTTGGATGTCGCGCCCCGGTGGCTGGTGACTCTGACCACGGCGATTTGACCGCGTTTCCACGGGAGATTTGTATGGCGATCGACTCATGTTCTTCTTGCGCAGCCGGCAACCTGGCGACCCAATATATCGAGCAGTCGGTGCAGCGATCTCGGCTGGCGCAGCAGGCGGACCCGAACGATCCGAATGGCAGCCACCGCATCCTCAACGGCGCCGCTCAGGCCTCGGGCCCGACGGTCAACGGTTTGGGCGAAACGGTGGGGCTCCTGGTCAATACGACGGCCTGACTGCCCGAGTCGGCAGAAAATCGCGGCTTGCCGCTTGACTGGACCGATCGGTCAAGTATTATCCGGTTATGGCTAGCGAATCCGACACCCAGCAACGCATTCTCGACGCGGCGCGCGAATTGATCCATTCGCGCAGTTATGCCGACGTCGGGATTGCCGCCATCTGCGACAAGGCGGGGGTGCAGAAGGGCAGCTTCTATCATTTCTTTCCGAGCAAGCGCGACTTGACTCTAGCTGTGCTCGACGACTTCGTCGTGTGGGCGAAGCAGGGCCTGGTCGATCGGGCGTTCGACCCGCAGTTGCCGCCTTTGGCCCGGCTGCAGCGGCTGACCGAACTGGCCTATGAAATCCAGAAGCAGCTCGCCGCCGAGACCGGCATGGTGTTGGGTTGTCCGTTCGGCAATTTGGCGACCGAGATGGCCACGCAGGACGAAGCCATACGGCACAAGATCGCGCATATCTTCGATAAATTCCAAGCGACGTTCGCCGCCCTGCTGCAAGAGGCGAAGGGGCGAGGTGACTTGGGCGGCATCGATTGCGAGGCGACGGCGCAAGCCATGCTGGCGTATTTCGAGGGGGTCATGATGCTGGCCAAGACCCAGAACGATCCCGAGGTATTGCGTCAGTTGCTGCCGACGATGACGCAAATCCGTATCCCTGCCAAGCACTAGGTTCTGCCATGTTTCGAGTGTGGCCCCTTGTACCCCGTAGTTGACCGACCGGTCTACTACTTGTCTGTGTCGTTCTTTCAAAAGGAGTAGTGCAATGCAAGCCCATAGCCAACCCCCCCTGCTTACCCCGCAAAGTCCGGCCGGCGACGAGGAAAAAGTGGCCGCGATATTCAGCGCCATCGAACAGCACGTCGGCTTTGTGCCGGATGGCCTGCGGCTCTATAGCTTCAGCCCGACCTTGCTGCAGAACTTCGTCGGCAACATCGGCTATTTCAACAGTGGCGAGCGGATCCCGCCCAAGCTGATGGCGATGATCCGCTATCTCGTGTCGTCGCGCGCGAACTGCGGCTTCTGCATCGACATGAACGAGGGCTTCCTGAGCAATATGGGGCTGAGCCTGGATGAAATCAGGGCCGCGCGCAGTAATCCCGAAGCGGCCCCGTTCGACGAGAAGGATAAAACTTTGCTGCGCTTGGCGCTGAAGTCGGTGGGCGAGGCGGGCTCAGTGACTGCGGCAGAGATCGAGGCGGCGCGCGCGCAGGGCTGGAGCGATCGCGACATCTTTGACGCGGTGGTGCAAGCCACCAGCAACCGTGCCTTCAATATGGTGTTGCGTGCGTTCAATATCGAACGGCATGGCGTCTACTCCTAAGCTGGCCGGGGCGCGGGGGGGGGACCCCGGCCCCGGCGCGAGGGGGTGGGGGGGGGGGGGCGCCCCAGCCGGGAATACAGAATGGGGGTTGTGGCCCCCGCGCGGGCGCCCCCGGC